>Ga0114977_10002764_pt1 | contig 11279 bp, 9 predicted proteins | sample S_130805_MF_Meta_FD_87026 | JGI IMG/M metagenome (GOLD analysis project Ga0114977, IMG submission 87026) | Freshwater microbial communities from Lake Simoncouche, Canada to study carbon cycling - S_130805_MF_MetaG | ecosystem: Environmental > Aquatic > Freshwater > Lake | place: Lake...
AAGGATTTTTAAAATCATCAATTGGAAAAAAAGTAGTAATGGGACTTACTGGTTTATTCCTCATTTCATTTTTAGTAGTTCATGTTAGCATAAATGCTTGCATTTATTTTAATGATAGCGGAGAAACTTTTAATGTAGCTGCTGATTTTATGGCGCACAACCCTGTAATTCGTATAGTAGAAATTGGTTTGTTTGGTGGACTTATATTACACTGTATACAAGCATTAATGTTAACATTACAAAATCGTAAAGCGCGCCCTGTTGCTTATGCAAAAATTGATGGTGCTGCCAACTCAAAATGGTATAGCCGTAGCATGGGAGTTTTAGGTTCATTATTATTATTGTTTTTAGTAGTTCACTTAGGTAATTTTTGGTTGCCAACTAAAGTGGCAGTATTTTCTCACCAAGAACATAACACATTTAAAAACATGAAAGAGATTTTTTCTGTTTGGTATTTTGTAGCTATTTATTTATTTGGTGTTGGTGCATTGTTTTACCATATGTTACATGGCTTTCAATCAGCTTTCCAAACATTGGGTTTAAACCACAAAAATTTTACGCCTACTATTAAAAAAATAGGATTTTGGTTTTCAATCATTGTTTGTTTGTTATTTGCATCTATGCCAGTAACTATGTTTTTAGGTATTATTAAATAATAAAAAATTATAAAGTTTAAGATATGTCAAAATTAGATTCTAAAATACCAGAAGGTGCAATAGACCAAAAATGGACTAAATACCGTTCTACAGTGGCTTTAGTAAACCCATCAAATAAACGCAGCTTAGAAGTATTAGTTGTTGGATCAGGATTAGCAGGTGCTTCAGCAGCAGCTACTTTAGCTGAAATGGGATATAAAGTAAAAGTATTTTGTTTTCAAGATTCTCCTCGTCGTGCACATAGTATTGCTGCACAAGGTGGAATTAATGCTGCAAAAAATTATCAAAATGATGGTGACTCAACTTACCGTTTATTTTATGATACCATTAAAGGTGGTGATTACAGAGCACGCGAAGGAAACGTTCATCGTTTAGCGGAAGTTTCATCTTCTATCATTGATCAATGTGTTGCTCAAGGCGTGCCTCTAGCTCGTGAATATGGTGGATTATTAAGTAACCGTTCATTTGGTGGCACTCAGGTTCAACGTACATTTTACGCGGCTGGTCAAACTGGACAACAATTATTGCTAGGAGCATATTCTGCTTTACAGCGTCAAGTTGGCTCAGGTAATATTGAATTATGTCACCGTCACGAAATGCTTGATATTGTAACTATTGATGGTGTAACACGTGGAATTATTGCGCGTAATTTAATTACTGGCGAAATGGAAAAACATTTTGGTCACGCCGTTTTATTATGTACTGGTGGTTACGGTAACGTATTTTACTTATCTACTAACGCAATGGGAAGTAACGTAACTGCTGCTTGGAAAGCTCACAAAAAAGGAGCATTCTTTGGTAATCCTTGTTACACACAAATTCACCCAACTTGTATTCCTGTTTCTGGAGATCACCAATCTAAATTAACATTGATGTCGGAATCGTTGCGTAATGATGGTCGTATTTGGGTTCCTAAAAAGAAAGATGATAACCGTAAGGCTACAGATATTCCTGAAGAAGAAAGAGATTATTATTTAGAGCGTCGTTACCCTGCATTTGGAAATTTAGTTCCTCGTGATGTTGCATCTCGTGGTGCTAAAGAGCGTTGTGATGCTGGTTACGGTGTTGGTAATTCAAAGATGGCGGTGTATTTAGATTTCGCATTTAATACAGCACGTTACGGAAGAACAGAAGCTACTAAACGCAACATTCATAATCCAAGTCATGAAGAAATCATGAAAATGGGTAAAGAAGTTGTGAAAGAAAAATACGGTAACTTGTTTGATATGTATCAACAAATTACTGGCGAAAATCCTTATGAAGTGCCAATGCGTATTTATCCAGCAGTGCATTACACAATGGGTGGCCTTTGGGTAGATTATAACTTAATGACAACTGTAAAAGGTTTATATGCATTAGGTGAAGCTAATTTCTCTGATCATGGTGCTAATCGTTTAGGTGCTTCTGCATTAATGCAAGGTTTAGCTGATGGTTATTATGTAATTCCTTATACTTTAGGTGTTTATTTATCTACTGAAGTTACTCGTATGAGTGCTGAAAAAGATAAAGCAGATTCAATTGAAAAATTAAAAACGAATCATCCTGCATTTGAAAAAGCATTAAACGAACAAAACGATATCATCAATAAATTCTTAACAATTAACGGAACTAAATCAGTAGAAAGTTTTCATAAACGTTTAGGTTTAATTATGTGGAATAAATGTGGCATGGCTCGTAACAAGCAAGGTTTAACTGAAGCTATTGCAGAAATACAAGCATTACGTAAAGAGTTTTGGAGCGATGTTCGTGTACTTGGTACGGCAACTGAATTTAATCCGGATTTAGAAAAAGCTGGCAGAGTTGCTGATTTTATTGAATTAGGAGAACTAATGTGTAAAGATGCCTTGCACCGTGAAGAAAGTTGTGGAGGTCACTTCCGTGAAGAACACCAAACAGAAGATGGTGAAGCACAACGTGATGACGTAAACTTTGCCTATGTTGCAGCTTGGGAATACAAATCAGAAAGCAACTGGGAACTAAACAAAGAAGAATTAAAATACGAAAATATTAAAATCGCTCAAAGAAGTTATAAATAACAGAAACTATGGGATCAGGTCACGGACAAGAATTGAATCTAACTTTAAAAGTTTGGAGACAAAAAAACAGCAAAGCTGCAGGAAGCTTTGAAACACATCAATTAACAGGCATTTCAGTAGATATGTCGTTTTTAGAGATGTTTGATGTATTAAACGAAAAATTAATTGTTGAAGGTAAAGAAGCCATTGCTTTTGATCACGATTGCCGCGAAGGTATTTGCGGAATGTGCAGTATGTACATCAATGGTCGTCCTCACGGTCCAAAAGACGGTGTAACAACTTGTCAATTACACATGCGTAGTTTTAAAACTGGTGATACAATAGTTGTTGAACCTTGGAGAAGCGGTGCTTTTCCAGTAATTAAAGATTTAGCAGTTGATAGAAGTGCCTTTGATAGAATCATTGCTTCAGGTGGATATGTATCAGTAAATACTGGTAGCCCACAAGATGCTAATACTATTTTAATATCTAAAGATGCAGCAGACGAAGCATTTGGTGCAGCAGCTTGTATTGGTTGTGGTGCTTGTGTAGCTGCTTGTAAAAACAGTTCGGCGATGTTGTTTGTTTCAGCTAAAGTATCTCAATTAGCATTGTTACCTCAAGGGCAAGTTGAGCGCAAAGCACGTGTACTTAAAATGGTTGCACAAATGGACGAAGAAGGCTTTGGAAATTGCACAAACACTGGTGCTTGTGAAGCAGAATGTCCTAAAGGAATTTCTTTAGAAAACATTGCTCGCATGAATCGTGAGTTAATGTCGGCAAGCGCTACATACGCTAAATAAATAATAAATATATATTTTAAAAAGCATTCGTTGATTAACGGATGCTTTTTTGTTAAAAAAAGCCAAGGTCAACTAAAAAAAATCAAAAGCTGCCGTTATTTAACATTGCATTTTGTAAATTGCTTTAACATTTATAATATGTAAATTGTTGAAAAAAATTATGATACTTTTAAATACATCAACGTTATAACAGTATCTTTTTAATGTTGTAAGATTATGTCGTTTTTAATGTCCATAACTGTTGCTGTAAAGCTATTTGTTGCTCCTCCGGATAGTAGCATTGTAACCTATACTCCAAGTTTTAATTTAAAAGAAGACATTATTACAATTCCAAACTTAACTACAAAAGAGAAAACAAATTTTGTTTTTAATAAACAGGTGTATGATTTGCGTTGTGATACTTTACCAAATGTTATTTTTTGGAGAAGAATCATGCATTTAAATAAAGATAGCGCATTACTAAATCGTCCAGAAAACAGACACATTCTACACACAGTTCATTGTTATAAATGGGACACTTTGTGTATTGCTAAAAAAAATGCTGTCAAAGATAGTTTACGATATATGCATTGTTTAATGGATTCGGCGCGTATTTTAATGACTACTGGAAAAAGTTTTTTTTACGATTTCGAAAAAGCTTCTATTAATTTTAATAAAGGCATAAATGATTTTGTGGCAAATGGTGTTGATCCTTGGTACGCTCAAGCTATTTTAATGATTGAAAGTCCTAATAAGTTACAAAAATCTAATGCAGGTGCTTATGGCTCATTTCAGTTGATGAAAGATGTAGCTCGGCTTTTCGGATTAAAAGTAAATAGTAAAATAGATGAACGCAAAGATTTTGATCGTTCAGCATATGCCGCATCTAGTCTTATTAAGAAAATTTGTATTCCAAAAACAAAAGAAATATTAGACTCTCTCGGTATCAAAGATTATAAAGAAAATGATTTATGGTTTAGATTATTGGTTATGCATTCTTACCACGCAGGAGCTGGTAATGTAAAAAAAGCTTTATTTAGTTTCAGGCCTACGCAAGGTGATATTAATTTAATTTACACCCTTTGGCATACTGAAACAAAACATTTTAAGTCAGCTTCCCAAAACTATTCCCAATTAGTATTAGCAGCTCTTTTAGAGGTTAACGAAAAGTTTGGATTAGCACCATACCAGCAATTACCACAGCAAAAATTAGTAGAAACTCCCATTCCGTTTATCCGTAATTAAGAAATTGAGCCGTTGCCTATCCTCTCATAATTGAGTATATTTAACCTTTATTTAAAATATATGGAATTAACTAATTTAACAGCTATTTCTCCAATTGATGGAAGATATAGAAAAGTAACTAACGAATTAGCAACTTATTTTTCGGAATTTGGGTTGATAAAATACCGTGTACAAGTTGAAATAGAATACTTTATTTTATTAGCTCAACAAGGTTTACCACAATTACCAAAATTATCAAATAGTCAAATTGAAAACTTAAAATCAGTATATCAAAATTTTTCGTTTGCAGATGCTGAAATTATTAAAGAGACAGAAAAAACAACGAATCATGATGTGAAAGCTGTTGAGTATTTTATTAAAGATAAATTAACGCAACAAGGTTTAGAAAATTATTTAGAGTTTGTTCATTTTGGATTAACATCGCAAGACATTAACAATACATCCATTCCACTTTCTCTTAAACAAGCAACTCATGAAATTGTAATTCCAACATTAAATTTAGTTATAGAAAAATTAACAGCCTTAGCTAAAGAATGGAAAAATGTTTCATTGCTTGCGCGTACTCACGGCCAACCAGCTTCACCAACTCGCTTAGGAAAAGAAATTTATGTGTTTGTAGAACGTTTAACTATTCAGTTAAATCAATTAAAAGCAATTCCCTATTCTGCTAAATTTGGTGGCGCAACTGGTAATTTTAATGCTCATTATGTGGCGTATCCAAACAACAATTGGATTGCTTTTGGAAATGAATTTGTAAATAACACCTTAGGCTTAAACCGAAGTCAGTTTACAACACAAATAGAACATTACGATAATATTGCAGCCTACTGCGATGCGATGAAACGTATCGACACTATTTTGCTAGATTTTAGTAGAGATATTTGGACGTATGTAAGTATGGATTATTTTAAACAAAAATTAAAAGCTGGGGAGATTGGTTCATCAGCAATGCCACATAAAGTAAATCCAATTGACTTTGAAAATGCAGAAGGAAATTTAGGAATTGCAAGTGCTTTGTTTGAGCACTTAGCTGCAAAACTACCCATATCAAGACTTCAGAGAGATTTAACTGATAGTACAGTTTTAAGAAATATTGGTGTTCCTATTGCGCATGTTTTAATTGCCTACAAAAGTATTTTAAAAGGACTTGATAAATTAATTTTAAACGACTCTGTTTTTATAAAAGATTTAGAAAACAATTGGGCTGTTGTTGCCGAAGCTGTTCAAACTATTTTAAGACGAGAAGGTTATCCAAAACCTTACGAATCTTTAAAAGATTTAACTCGCACGAATACGCTCATCACACAAGAATCTATGCACAGCTTTATTAATGGCTTAAATGTGAGTGATGCCGTTAAAAAAGAATTACTTCAAATAACTCCACAAAATTTTGTTGGCCGAAATCCAGAATTTTAATTATTAAAAAATGAAAGTTACTGGCTTCACAATTATTAGAAATGCATTAAAGTATGACTATCCTGTTGTAGAAGCGATAAATTCTATTTTACCTATTTGCGATGAATTTGTTGTAGCAGTTGGTAATAATGAAGATGAAACTTTGCAATTAATTAAAAACATTAATTCTCCTAAAATAAAAATTATCGAAACCGTTTGGGATGATAGTTTGCGCAAAGGCGGACAGGTATTAGCAATTGAAACAAACAAAGCATTTGATGCCATTAGCAAAGATACAGATTGGTGTTTTTATATTCAAAGTGATGAATGTGTGCACGAAAAACATTTGCCTGCTATTAAAAAGGCGATGCAAACATTCAAAGACGATAAAAAAGTGGATGGCTTGTTATTTAATTACGTTCATTTTTATGGCCACTATAATTACATAGGAAATTCAAACCGTTGGTACAGTAAAGAAATTAGAATTATTAAAAACGATAAGTCAATCCGTTCTTATAAAGATGCGCAAGGTTTTAGAAAACTAGATGATTCTAAATTAAACGTGAAACAAATTGATGCTGAAATTTACCATTACGGCTGGGTAAAAACACCGAAAGCACAACAAGCCAAACAAGAAAACTTTCATAAAATGTGGCATGATGATGAATGGATGAATAAAAATGTGGCTAAAGTTGAAGAGTTTGACTATTCAGAAATTGATAGTTTAATTGAATTTAAGCAAACGCATCCACAGGTTTTTTTAAACAGAATTGAAAAAGCAAATTGGAAATTTACATTTGATCAATCAAAAATTAAAATTGGTTTTAAAGACAAATTTAAAAATTTTGTCAAAAAAACTACTGGCTGGAATATTGGAGAATATAAAAACTATAAATTAGTTTAATATAAATTTTGCTTGCAATTTATTTTCAGCATTTAAAATAAAAGTAAATAGTCTGATTTTTTGCATCAAATAATTTTCCTTTTCTGCAACAGATTTCAATTTTATTAATTCATATTTTTCTGTGTGAGATAAATCTAACAAACGAGCGATATTATATAAAGTAGCATTATCATAAGCGTCAACAGGAACTGTATTCTGTTGAGCAATCCATAAATAATCTTTTATTAATTCTTGCAGTTTTAAAGATGGCGTTTCTGCAATATCATCTATATATGTGATAACGCCTGCACCATATAATTTTGGTTTTAATACACTTGAATATTCAATTAAATTAAAAATTCGAACACCTTCAACCAAAATATCAGATTCGCCTGATTCATAACTTTTTAAAACCTTCACTATTTTTACCTCAATACCAAAATCTCCTACTTTATTATTTAAAAAATAGGGGATTCCAAAGTGTGCCGCATTACTTAAACAGTCAGAAACTAATTGCTTATATTTTTCTTCAAAAATATGAAGTGTTTTTGTTTCGCCAGGTAATAACATAATACCTAAAGGGAACATTGGAATGGTAAGTTGTTTTGTTGCCACGATAGTAAATTTAATTGATAAAGATAAGTCTTATCATAACGCTTATTAAACAAAAATAGTGCCTTAAATGTTTCATAATTTCAACAAATTAACTTAATTACCGAAAACATTGATTTACTCAATAGAATAACCTAATAATAGTATAAAATTTCACAAAATGTAGATTTATATGAGTAATTAAACTTATTTTTATGGTTATAAATTCGCTATTTATGAAGAAGTACATAATTATTTTTGCCATTAGCATTTCGGCAATTTTTGCTTTTAATTTTACCCAAGATTATTTTGAGGTATCCAAAAACCTAGATATTTTCAATACACTTTATCGTGAATTAAACATTGCATACGTTGATGAAACTAAGCCTGGACAACTAATGAAAACAGGTATTGAAGCCATGTTAGCATCTTTAGATCCTTACACAAATTACTATACCGAAAACGATATTGAAGATTATAAATACCTGACCACTGGAGAATATGGTGGTGTTGGCGCGTTGATACAAGATGTAAATAAAAAAATAACCATCACTGAGCCATATGAAGGTTTTTCGGCTTATAATGCAGGCTTGAGAGCAGGTGATGAAATAATTGAAGTAAATGGACAAAATGTCCAAAACAAAAAAACAGATGAAATTTCTCCTTTATTAAAAGGACAAGCTGGCACACCAATAAAACTAAAAATTATTCCACTTGGAAAAACAACTCCAATCGAAATTAATTTAAAACGTGAAGATATTAAAATAAAAGCTGTTTCATATTCGACTATGCTAACCAACGAGGTTGGCTATATTAAATTAACAAGCTTCACCGAAAATTGCTCAAATGAAATAAAAGAAGCGCTTCTAAAACTAAAAGAAAAAAATTGCAAATCATTGATTCTTGATTTAAGAGGAAACCCAGGCGGCTTATTGAATGAAGCCGTTAATATTGTAAACTTATTTGTAGATAAAGGACAAGAAATTGTTTTTACAAAAGGTAAAATAAAAGATTGGGAAAAAAGTTATTTATCTGTAAATAATCCACTCGACATACAAATTCCATTAATTGTAATGGTAGATAATAATTCTGCTTCGGCTTCCGAAATTGTAGCTGGGGCTTTACAAGATTTAGATAGAGCAGTTATTATTGGGCAACGTTCATACGGAAAAGGATTAGTGCAACAAGTAAGAGATTTAACTTATAATACAAAACTAAAAGTGACTGTTGCAAAATATTATATACCTAGCGGAAGATGTATACAAGCTTTAGATTACACCCACAAAGATGCTGATGGAAGAGTTGAAAAAGTACCAGACTCATTAATTACAGCTTTTAAAACAAAAAACGGAAGAACAACTTATGATGGTGCTGGTGTTTTGCCTGACTATAAAACTGAAGCTGTAAAATATAGTAATATACTCGCTCTATTATTAAGTAAAAATTATATTTTTACTTATGTAAATGATTATGTGATTAAGCATCCAAACATTTTAACAAGTAAAGATCCTTTAAAATATAGCGATGATGATTACTCGGATTTTGTGGCTTCACTAAAAGAAAAAGATATTACTTACAAAACCCAAAGCGACTTTGCTTTAGAAGATTTACAAGAAGATGCTACCAAAGAAAAATACTATGAAAGCATTAAAACAGAATATATCGCTCTTTTAAATAAAATGAATCTTAATAAAAAAGATGATTTAATGCGCTTTAAACCAGAAATTAAACAATTTATTGAAGAAGAAATTGCATCACGCATCGGTTTTCAAAAAGGTAGAGTTGAAACTGCTTTAAAATATGATAAAGAAATTGAAGAGGCTAAAAAATTATTAGCAGATTTGCCAAAAATAAAATCAATACTGACGGTTATAGAAAAACCTACAAAGCCCTTTAATGCTAATAAAAAGTTTTAAGCAAATAAAAAAACTATTTGAAATTGCAATAAAATATACTATTTTTGATAAAATTAATTAAAAAATACAATTATGGGAAAAGGAGATCCGAAATCAAGACGCGGTAAAATAGAAATGGGTTCATTTGGTGTTGTTAGACCAAGAAAAAAAGCTTCAGCAAAAAAAGCAGCTCCAAAAGTTAAAGAAGTAAAAGTAGCTAAAGTTGCAACAGCTAAAAAAGCAGCTCCTAAAAAAGCAGCTAAAAAAGAGGCTTAGAAAAAATAAAACAACCGCTACCAAGCGGTTTTTTTTTACAATAGTTTCAAAAACAATATATACAACGTGACACATTTTGAACCATCAACACTAAAAATTGGAGTGCTCGGAGGCGGGCAACTTGGACGCATGTTAATACAAAGCGCCATAAACTATAATTTATACGTATGTTGCCTTGATCCTGATGCAAATGCCCCTTGCAAAGCCATTGCTCACGAATTTACAAAAGGAAGCTTAACCGATTACGACACCGTTTTAAAGTTCGGAAAAGATAAAGACATTATCACCATTGAAATTGAAAATGTAAATGTTGAAGCACTTAAAGAATTAGAAAAGCAAGGCAAAAAAGTATTTCCTCAACCAAGTGTAATTGAAATTATTAAAGACAAAGGATTACAAAAAATGTTTTACCAGCGTAACGACATTCCTAGTTCTGATTTCTTTTTAATTGAAAACAAAACACAGATAGAAAAATACGCTGCATTTTTTCCGTTTTTTCAAAAGTTACGCACTGGCGGTTATGATGGCAAAGGCGTTGTAAAATTGGGGCATCCTAATAAAATTGACCAAGCGTTTGACGAACCAAGTGTATTAGAACGTTTGGTAGATTTTGATAAAGAAATTTCGGTGATTGTAGCACGCAACGAAAGTGGTGAAACAAAATGTTTTCCTGCTGTTGAATGTGAATTTAACCCTGAAGCAAACCTGGTAGAATTTTTATTTTCCCCGGCGGATATTAAAAAATCAGTGGATAAACAAGCCACAGACATTGCAATAAAAATTGCAGAAAAATTAAACATCGTTGGCATTTTAGCCGTTGAATTATTTGTAACCAAACAAGGAAAAGTATTAGTAAATGAAGTGGCGCCACGCCCGCACAATAGCGGACACCAAACCATTGAAGGAAATATCACTTCTCAATTTGAGCAGCATTTAAGAGCCATTTTAAATTTACCATTAGGCGATACTTCTATTATTAAACCAGCGGTAATGATAAATATTCTAGGAGAAAAAAATTATGAAGGCGCAGCAAAATACGAAGGCTTGATTGATGCTATTAAATACAAAGGAGTGTATGTTCATCTGTATGGAAAAACAACAACAAAACCTTTTCGTAAAATGGGACATGCTACTATTATTGATGATGATTTAGAACTAGCAAAAAAGAAAGCTATCATTGTGAAAGATTTGATTAAAGTGATTGCATAAGCTTACAAATATTTTTCGTGAGTATTAAAAATTAAAAACTATAAATTAAAAACTAATTTAGTATGGTAGGAATAATAATGGGAAGCGCTAGTGATTTAAGCGTGATGAATGAAGCCGCAGAATTTTTAAAAAAATTACAAATCCCTTACGAAATAACGATTGTTTCGGCACACCGCACGCCAGAGCGCATGTTTGATTATGCAAAAAATGCACACTCAAAAGGCATTAAAGTGATTATTGCAGGAGCTGGTGGCGCCGCCCATCTACCAGGCATGGTAGCTTCTTTAACAGCATTGCCTGTAATTGGCGTGCCTGTAAAATCAAGCAACTCC
>Ga0114977_10002765_pt1 | contig 11277 bp, 10 predicted proteins | sample S_130805_MF_Meta_FD_87026 | JGI IMG/M metagenome (GOLD analysis project Ga0114977, IMG submission 87026) | Freshwater microbial communities from Lake Simoncouche, Canada to study carbon cycling - S_130805_MF_MetaG | ecosystem: Environmental > Aquatic > Freshwater > Lake | place: Lake...
TATTTCCCAAGGATCTGTTTTTGGACGACGGGCAACACCGCGTGGAGCTGAAGTGGTTTGGTACGGGGCACACGAAAGGCGACGCGTATGCTTGGCTGCCGAAGGAAAAAATTCTCTTCACCGGCGACGCGTGCGTGAACGGTCCGCACAACAACGTGAACGACGGATCGATCACGGAGTGGATCAAGACGCTCGAACTCGTGAAGCAATTAGGTGCGGAAAAAATTTGCCCGGGGCACGGCCCGATGGCCGGACCCGAAATTCTCGTCGACCAGCAGAGCTATTTTGTCGCGCTGCTCGCGCAGGCCAAGGCTCAGCTCGACCGCGGCAAGACGCCTGCCGAGATCAAAGCGGCCCTCCCCACGATCGCTGAGGCGTTGAAGCAGAATCCGCGCATCGCGCGCTACGTCCCTGCCAACCTGACGGCGCATCTGACCAAGGCGTGCGTCGAACAAGGTGGGCAGCCGTTGTCAAAGTAAGCAACGGCGCGCGATTTGACATCGCCGCCCACGGGGCCCGCTGCCCACACTGCGCCTTGCCCTCATTGCCATGAAAAAAAACGTCGTCCTGTTCTTGCTCAGCGTCGTCGGACTTTTCGCCCAGGCGGAAACGGTCAAGCTTGGCGCGCGTGGCACCCTCACGGTTTACATCGGAGACCATTGGTCGATGGAAACGGCGGACTACGGCGACCGGCGCATCATCAAGATCAGGCCGAAGGGGACCACTGTGAATGCGCATGGTGAGCTGACGGTCACGTTTCCCGAGACGGACCGCTTCGACACGAAGGCCCGCCTTAAAATGCGGGTGGAGATCGATGGGATGAAATTTGCGGAGCAGTCGGTCGAAGGGAAGGCGCGCGGCAAGGAGTTCTCCCTCGTCAGCGGCTACGGTTACTATTGCTCGTTTACCGACCCGGACCTGGTCGGCAAACCGCCGCAGGAAGGTAATTTCAAGACCATTATCGTCGGCATTATCCGGCTCGCAGCGGACGTCGTCGTGGAGGTTTCGATCAATGCGGACGGCTTCACGAGCGCGCCTTACAACGAATTGCTCGGCGCGATTGAGGGCATGGAGTTCAAGGCGGGAGCTGGACGCTGAACGAGCGTGGTGCCTCCTTTTCGGTGGCCGGTGCTTTGCAGCCCTCCGAGGGGAGCTGCTCAGCGTCGTAACGTCCGCATGGCGCGCGGCGGGTGAATCAGGGATTGCCCCTGTGAGATCCGAGCGCGACCGTGATTTTATGTCGCCCCCACGCCCTTGGTTTCCAGTGGTCTTTGCAATGGTTCGTATCGGCCTGTTCGTCGTGGGCGTGACGAGTGCTGCCGTGACCGCCGCGACGCGCACGATCGTGAAAGAGGGCATTGACCCATCTGGCTTTGACGATTCCCGGCATCATTGGCGCAACATCATCCAACCGGAGCGGTTCATGCAGGCAACGGGGCCGGATCAGCCCGCGTACGCGCCGGAACAGGTGCGCGAAATCGCGGCGAATATTTTGCTTTTCCAAAGAGACAACGGCGGCTGGCCGAAAGATTACGACATGCGCGCGGTGCTCACCGAGGAGCAGAAAAAACAAGTGCGGGCGACGCAGGCGAAGACCGACACGAGCTACGACAATCACAACACGCACACGCAGGTCGCCTATCTGGCGAAGGCCTTTGTGGCGACGGGCGATCCCGGGCTGCGTGACGCCTGCGTGCGTGGCGTGGACTTCATCCTGTCATCGCAATACGCGCACGGCGGCTTTCCCCAATGGTGGCCGAAGCCCGGTGCGATCGCGAAGCGAATCACGCTCAACGACGGTGTGATGATCGGCATCATGAACGTCCTGAAAGACGCGGCCGATCGCGGGCCGGACTTCGCGTGGCTCGACGAAACCCGGCGGTTGCGCTGTGCCGAAGCCGAGGCGCGCGGGACGGCGTGTCTGCTGAAGATGCAGGTGACGGCGAACGGCCTGCGCACCGGCTGGGGCCAGCAGCACGACGAAAAAACCTTCGAGACGGTGGGCGCCCGGACCTTTGAACTGCCGTGCATCGCGCCGGGCGACACGGTGGAGGTCGTTCAGTTCTTGATGCGTTACGAACGCCCCTCGGTCGAGATGGTCGCGGCGGTGGAGGCAGCGGTGACCTGGTTGAAAAAAAATCAGATCAACGGATTCACGACCAAACGGGTGCCTGCCCCGCCGGCGGAGTTTGCGCGGCACAAGACCGACTTCGACGTCGTGCTTGTGGCCGACGAACAAGCCCAGCCCATGTGGGCCCGGATGGTCGAGCCCGGCAGTGACCGGCCGATTTTCGCGAGCCGCGATGGCATTAAGGTTTATTCACTTGCGGAGGTTGACCGGGAGCGTCGCACGGGCTCGGGCTGGTATGTGAATGCCCCGCGGCGGCTCCTGACCAAGGAGTACCCGGCATGGCGGGCGAAGCTCGCGGCCAAGTAGTCGGCGAGCGGAATTACTGTGCGGCGGCTTTGGGCGTGGCCGCCGTGACAATCCGAATCACGTGGTAGCTCGCCGTCGTGCCCCCGACGTTCTTCATGCCGTGCTCATCGTTCGATCCGTAGAAAAAAACTGAGCCGGGCCCGCCGCGGTTCGTCACCCCGTTGATCGTCACTGCCATCACGCCCTCCTTGACGACGATGATCTCCTCGTCGGGATGGCGGTGAGAGGCGTGGGGCGTTTCGCCGGGATTGAGGGTGGTGACATGGCACTCGAAGTTGAGGCACGTGACGGTGGGCGCATTAACGACGTCGCGGCGGGCGCCGACCTTGGTGGGCTTGACCGCAAGGTGCTCCCAGTTGAAAACGGTCGAGGCGAGGGTGCCGGGTACGTTAGCCGCGGCGGCGCCTTGGGCCGGAGCGCTCCGCGTGGCGACGGTCTCGAAGTTGAAAACAAGATACGTGGCCGGAGTCGTGCCGGCGTTGCGGATCGCGTGCAGATCGTTGGAAGCGTAGAAGAGCAGCGAGCCAGGGCCGGCGAGCTGGGTGCGACCGTTGATGTGCACCTCGACGGTGCCGTCTTTGATGATAATGAACTCCTCACGCGCGTGCCGGTGCGGCGCGTGGGAAGCTTGGCCGACGTTCAGGGTGGTGATGTGTGACTCGAACTTTTCGAAGGTGGCCGAAGGAAGATTGACGACATCGCGGAGTTGGCCGACGGCGGTGGTCTTAACCTTGAGTTGCTCCCAGTTAAAAACTTGGGATCTGAGGATGGCGGGCTGAACAGCGGGGGTAGGCGCTTGGGCCACAGCGAGCGAGACGGAGAGGAGTGAAGCGGTGGCGTAGGTAGCGAATAAAAGGCAGGAAACGTGCATACGAGGAGGTGGTGGCTGGGGGTGGGCAACGATCGCGGGCCTGACGAGGGGAACCGTGAATCGATGCGCGCGCGGCGCGAGCACGGGATGGCGGACTTTCGAGGTGACATCGTGAAAGTGATGACGCACGTTCCGCGACCTCCCCGTGTCACTCATCGTTTTCTACCTCGTCGTCGTCACGCTCGGCATTCTCAGCATGGGCTTTCAAATGCTCGGCTCGCGACTGCTCAGTCCCCACTTTGGTTCAGCCATCGATGTGTGGGCGTGCCTCATCTCGACCTTTCTGGCCGCGTTTAGCATCGGCTCGATGGCGGGCGGTGTGATCAGTAATCTAGAAGGCGCGGCGCGGCGGCGCAGTCAGTTGATCTGTGCGCTCGCGGCGGTCGTCTCGCTGGCGATCACCGCACTGTTTGGCCGGGCGCTCGTGGGGCAGATTGAAATCGCGGTCACCGCGGTTTTTCCGGGGGTGTTGGCGTCATGCCTCGCGCTGTTTTTCGTGCCGGTGACGGCGCTCTCGACGTTTTCGCCGCAGTGTGTGCAATTTCTTGCGCAGCGGGGCATGGCACCGGGCAAGGCCTCGGGGCTGGTTTACGGAGTGAGCACGCTGGGAAATATCGCGGGCGTGATGCTCACGACCTTTGTCTTGATTCCTCATTTTCGGGTCTCGACGCTGCTCTACGTGTGGCTCGCGGTTGCGGTGTTGAATCTGGCGGCGTTACTGCGGTTTCTGCGCACTCCTACTTCACTATGAAAATTCTCCGGTGTGTCCTCGGTCTAGCCCTCGCGCCTGCGGCCTCGGCTGCGGCCGAGGCGGGCAACTACGTCGAGAGCTTCGACACGATCTACAATAGTCTGACGATTGAGAGGAACGGCTCCGTCGTCGAGCTGCGCGCCCGCTCGCGCCGGGGGGAAGCGTTGGAATCGGCGGTCGACCTGAGCGATCCCTTGAAGCTGATGGTGGCCTATACGCGTTCACTTTACGCGGGACTTTTTTTTCAACCGAAGCCATCGCGGGTCTTGATGATCGGTCTGGGCGGGGCGGGTTTTCACCGCTTGTTTTCGGCCGCGTATCCCGATTCGCTGCTGCAATCTGTCGAGCTTGATCCGAAAGTGCTTGAACTCTGCGAGACGCGGATGGGCTTCAAGCCGACGGGTAAAATGCCCGTGGCGCTCACGGATGGACGGATGTTTGTGAAACGGGACAAGACGCAGTGGGATTGGATCATCCTCGATGCGTTCCGGGGTGGGTTCGTGCCGCCGCACCTGAAGACGGAAGAGTTTTATCGGGAATGCGCCGGCCGCCTCAGCGACCGCGGTGTTTTTATCAGCAATCTTCACTCGGGCACCGAGCTTTTCCACTCCGACATCAAGACGATCAGGGCCGTGTTTCCGCAGGTCGTGCTGTTTGAGACGGAGGGCCGCGGGAACGTGATCGCGTGCGCCGTCAAGTATCGCACCCCCGACATGACCCAACCGCAGAACTGGGCCGCGGTTGAAAAAGCGGTGGCGGGCGTGTTCGCAGGACGGCTTGATATGACGGCCCTCAAAGCCGAGCGCATGGGGATTCCGACCAAGCAGGTCGAGCGGGCGCGTTTGTTGACGGATGATTTTTCGCCCGTCGAGTTTCTCGATGCGATGAAGACCAACAATACCGGACCCAAGTGATCGGGGCGGTTGGCCCGACTGGTTCGCGGGCGTAACCGGCGACAGATGCTGACGAGCGGGCAAGGGGAGGAGGTGCCAACGAGCGCCGCCCTACGGGGAAATCACTTAGGTGCGCGGAGCGACTGCCAAAGATACACGATCACCCCGACGCAGATGCCGGAGTCGGCGACGTTAAAAGTCGGGTAGATGTAACTGCCGAAATGGAGGTCGATGAAGTCGATGACGTGACCGTGGAGGAGGCGATCAACGAGGTTGCCCAGAATACCGCCGCAGAGGAGGCCGAAGCAGATTTGGGCGAGGCGTTCGCGGAGTCCGAGGGCTTCGCGCCAGAAGAAAATCGCGAGGAGCGTACCGAACGCGAGGAGCGCCAACATGACGCTCTGGCCCGTGAACATGCTCCACGCCGCCCCGGTGTTGCCCACATGGACGAGGTAGAAAAATCCCTTGATGATGCGGATCGCGCCGGCCGCTTCGCCGTAAGTGCCCAACGGCAGACGCTGTGCGATCCACAGCTTGGTGAGCTGGTCAGCGACGAACACCGCCAGCGCCAAGCCCAGCAACAGTCGGTAGCCTAAAATTTTCTGAATACGAGGCTCCCTTGGTTCGCCACTGGCTGGCGTCGAGACGAGGGGCGACGAAGACGTGCTCGGTTCGTCGTCCATGGATCAAGGAGAGCCAAACTGAAGGAGGAATCCAAGGGACCGGCTTACTCGTCGCCGCCGTCGTCGCTGGGGATCTTGCCGCCGCTCTCCTCGCCGAGTTCGCCGAAGAGGCCGGCTTGGGTGCGGGCGCGGTGACGGTTTCGCTCAAGATCTTTTTGCGCTTCAGCGGAGTAGCGCGTGAAGGGGACGGCGAGCAATCGCTCCTTGGCGATGGGCTTCTGGTTGATCTCGCACACGCCGTAAGTGCCCGCGTGGATCCGCTTGATGGCGGAGTCGATTTCGGTGAGCGCCTCCTGTTCGGACGAAACGAGGCTCAGGGCGAAATCGCGGTCGAATGTGTCGGTGCCCGAATCGGCCATGTGTTGGCCGTAGGAAGAGAGGTCGCCCGTGTCGTCCTTCGAGGAGCGCTTGAGGGTTTCTTCGGAATGAAGCTCGATGCCTTCGGTCAAATGAGTACGGAGGTCGATCAGCAGTTTGTAGTATCGCTTGAATTTTTCGGGGACATCCTGTTCTGCGATGGCCTCGGCCGAACGTGCCTTCTTAGGGTTAAAGCCGAGGATATCGGCGAGTGAAGCGGCTTTGACGTGACTGGGTTTGGCTGGCTTGGCCAAGGCCTCGAGCACGGCGGCTTTCGACGACGCTACTTTGCCATCAGCCTTACTGGAGAAAGGCACGCTGCTCTTACTCGTGACGGTCTGGGCGATCGCGCGGACTTCGTCCAAGCTGAACGCAATGGGTTTGAGAGCGGCTTTGCGCTTCAGGATGCTGGCGCGCAGGGCGTTTTTCTTAGAGGGCTTTTCCATAATGGGAGATTTTTTGTCAGGCTTGGCCGCGTGCGGTGCGACCTTGGCGTGGGCCACCTTGGCGTGAGCGACGGGCTTGGCGGCCACATGCTTTTTCGCGGGCGCAGCTTTAGGCGCGGGCTTGGGCGCGCGTTTTGGTGCGGGCTTGGGCGCACGTTTTGGTGCGGGCTTGGGCGCACGTTTTGGTGCGGATTTTGCGGATTTTGCTGAGAGTTTCTTGGGAGCGGATTTAGCTTTCGTGGCCATGGGGATGGGGCTTTGGGTTATCAATCGACACTAGGTTGTAAGGGCGGCAGCGCAGCGCGGGCAGATGTCGCCGAGCGGAGTGGTGGTAATCGCGGGCACCCAACGCCAGCAGCGTGGGCAGCGGACAAAACCCAGTTCACTGCACGGGCGAACGGAGACGGCAACGTCGCCCGCTGCGGCCGTGAGGGAAACGAGGGAAACGATAAATAATTCAGGGAGAAAACTGAGGTGTTTTTCGAGCACACGATACTCGGCGGAGTCAGCCGGGGCGGTCAGGGTGACAGCGGCGTCGAGGGATTTGCCCAGTTTCCCGGCGGCGCGATGCGGCTCAATGGCCTCGTTTACTTGGGTGCGTATTTTGAGCAGGGCGGCGACTTCAGCCTCATGGCTGGGGCTGACCCAGTTAGCCGGTGCCTCGGGCCAGTCCTGCAGGTGAATGGAGTCAGCGCAGTATTCACTATTGGTTGTCGCGTAGGCCCAAGCTTCGTCGCACGTGAAGGTCAGGACGGGGGCAAGCAGGCGGACCAGCGCATGGAAAATTTGGTGGAGAGCCGTCTGCGAGGAGCGGCGGAGCGGAGCGTTCGTACCGAGCGTGTAGAGGCGGTCCTTGAGGATGTCGTGGTAAACCGCCGAGAGCGTGACGGCGCAGAACTGGTTGCAGAGCTGGTAAACGCGGTGGAATTCGTAGGCGTCGTAGGCCTGCGTGCACTCGCGGATGAGGGCGGCGGTTTGGTGGAGTGCCCAGCGGTCGAGGGTGTCCAGCTGTTCGACGGGTACGGCATCGAGGGTGGCGTTGAAGTCGAAAAGATTTGAGAGCTGGAAGCGGAGGGAGTTCCGGAGGAGACGGTAGGACTCGCCGACGTTTTTCAGGATCTCGTCGTCCACGGGGATATCGTCGCGGAAATCCTGCGATGCGATCCAGAGGCGGATCACATCTGCTCCGTGAGTCGCGACGTAGGCGTCGGAAGTCTGTGGCTTCTGGTAGGTGCTGCTCTTGGAAATTTTCTGGCGGGCCTTGTCGACGATGAAGCCGTGCGTGAGAACGGCTTTATAGGGTGCGGCGTCGAAGGCGATGACACTGGTCCACAGCGAGGATTGGAACCAACCGCGGTGTTGGTCGCTGCCTTCTAGGTAGAGATCGGCGGGCCATTGGGTGCCGCCTTGGCCGCGGTGAAGGGTGGCGGCGTGGGAAGAACCGGAGTCGATCCAGACGTCGAGCGTGTCGCGGCCGCAGCTGAGCGTGGCGGGGGCTGGCCAGTCGGCGGGGAGCGTAATGCCCGCGAGGATTTCGGTCGGCGTGCTGCTGTACCAGAGGTTGGTGCCGACCGCGGCAAACTTGTCGGCGATCGCGCGGGCGACGCCGGCGTCGAGGTAGGCGATTTTCTTCTCGTCGTAGAACGCGGGGATCGGCACGCCCCAAGAACGTTGGCGGCTGATACACCAGTCGGGGCGCGATTCGACCGCGCCGCGGATGCGGGCTTCGCCCCACGCGGGAATCCAGCCCTGGTGCGCCGAGATTTTCTCGATTTCAGTGAGCGCGAGGCTGCGCGGGGAAGGTGCTGAGGGCTGAGTGGCAGGAGCGGAGCTAGCGGGCGTTTTATCGAGCGAGACAAACCACTGGTCGACGGCGCGGAAAATGATCGGGGTCTTCGAGCGCCAGCAGTGCGGATAACTGTGCGTATATTTTGCTTTGGCGAGAAGCGCGCCGGCTTCGGCGAGTTTTTTCAGCACCGCGAGATTCGCGGGTGCGGGTTTCTTCGCGGCCAGGTCTTCAACGGTTTCGAGGCAGGTGAGCCCGACGAGGTCGGCGGGAACTTGGCCGTCATCGAGGTAGCGACCGTCGTCGCCGACCGGGCAGTAGATGGCGAGTTTGTACTTGAGACCGGTAAGATAGTCGTCGGCGCCGTGGCCCGGGGCGGTGTGGACGGCTCCGGTGCCGCTGTCGGTCGTGACGTAGTCAGCGAGGACGATGGGCGAGGCGCGGTCGATGAACGGATGGCGCGTAGCCAAGCCCTCCAAGGCTTGCCCGCGAGTGACCGATACCCATGGCCCAATGTCCACTGCGGCGAGTGCGGGATTGGCTTTCTTGGCGGCGTCGATGACCGCTGGGGCGAGTGCTTGGGCGACGATGATGCGCTCGGCACCAAGGTCGGCGACGACGTAGTCCACTGCGGGGTGAAGCGCGATCGCGAGGTTGGCGGGGATCGTCCAAGGGGTGGTGGTCCAGATGACGACGAAGAGGGGCTTATCGGCGGGGAGGGCGAATTTCTCCGCTTCGCTGGTGGGCACACGGAACTTTACCCAGATGGCGATCGATACGTGGTCCTTGTATTCGATCTCGGCTTCGGCGAGTGCGGTCTCGAAAGGAATGCTCCAGTAAACGGGCTTCTTGCTGCGGTAAACCAGGCCCTTGGCGATGAACGCAGCGAAGGTGCGGACGATGTCGGCTTCGAAGGCCGGGGCTTTGGTTTTATACTCGTTCGGCCAGTCGGCGAGCACGCCGAGGCGTTTGAACTGGGCGGTCTGGGTTGCGATCCAAGACTCGGAAAAGGCGTCGCACCGGGCGCGCATTTCGGCGGTCGTCAGCGTGAGTTTTTCGTCGCGGATTTCTCGTGAGACTTTTTGCTCGATCGGCAGGCCGTGGCAGTCCCACCCGGGGACGAAGGGCGTGCGGAAGCCGCGCATCGTCTTGTAGCGGTTGACGAAATCTTTGAGGGATTTGTTGAGCGCGGTGCCGATGTGGACGTCGCCGTTGGTAAAGGGTGGGCCGTCGTGGAGGACGAAGGCGGGGCGGTCGGCGCGTTTGGCTTGGATCGCGGAATAGAGCCCCATTTTCTCCCAGTGGGCGACGCGACCGGGCTCACGTTGCGCGAGACCTGCGCGCATGGGGAAGTCGGTTTTGGGAAGCTGGAGAGTGTCTTTTAGGTCTTGCGCCATGCCGTTTAAAAGGGCGCGAGGCTATGTTTGGCCAGAGGGGAGTCAAGGGCCGCGTCAGACTGAATTTTCGCGCTTAAATGGCGCGCGATGGGGCGTTGAAAAACCGTCGAAATCGGCGGTCCGGGCGATCGATCGGCGTGGCCACCCCGGGCACTTTATCGAAAACGGGTGACGGTATCGACGAGGGTTTGGAAATTTTCGATGGTGGCTCGCGGAGTAATGCCGTGGCCGAGGTTGAAGATGTGGCCGGTGGTGCCGCGCATTGATTCGAGGAGGCGAGTGGTTTCGCGGCGGACGATCTCCGGTGTCGTGTTGAGCAGCACGGGATCAAGATTTCCTTGGAGGGCGACGTTGGCGGGGAGGGTGCGGCGGACGATGGCGAGGTCGCAGGTCCAATCGACGCTCAAGGCGCGCGCGCCGGTGAACGCTTGGTCGGTGAGGTGGGGAGCGGTGCCTTTGGCGTAGAGAATGATCGGGAAATCGGCCGGGAGTGCCGCGATGATGTGGCGAATCCACTTGAGTGAGGCCGCTTCGTAGTCGGAGCCGGCGATGATGCCGCCCCAGCTGTCGAAGATTTGAATCGCATCGGCCCCGGCGGCGATTTGCGCGCGGAAATACGCGATCAATGCGGCGGTGAGTTTTTCGAGGAGGGCGTCGAAGGTGGCGCGGTCGGTGTGAAAGAGGAGTTTGATGCGCTCGAATTCAGCGGAGCTACCGCCTTCGACCATGTAGGTCGCGAGGGTCCAAGGAGAGCCGCCGAAACCGAGGAGCATTTTTTCGCCGGCGAGTTCGCGCCGCAGGAGGGTCAGTGCGGCGGTGACGTAGGAGAGTTTTTCAGGGACGGCGTCGGCGGGGTTGAGCGCGTCGATCTGCGCGCGGGTTTCGAGCCGGAAATCCATCCCGATGCCGCCCGCTTCGCGGAACGTGTAGCCTTGGCCGAGCGCCTCGGGGATCACGAGGATGTCGGAGAAGAGAATCGCGGCGTCGAGGCCGGGGAAGCGATGGAGGGGTTGGAGCGTCACTTCGGCGGCGAGCGCGGGGGTGCGCACCATTTCAAGGAAAGAGGACTTCGCCTTGAGCGCGCGATATTCGGGCAAGTAGCGGCCGGCTTGGCGCATGACCCAGAGCGGGGGGCGCTCGAGCGGCGTGCAGGCGAGGGCGGCGAGGAAACGTTGGCGGGAAGTCATGGTGGCGGAACAATCCATGTTTCTCGGCCGGCGCTCAACGCTCAAGTGCGGGGCGACGAGACGCAGCGGCATCAGGGAGTTGATTTCCGCCGACCGGCTGTGTGTATCGTTGCGCGTCCACCCACGTAATTCCGGCGGTGTCTTTTGGGCTCATTCCGATTCAGTGGGTGCGGTCTTCAGCGGCAACGCCGGTATGGGGAAGTGGCCCAGCCACGGACCAGCCAAGTTCCGCGAATAACCCGAGGGCGGGTTGCTCGAACAGCTGGTCTGCGGTGTAGGCGTGGGCGCTCATTTCAAAACATAACGTCCGGTCTTCAACGTGCCGACGCGCTTGACCAAACCCGCTGCCACCAGCGGACGCAGCAAGTCCATCGCGCCTTGCTTGGACACCTTCAGCGCGGCCCAGAGTTTGGACGGCGTCATGCCGCCGCTCGTGCCGAGCACTTTCAGCAATTGCTCCTGACGCGGA
>Ga0114977_10002766_pt1 | contig 11277 bp, 7 predicted proteins | sample S_130805_MF_Meta_FD_87026 | JGI IMG/M metagenome (GOLD analysis project Ga0114977, IMG submission 87026) | Freshwater microbial communities from Lake Simoncouche, Canada to study carbon cycling - S_130805_MF_MetaG | ecosystem: Environmental > Aquatic > Freshwater > Lake | place: Lake...
TTCGGCATCATCATTGGCGGTGTCATCGTCGACAAGATCGGCTATGGTAAGCTCGTCGCGGTCGCCCTCGCCGGCCACATCATCTCCGCCGTCGTTACCTTTGGTGCCACTACCCCAGAAAACGCATACGGCTTCCTCTATTGGGGCATGTTCATCTTCGCCTTCGCGAACGGCACCCTCGAAGCCGTGGCCAACCCGCTTGTTGCCACGATCTTCCCCAAGCAGCGCACGCACTACCTCAACATCCTACACGCCTCCTGGCCGCTCGGCATGGTAGTCGGTGCTGTCGCCTCCTACGCCCTCGGCGTCCATGGCCTCGGTCTCGGCTGGAAGGGTCAACTCGCCTTCTACCTCGTCCCCACCGCGGCTTACGCCGTGATGTTTATGGGCCAGACTTTCCCAAAGTCGGAAGCCGCCGAGAAGGGCGCCTCCTTCTCCGAAATGTTCAAGGACGTCGGCATCCTCGGCTCGCTCGTCGCCTGCTACCTGCTCTCGATCTTCCTCGGTAACGTTCTCGGCCCGGTCTTCAACATCCCGAGCCTCGGCCTCTACCTCGCCGGCATCCTCCTGATCACCGTCGGCATCATCACGCGCTTCTCGATCGGCTCCCTCCTGCTCTTCGTGCTCTTCATCACGCACGCCCTCGTCGGCGCGGTTGAACTCGGTACGGACTCCTGGATTGAAGCCATCACGGGAAATCTCTTCACGGCTGATCAGGGTAAGGCCCTCTTCATCTGGACCTCGGCCATCATGTTCGGTCTGCGCTTCTGCGCACACTGGATCGAAACCAAGCTCGGCCTCTCCCCGATTGGTATTCTGGTGACGTCGGCACTCCTCGCCTTCGGCGGCCTCCAGCTCGCCTCGGGTATGAACAGCTTCGCCGTCGCCCTCTTCGCCCTCGGTATCTACGCCCTCGGTAAGACGTTCTTCTGGCCCACGATGCTCGCCGTCGTTGGTGACCGCTTCCCGCGCTCTGGCGCCGTCGCCATGTCCATCATGGGCGGCATCGGCATGCTCTCCGCCGGTCTGATTGGTGGCCCTGGCCTCGGTTACGCCAAGGACCGCTTCACCGGCGAAGCCCTCCAAGCCTCCGCACCAGCTGTTTACGCCGCCAACAAGGCCAAGGACGAATCGAAGTTCCTTTTCCTCGCTCCAGCCACGGCCGTCGCGGGTGATAAGGTTCAAGCCGCCAAGGATGCAGGCAAGGAGGCTACCGCTGACCAGAAGGCCATCGTCGCCGCCAATCAGGCCGGCGACCGCGCCACGCTGAAGGCTGACTCCTTCATCCCGCTGGGTATGGCCGCCATTTACCTCCTGCTGCTCTTCTACTTCAAGAGCATCGGCGGCTACCGCGCCCTGAAGATCGAAGAGCAGGTCTAAGCAGCCCGCTTAACCCTCCGAAGGCCGCACGGAAACGTGCGGCCTTTTTGTTGTCCGAGTACCTGGGTCGGTGTCGTTATCTTCCCAGATAATCGGCTTCCGTCCGCGGAGGTTTCGGACTGAATAAAGCCTCCCCACTCTTCCTATGAGCACCAAGAAAATCCGCATCGCGCTGGCCGGCCTCGGCTTCGGCGCGGAGTTCATCCCGATCTACCTCGCCCACCCCAATGCGGAGATCGCTGCCATCTGCCAACGCAACCCCGCCAAGCTGAAGGAAATCGGTGACCGCTACGGCATCGCCAAGCGCTATACGTCCTACGAGGAAATGCTCGCGGACCCCGAAATCGACGCGGTCCATATCAACACGCCGATTCCCGACCACGGCCGCCAGTCCATCGCCGCCCTCAAGGCCGGTAAACACGTGGCCTGCACCGTCCCGATGGCCACGTCCATCGCCGAGTGCGAAGAGATCGTGAAGTTGGTCAAGGCCACGGGCCTGCGCTACATGATGATGGAGACGGTGGTCTACGCGCGCGAATTCCTCTTCGTGAAGGAGCTGTACGACAACGGTGAACTCGGTCGTCTGCAGTTCCTCCAAGCCTCCCACCAACAGGACATGGAAGGCTGGCCCGGCTACTGGCCCGGCCTCCCACCCATGTACTACGCCACGCACTGCGTCGGCCCGATGCTCGCCCTGACCCAAGCTGACGCCGAGTACGTGTCGTGCTTCGGTTCTGGCCGCATCGCCGAGGACATGATTCCGATCTACAACTCGCCCTTCGCGGTCGAGACGGCTCACATTAAGTTCCATAAGTCCGATGTCTCCGCGCGTATCATCCGCTCGCTCTTCGATACGGCCCGCCAATACCGCGAGTCGATCGACGTCTACGGTTCCAAGAAGTCCTTCGAATGGCCGCTCGTCGAAGGTGAAGAGCCCGTCATCCACACGGCGAAGAAGGCCGAGCCCGAAATCCCCCAGAAGGTCAAGGTGCCCGACTACGCGCACCGTCTACCGAAGGAGATCCAACGCTTCACGACCAAGGGCGTCTACGGCGAAGGCGAAGACCACTTGTCCTTCACGCAGGGCGGCGGCCACGGCGGCTCCCACCCGCACCTGGCGAACGAGTTCATCCAAGCACTCCTCACCGGCCGCGAGCCCTTCCCTAACGCCCGCCAATCCGCCAACTGGACCTGCACGGGCATCCTCGCCCACGAGTCCGCCATGGCCGGCGGCGAAATCCGCCAGCTCCCCGCATTCACGCTGCCAGGCTGAGTGGTGGATTAGTGGAATCGTTGATTCATTGGATCGACGTGAGGAAGGCGGCCACCCGGCCGCCTTTTTTGTGCCCTGATACAAACCATGTGCTGTCCTCGTTGCCTCGGGTAGGGGCGCGACTGCGTCGCGTCCGTTCGCCGTTCAACGCACGAACATCCACTTGCCTCAAGGTAGGGTTGGCACTGCGTGCCAACCTAGCTGCCTCTCGCGAGCTACGCTCGCGGGTAGGGGCAAGGCTCTGCCTTGCACTCCGTAATAGGAGGGCGCGGCAAAGCCACGCCCCTACCTCATGAAGGAAATAGTGGTTAGCGGTTGGCGGATAGGGAATGGCTTTGCCTTAAGATATCCATGGGCATCGGGTTGTGGGTATCGGGTATTGGGAAGTGCTGCGGCCTTTGGCCGCTTGTGCATGCCTCGCATCCTTCCTGGTCCCCCTTTCAGTTCATGCCTAACCCTTTGTCTTTCTGGTCTGTAATCCGTACTCAGTACTCCGTACTCGACCCAGCAGTCTTCCCCTCACCTTTGCACTTTTGCACAGGCCTCCGGCCGATTTGCACCTTTGCACATTTCTTCGGATCTCTCCTCCGCCTAAGGCCTCTTCCCGCTTGTCACTGCATTACGGCATTACAGTATTACGGCATGACCTATACCCTTCCCGTAAGCAAACGCGGCACATTGACGCTCCCGCCCGAACTCCGCCGGCGCCTCAAGCTCGACCAAGTGGCCTCGCCCCTAGTTATCATCGAAGAACGCGATGGCGGGCTATTTCTGCAGTCTGCCGTCGCCATGCCCATCCGCGACATCCCTAAGGCCACCATCCGGCAGTGGGTACTCAACGACGAAGCCGACGCTAAAGCCCTCAAAGCCTTCCGCCGCAAGAAGTGAGGCTATTCATGGACTCGAGCGTGCTGCTGGCGGCGGCGGGCTCGGCGACCGGGGCTTCACGTCTTCTTATCACCGCCGCGAAAGCGGAAGGCTGGGACTTGGTGACTTCAGACTACTGTCTCCGTGAAACCGAACATAACGTCTCCAAACTTGGCGCCTCTGGGCTACGCGCGTGGAGTACTATCGTTCGCCCTGCTCTCACCATTCATGGCACTCACCTAGTCCTCGATCGTCCCTTACTCTACCGCGCCGTCAAAGACCGCCCAGTGGTCATCTCGGCCCTGAGTCTGCACGCGGATTTCCTCCTCACCCTCGACCGCGACGACTTTCACGACCTACTTGGAGACTCCGTCTACGGCCTCCCCATCCGCACCCCAGGTGAATTCTTGCGCACGAGGTAGGGCTGGCACTGCGTGCCAACCTAGCTGTATCTCGCGAGCAACGCTCGCGGGTAGGGGCAAGGCTTTGCCTTGCCCTCCGCAATAGGAGGGCGCGGCGAAGCCACGCCCCTACCCTCGGCCGCCCTGCGGCGGCTCACGATGCATCACTAAAGCCGATCTTCCTTTTTCGACCCGAGACTGGCGGTAAGGCTAGCCGTCGAATCGTTGCGACGATGTTCGCTAGGTGAGTGTCGTGGCCTTCCACCTTGTCAGCCAGCTGTCGGACGAATTCCTCCAGTTCCGCATAATTGGCGTGGGCTGTACGGAGAGCTACAAAAGCACGGACCACCGCCAGGCCCACTTGAGTAGCCCGCGGGCTGTTCAAGACGTTTGCGGCTTGGATGGCCCCATGCTCGGTAAAGGCCCAGGGGAGTTTACGGGATCCACCATGCCCACTTGAAGTCGCAATTTGCGACTTCAAGTTTGACCACTCCTCGGCGGTCAGCTGGAAGGCAAAATCTAAGGGAAACCTTTCGTGGTTTCGGCGCACCTGCTCATTCAGCCGCCGCACAGGCACGCAATACAACTCAGCCAAATCAGCTGCGAGGATAACCCGTTGCTGACGAATCATGCGAATCAGTGGGCCAACATTTTCAGGTAAATGCATGTCCATAAAGTCTCCCATGATTAGACAGATTCAAGCCGACGCCCTTAGGGATGTTTCCCAAGGAGGAAGACCTGAGCTCGCACTGGTAGGGTTGGCACTGCGTGCCAACCTAGTCGCCTCCCTAGGTCGGTACGCAGTCCCGACCCTACCCGATACAACCGCAGCCTTCTTCCCCTACCTTTGCACGTTTGCACAGGCCGAAGGCCGATTTGCACTTTTGCACCTCCCTTCCCCTCACGCACTCCGTACTCTGTACTCTGTAATCCGCTAGGGCCGCACGTGGTGCGGTCCTAGCGCTGATTCATCCAAGAGAAGTCCGCGAACCAGAGCACGTAAGCGACGAAAGCGACCCACAGAAAGGCTGTAACGAACACAACCCACGCCCACGCGCGTAGGCCGCGCGAACCAGCCTCACTACGACTCACCCAAAGAAACAAGGCGCTCGACACACCAGCGATCGGCACGGCGAGAAAGGTCTGCACCAAATGAATCGGGCGCTGACTCCAGCCAAAACGCTCGGCCAACCATAACCAAGGCATGCAGGCGATGACTAGTCCCGACGCAGCCAGGAAGACCCAGCGGTAATAATCTACGGCACGCCGCATCATCGCCCGACCGTAGCCGCTGGCACCACTCCCGCAATCTCCGATGCGTCCCAGCTGCCTCTCGCGAGCAACGCTCGCGGGTAGGGGCAAGGCTCCGCCTTGCACTCCGTAACAGGAGGGCGCGGCGAAGCCACGCCCCTACCTTTCTCCTTCCGTAATCTGTACTCTGTACTCGACTAGGGCAGCACGCAGTGCTGCCCCTACCCCTCGCGGGCGAAGCCCGCGCTACCCCTCGCGAGCTCCGCCCGCGCTCCATAACCTTTCATTAACATTAATATCGAAATGACTTAGGATTCGGCTGAAACTTCCTCACCCCAGCCCTGTCTCCCCACCTAGGAGTCACCCCAGCCCTCGACCCAGACCTCAGCTCTGCCCTCGATCCTTTCCCCTTTACCTCCCTTTGCTCTCTTAACTTTTCCACCTTTGCACAGGCCTCCGGCCGATTTGCACTTTTGCACTACTGCTAACGTCTTCCCCTTTCTCCCATCCCCCTTCCCCCACCCCCTATCCCCTTCTCCGTCCCATGCCCCGCCTAACGCTCCTCGCCGCCGCCTGCCTCGCCGTACTCTCCGCACCCGTCTCCACGTTCGCTGAAGCCCAGTGGATTTGGACCGCTAAGAATAACGTGACCAACCAGCAAACGTGGGCCCGCACGGTCATCGACCTTAAGGAGGTCCCGTCGAAGGCCCTGTTGCTCGCCGCCGCCGACAACCACATCGAGGTGTGGGTCAATGGTCAGCCCGCCGGTAAGTCCGATGAGTGGGCCGAAGCCGCCCAGACCGATGTCACCAAGTTCCTGAAGCCCGGCCGTAATACCATCGCCGTCCTCGCCCGCAATGATGGCGGGATCGCCGCACTCGTCGTGCGCTTGGAGTCTGGCAAGGTCGTCCTCACCGAATCCAACGCCGCTTGGCGCGTGACCAATGCGAAGCCCGACGCGAAATGGCAGACGGCGGAGTTCGACGATGCGAAGTGGGAAAAGGCCTCGGTGGTAAAGCCGCTCGGTGAAGCGCCGTGGGGTAATGTCTTTGGCGGCGCTGCTGGCAAGACCGCCGGTGCTTCCAAACGTGGCTCCGCTGGCTCCGTCGCCGCACCCGAGTCGCTCATCCTCCAGCCCGGCTTCAAGGCCGAGCTGCTCTACACCGTTCCGAAGTCCGAACAGGGCTCCTGGGTTAGCCTCGCAGTCACGCCCACCGGCGATCTGGTTGCCGGCGACCAAGGCGGCGTACTCTGGCATGTGTCCCTCAAGGACCCCACCAAGCCAACCATCACCAAGATCGACACGAAGGCCATCGGTTGCCACGGGCTACTCTTCGCCCACGGCGCGCTCTACGCGTGCACCAGCGAAAAGGGTAAGGGCGACATCTGGCGCCTCCGCGACGTCAAGGGCGACGGCTCTTACTCCGAGCAAACGATGCTTCGCTCGCTCAAGGGCTCTGGCGAACACGGCCCCCACCAACTGGTGCTCGACCGCGATGGCTCGATCCTCGTGGTCGGCGGCAACCACACCAAACTGCCCGACGATGAAAAGGCCGGCGCCACCGCCAAGCATTACGACGAGGATGATTTGCTGAAGAAGTTTGAAGATGCCAACGGCCACGCGGCTGGCATCAAGGCCGTCGGCGGCTGGATCGCCCGCATGGATAAGGACGGCAAGGATTGGATTCGTGTGTCGACGTGCTTCCGCAATCCCTACGATTGCTCCGTGGCCCCCGACGGCGATATCTTCACCTACGATTCTGACATGGAATGGGATATGGGTGCTCCGTGGTACCGTCCAACCCGCATCTACCTGTGCACGCCCGGTGGCGAGCTGGGCTGGCGCTCCGGCGCTGGTAATAATGCTTTCGCAACCCTCGACATGCAGCCTGCGCTGGTCGATGTGGGCCCCGGTTCCCCCACCGGCACAGCCATGGGCACGGGTGCTAAATTCCCTGCCGCTTACCAACGCACGTTCTTTGCCTGCGATTGGACTTTCGCCACGCTCTACGCGATTCACCTGACGCCGGAAGGCGGCGGCTGGAAAGCTCGTAAGGAGGTCTTCGCGGCTGGTCGTCCGTTCTCCGTCACCGATGTCGTCATCCGCCCGCAGGACGGCCACATGTACGTGACCATCGGAGGCCGCGGTGGCCAGTCCGCCCTCTACCGCATCACCTACCAAGGCGCCGAATCCACGGCGCCCGCCGCATGGTTCCCGGCCACGCCTGAACAGACACTGCGCCGTGAACTTGAAGCCCTTCGCAACGTCGCGCCTTCCGCTGCCGCTCTTGCTAAGGCTTGGCCACTCATGGGACACCCCGATCGCTGGGTCCGCTACGCCGCCCGCATCGCCGTCGAACACCAACCGGTGGAACAGTGGCGCTCCCGCGTGAAGCCCGACGCCAACCTCGACCTCGCGCTCAATGCCGCGGTGGCCCTCGCCCGTTGTGGCACGAAGGATGACCTGTCCGTCATTGTTGCCGCCGCCGAAGCGGCCGCCAAGTCCAAGGACCTTCGCCAGCTGCAGGATCGTCAGCGCGTCTTCCAGGTCGCGTTCTCCCGACATGGGCGCCCTGACGACGCCACCGCGGGCCGTCTCGGCAAGGAGGCCGCCGTCCGCCTGCCGTCGGGTAACGATGCCTACGATCGACAGCTTGCCCAGCTCGCCATCTTCCTCGGTGAACCAGCCGCCCCCGCCCGCGTGCTCCAGGCCATGAAGGTCGCCCAACCAGGCCCGGCCGTTATCGCCGACCCCGAGATCCTCGCCCGCCACCCGGGCTACGCCAAGGACGCCACCGCCGCCATGGCCGTGACGCCATCATCGACGCGCATCGGGCTCGCGGTCTACTTGTGCCGAGCAACCGTCGGTTGGACGCCTGAACTACGCAAAGAGTTCTTCGGCTTCCTCGATGAGCTGAGCCTCGCCCAAGGCGGCAATTCGCTCAAGGGCTTCGTCCGCAATATCCGTAAGGAGGCCGTGGCGATGGTTCCCGCCGCGGAACGCGCCGCCTTCGAGGCCAGCACGCCCGTGGTCAAAGCCACGCCGATTCCCGCCGCCCAAGGTCCGGGCCGCCTGTGGACTCACGCCGAGGCCCTCAAGGCCTGGGAGAATGGCAAGGCCCAAGGCACCCTGGATTTCGCTAATGGCCAGAAGATGTTCGCCGCGGCACTCTGCTCGCAGTGCCACCGCATGGGTGGGGCCGGCGGCGCCCAAGGTCCCGACCTCACGGGCCTCGGCGTCCGCACCGCCGCCTCCGACATGCTGACGAGTATCATTCAGCCTAGCGCGGTGGTGTCCGATCAATACGCCAATTCCGAAATCTCCCGCGTCGATGGTGGTAAAACGATTGGCCGTATCCTCAACGAGGAAGGCGATAAGCTGCAACTCGCTGTCAGCGCTTTCGACCCCTCCATCCAAATCAGCGTCAACCGCTCCGACATCCTGGCCATCGACCGCTCCACGGTCAGCCCGATGCCCGCCGGCTTGCTCAACTCGCTCAACGAACAGGAAGTGGCCAACCTCATGGCCTACCTACTCTCCGGCGGTAGCGCACAGGATAAGGTTTATACGAAGTAACGTCGGGATTTCTGGGCAGCGGTCACGTTACCCAGCCGAGCCTTACCAAAGGACCGGCTGGGTAACGCCGATGTTGCGCTGCACTTCAGGGTCGGTCGGGTCAGCGGGCAACTTCTTCCATAACTCGAGATAGGTCGCCTCACCGAACTGGCGGCCCGCGAAGAGGAGGCTGGGCTGACGTGCCGGCCAACCTTCCCACGCCTGGACGTCGGGCTTAAGGGTCCACTTGGATTTATCGGCTAAAAAAGGATAGAGGAAGGCAACGGCCTTCCGGATGCCTCGACCATCAGGCAAGGTGTAGAACCAAAGGTTATCCTCCTTGGTTGAGAGGACCTGACAAAGAAGGACCATGTTATCCAACTGGAAGATCGAGTAGCCGTAGGGTTTGGTGCGCGCGAGCTCGAGCGGGAAGCCACCATCCAAGCCCATCTGCTTGGCCACAAAGACTTCTTTGTACTGCTTCCGACAGGCCGCCAGTTTCGCTTGGTCGCCAATGAAATCCGCGTAGACGGCGAGTTGGAGATAGAAGGCAACGGCGTGGTTGTTCTTCGCGGCGGCCTCTTCTTTGCCGTTCTTGCTGGTGACCATCCACTCCGCCAACTCACGGAACCAGCCACGTAAGTCTTGGGCAAGGCCCGCCGAAAAGGCCGGTGAGCGTTCCAAGGCCTTCACGGACGCGGGGATCTCAATCAGATGAAGGGCGTCGATGATGCCGATACCGCGACCCGGGGAGACGCCCGGAACAGCCTGCGCAAAGTTAAGGTGCGGGTTCATGCGCAGCTTCGTATCGATAAAGAACACGCGCAGTAGCTCGGCGGCCTTGGTCGCATACTTTTCGTCCCCAGTGATTTTATAGGCGGCGGCCAGTGCCGCGACCGAATCACGCAAGGTCTTCACGACGAGGCGGTGCTGACTGAAGTTCTCCGGGTTAGTCTCCCCGTCACGCCGGATATACGGTAGGCCATTCGGCTTACTGGCGTCGGGCCACCAATAGTCGCCGTTAGAATAGAAGTCGTTCACGCCGCCTTCACTCAGTTTCGCCGGGAAGGCGGTGATGCTCAGCGGCGCTTGCGCCAAGGCCTTCTCGGCAGCCTTTAGGATGCGCTCGCGATCAATCATCGCGACATCCACGGCAACCGACGGCGCTACGACCGGCGAGACTGTCTCCGCAGCGGAGGCCGTGACGGCGAGTAAGACGAAAAGGGCGAGACGTGCATACAGGCTCATAGGGTTAGCCCATTAGCCTGTATCCGCCTTTGGCTTTCAACCCCAGACCCCTTAATCTACCTTAAGAAAAGCCCGTCGATACTCACTTTTCTTCCCTACCCTCGGGCGTCACTTGCCGCGTCCGGCCATTTGCACCGCCGCCTTCCCGAGGGCGTCACCCACGAGGAAATAGGTCTCGGCATTACCAAACTCATGGTGACCATGGCTCGGGTTCGGGGAGTCGGCGGGCTTCCGAACAAAATCACGCGTGGGTACAAACACGACGGTGTCCTTGAACTCCGGCATTAGCGCGACATTAGCCTGCGCCTGACGCAGCGCAGTCCATTCCTTCGGGGCATCGACCCAGGGGCCGGTGAGTTCGCCAATGATGACCGGTAATTTCGGGGCCTTCAATTCTTTCCGGACATCGCGGATTAAGTGCGCGAGGTTCTGTTCATATTCTGGCACCGCTGTTTTCGGGTTCACACCATCGTTCCAGCCCTGATACCAGATGAACCCTGCGAGCTCGACCGGCGAGCCATCGTAGGACGGGAAATCTTTCTTCAGGTCGGCCAAGGCGGCACGTACCTCGGCAAGCATCTTAACGTAATACGGGCCGACGACTCCGCCGGCGCTGGGCGGACGAAAATCACGGAACAGGCTCTTGCCACCCCACGCGGTCTTGATGAGCAAGACCTGATCGCGCGAGGCTTCCCCCACGACATGACCAAACTGGAGCTCCGGCCCGAAGTGATGCTTGTCGCCGTACACCGCATACCCCACGGACAGCTCGCCGATTAGGAGCGGCTGCTTCTCGCGCTGATAACGGATCCACACATCTTTCCGAACGATCCAGCTACCATCCTTCGCGCGGAGATGCGCGTAGCGTTCGGCGTTCGCCGGACGGGCCATCACCTCGACCAAGGTGCCGCGCCCTTCGTTGTAATTCTTACCGGTCAGGTCGACGACCGATTGCCCTTCCATATTGGACTGACCGGCCAAGATATAGACCTGCAACGCTTTCGCCGAAGCGACGGAGGCGGCTAGACCAAACAGTGCGAGCAGGGGTAATCTCATCCCGCTTTTTTAGCCCACTACGCTTAGCCTGCAATCCCGCGCTCGCGGGCGGCCCACCGCCAGAAACGCCGTAAAAGCCTTGGTTTAAGCCAGGCCGGGCAGTTTCCGCTTGCCCGCCTCCGCCGTAATCGCTTCCTCAACAGTCCTGGTTAGGAGGGGTGGCAGAGTGGTCGATTGCGTCTGATTCGAAATCAGATGAACCGCAAGGTTCCGGGGGTTCGAATCCCTTCCCCTCCGCCAGGAAA
>Ga0114977_10002768_pt1 | contig 11275 bp, 9 predicted proteins | sample S_130805_MF_Meta_FD_87026 | JGI IMG/M metagenome (GOLD analysis project Ga0114977, IMG submission 87026) | Freshwater microbial communities from Lake Simoncouche, Canada to study carbon cycling - S_130805_MF_MetaG | ecosystem: Environmental > Aquatic > Freshwater > Lake | place: Lake...
ATAAGGCAATGAAGATTTATCACAAGCACAACTTCGATGGCTTCTTTATGGATGACCATGTTCCACATACTCATGGAGATACCGAATGGGGTCACCGTGGCCGTGCTTTCGCTAATGGATATATCCAGGCATTGATTGAGGCAGTTCAAAAAGAATAAGAATTAAAAAACCCCGAGGGGTCGACTCGGGGTTTTAACTCGCAGTAATAAATATATTTTTAAGCAGAGAATCCGATTTCGATATTCTCTGAATCTCCAAAAGCATTTTGATTCTTTGCTGGTTTGCTCACTTTACTTTGTACATTCGGAGCCGGTTGTTGATTGTTTTCGCTTCCAGGCTTATTTGGTTGCATTTGTGGGTTGAGTGGGTTTTTCTGATTCTTATTTCCCTTTTGATTTTGCATCGGCTTACGTGGCTCTGCTGGAGGTGGTGCAAATACTGGTCGCTCAGGCTTAACCGGCGAATCACCAAGAGCTTCGATTGCATTAATTCGATTTTTCGTTGCCACCATAACTGCTGCATTCATAGCTGTTCGCAAACCATTTCTTGCTTCAGGTGTGGTTGCACTACTTTGAGATTTTCGTTGATCGGCGCGTGCTTTATCGATGTCCGTTTTAAACTCATCATTAATAGCAGCTAAAGCGACTTTATGTTTTGACTCAAATGCAATTACATCCAACTCATACTTACCAACAGCTACCTTGTAAGTCGCTTCTGCACTTCGACGCTCTTGCTGATATTTGTCTAAAGCAATCCGATAAGCATCGAAAGCAATTTTGTATGCTGCGAGTTGCTCTTCATAGGTACCTGCAGTGGTGGGTGAAGGTGTTGAAGGAGTTGAAGATGATGGGGCAGGTGTTTCGACTGCTTGCGCAGGCATCGCACTTAAGACAGTGCCGGACATTACAACCGCTGAAAATACTGCGACTGTTGTTATTGCTCGGAAACCGCTTCGCCTGTTCTTGGCCATTTACTTCTCACTCCTTGAATTGCCGCAAATCTGCCTTCGATAAAGGTACCGAAGTTATGGCCTAAGCCTCTCCTGCTTTTTTGTGAGGGTTCTGTGAATATGGTTCGCGCTTTATGGGATTAAGGGAATTGAGGGCTTCTGGGGGTGCAATTGGATCAGCCCTACTAGTAGCCTCACCTGATAGATAGTTTTAGCGGCCAATTTGAGGGGGTTGAGATGACGGGCGCAACAGGGACAGCAGGACCAGCAGGATCGGCCAAGTCAGATACGCCAGTGATTTTGGTCGTTGACGATGAGGCAGGGGTTCGGGACTTACTAGGTGATGCCTTACGCCTGGGCGGGTATGAAACCTTTGAAGCTGGCGATGGAATGGCTGCTCTGACGGCACTACGCAAACGTCCGGCCAATCTGCTCGTCATAGATATAAATATGCCGCTCATGGACGGCTTTGAACTATTGGAACGGTTACGTGCAACGGGAGACCTTACCCCGGCGCTGATGCTTAGTGCCCGTGGCGACAAAAGCGATATCGCCCGCGGATTGCGATTAGGGGCAGATGATTATGTGACTAAACCGTTTAGCCTTGAAGAGTTGCTGTTACGGGTAGCGGCAATTTTGCGCCGATCTGCACCGAAAAGCTCTTCCTCACCTATTTTGCGCTGTGGTCCAATTCAATTAAATGACGAACTACATCAAGTTACTTTAGGCGAAGAGTTAGTCGAACTTTCTCCAACTGAATACAGATTATTGCAATACATGATGGAACATAAAGGAAAGGTATTAAGCAAAACTACTTTGTTGAGTGCAGTTTGGGAAATTGATTTTGATTCTGAAAGCACAGTAGTTGATACATATATCTCTTACTTGCGAAAAAAATTAAACCGCGACGATCTTGAATTCATCCGCACTGTTAGAGGAGTCGGATTTCAATTAGTCGAGCCTAAATGATCAAAGGTAATTTTTAGTGAAATTAAGATCAAGGCTTTCACTTGCTACGGCATCAATAACGATTTTGGTTTCGCTTTCAATTGGTGCAGCAGCAATTGTCACAACAGAGCGGTCTGAAATTGCCAGGCTAGATACCGTTATGGAGAGTTTGCTAAAGCAAATTTTAAATAGCGAGAATCCCCTAGGAGATGCTTTTTATTACTCGCAAGAGTCTTCAATTCCTCTTGCTGTCGCGTTGTTGCCTGATGGTGGTGAGTTAACTCTACTTACTGAGCCGGTTGGAACTTTTAAAAAACTTCCTTCCCCTTTAGCTTTGGAGCAAGCAAGAGTCCGTGGAATTAATATAGACGGAGAAGCTCCTTATCGAATTCGATCCTTTCAGCTTCCAGATCGTGAGTATGTAATCATTGCTACATCTCTAAAGGATGTTAGAGAAACGCATTCAAAAAATATTCAAACTTTATTGGTTTTTATGCTGATAGCAGTACTTCTTGGAGTTTTGCTAATTCTATTTTTTATTCGAAGAGATATTTCAAAAATTGAAGTCCTGGTCGATACAGCAACAAAAATTTCCGAAGGGGACTCATTAGTTCAAATTCAATCTTCATCAGGAGATTCTGAAGTTGATCAACTTACTGTTGCCCTAAATAAAATGGTCACTTCTTTACAGCATGCATTAAACGTTGAGAAAGAATCGGCATCTCGGATGCAAGAGTTTTTAGGAGATGCTTCTCATGAGTTACGTACACCGTTAACAGTGATCAAGGGATATGTAGAACTATTGAGTAAGGCTCAATTGGTTGATCCTGAGCAAAGTGCTCGGGCTTACTCCAGGCTAACTTCTGAAATTGAGCGTATGGAAATATTGATTAGAGATTTGCTGTTGCTTGCCGAGTTGGGACAAAAAACCCCAGAGTTTAGCGAAGAAGTAAATCTCTCAGAGCTTGTACTTACGCAAGTAAATGATTTAAAAATTCTAGACCCGAACCGAGTAGTTGATTATTCAATTGGTGGCGAAATCTACTTGAATGGATCGCGGCTTCACTTACAACAGATGCTGGCTAATGCTTTTGGAAATATTCGTAGACACACGCCATCTGATGCTCCGGTACAAATCTCCTTGACTTCTACCTCCGGGAAAATTCATTTAGCAATTGGAGATGGTGGACCAGGCTTGCCAACTAGGGCTTATGTGGAAGGCAGACAACATTTTCAAAGATTTGATAAATCTAGATCCCGCGACACTGGTGGGTCAGGATTGGGGATGAGCATAATGTCCGGAATTATCAGCGAGCATGGGGGATCGATTGAACTCGGCGTCAGCAAACTAGGCGGTTTGCTGCTCGAAATCACTTTGCCCGCCTAGAATCTGCGCATGCGAAAACAAGTATCAGTTCTAGCCCTGACTGTTTTCCTTCTAGTTGGAAATTTATTGTCCCCAGCTTCAGCAACAACCGCATTTAATGTAAATATTTCTGATCATTTTGGTGGAATTCCACAAGACAATCTTTCATATATAACAACCGGAATAAGCAATAACGGTTCAGAGGCTTTGTGTACTGGTTGGGATGATCCAAAATGTAGTAATACCCTAACGGCTTACGTAATTCTCCCTGTTTGCAAGAGTTTAACTGAAGCAAATTGTATAGAAGCATTATCGATTACATCGGCAAAGGTACCTCAAAGTAATGCGGCATTTGTCAAAACAATTGGAACTCAATCATTCGCCGCAAGTTCTAGTCAAGAATTACCTGCTGGCTCTAACTGGTCATTATTTGAAGTTCCGGCTTTAGCCGCAGCAGGAGAAGTCTCAAAGTACTCTGTAAAAGTTAAAGTTGATTTTCAAAAGATTCCAATCATCGGTTTAAAACCAATAGCATTCTCAGCAACAGTCGTCCCATATGTGAGTGGGACTTCATCTAGGCGCGATATCCAGATGTACGAGTGGGTAAACCCGCTTGGTGTTGCTACGGTAAGTGGGTATACAGGTGACCCAAAATGTATTTGGACAGAAAATGGAACATGCGGAGTAGAAACAGCTTTTCCAAAAGAGTCAAAAGTTAAGCTAACAATTCATTTAGGAAATTATCTAACTTCTTGGCTGCATGGCCGTTTAACTGAACCTACAGTGGATATTTCTGCAATTACCCAGACCCAAAACCGATTAACGGTAGAAGCGGCGCCGGTTCTAACTCCAGATGCCAAAGCTTTAATCTCGTCTTCCGACACTTCGCCAGAAATTACAAATAGATTTAAAGACCCATCTGGATATTTACCGCCTGGGGAAATCAGCATGATGACAACTGCATCTTCGTCTGGAGCTTTGAAAAACTTTTTGGATTTTGAAAAATTCTTTTCTAATAAAGCAACTTCGATATCGGATACTTGGTCTTTTAGATCTATAAATGCAGCCGACATTGCTAGGGCAGGACTTAGTAGTTCTGATTCAACAGGTTTGGGTAGCTCAGCAGCTAAATGTCTGCCGCAAACCTCATCAATTTTGGGTGCAATTGCAGGTGCAAATTCCTCTACGGCGTTGATTGGAATGGTTACAACTAACGCCCTTACCTATGAATCTGGTCCACCAAAATTCGAAGATGGGTTCTTAAATTACAAAGTAGCCGGAGTGCACAGTAATCCAGATGGCAGCGATTTTATTGGCAAGTATGACTTGGTGATGGACGGAGCAATTGCTCGCTGTCTTTATGGATTCGGTGCGAAAGCAACGATTTCAGCATCTGTGAGCATCGTTTCCTCAGATAGTGGATCGCGTGTTCAATCAACTTTTTTTAAAGATGACGGCAAATGGATTCGATTAGGCGCTTACGGATTCACCTTTTCATCTCCAACATTGAAGATTAAGTTGGCTCAAGGTGGCGCGGCTGATCCTGCAAAAGTTGCCGCTAAAGAAGAGAGTCCGGCTGTTCCTGAAAAAGCCGAGCCTAAGCAAGAAGTTGCAGCAACTGCTACAAACACAACCTCGACAGCAGGGGTAAAGAAAACTGTCATAAAATCTATTAGTTGCGTAAAAGGAAAGATTGTTAGAAAAATAAGTGGAACAAATCCAAAATGCCCAACAGGTTTTAAGAAAAAGTAATTTTCCAAAATGGATGATTTAATAGAAAGTGCTGACTATGCGCTCGCGCAAAAATGGGCGATTGAAATTGCCGGGGATCCAAATCAGGCACAGATGATAATTCCAGAAGATGGATTTATTAAGGCGGTAAGAAATTCAACTTCGGTATCGCTTACCAGAAAAGATGAAAAGCTTTTTGGCTTAGGCCTAGGTATAAATCCACCAATCGATTCTTCTTGGGAGAGATATACAGTTGAACGTAAAGTCGACACAAGTATTTTCACAGATTCAACTCCACTGCTTGAACTAGATATTTATTCAATTGAAACTGATCGATTCAAGGGAACTCCGATAAATTTTGATGTTTACGACGAGGAAGAGATCTCAGCTTTCTTAAAAGCTAATGCGCCAAATTCTTCGGTTTGGCCGGGAAACCCTGAAGTAGTTTTCTGGGCAGGAAAACGTAATCAGGATGGGAATTTAATTGCTATCGGCGCGGTAACAATGTGGGAAAGTGGGCAAAAAGTTATCTCATCGGTCGGCACCGCTGAAAATGAACGCGGTAAAGGCCATGCCACAAAACTTGTCACTGAGATGGTGACCAAAGCAAATGAGATGGGATTTCCACGTCTTGGATTAGCAGTTCGTGCCGACAATATTGCGGCAAAAAGAGCATATGAAAAAGTTGGGTTCGCTTTATGCGGTGAATTTACAATTTTTGAAAGAGATTAAATCTAAGAGTTATTGGGAGTTGCCTGTTCCGCATGTTCCATGGCTAATAAATCTTCTTCGCTAGTTGGAATTCGATCCGCTGCTTTTAAAGCGCTCTTTCCGATCAAGACAATGACGCACCCAATAGCAATAGAAATTGAAGTTATGCCTAACGTAGCTCTTGGTGAAAATTCGCTCGCAACTACACCACCAACTGCTGCGCCTAACGCCATAAACGTTCCTTCAACAGTCCATAGCCAACCTAGGGAGGCAACAGCCATCCCTTGCGGGCGTACTGCTTCTAAAACCTCCCAGTAGAAAACTTGCAATGCTCCACCGCAAGCCCCGAGAAAAACTCCAACAATTAGCATGCTCCATCCAGGGTAGGTAAAAGCAAGTGGCGCTGTGAAAATCGCCCAAAGTGCATAATTTATTATTAAACCTTTTAATGCTGATGTTCGTTTCGAAATCATTCCTGCATATAAACCACCAACAACCGCAGCCACCCCCATTGCGCCAAGTATTGGTCCGGTCCAACCTGGAATTTTTTCTAGCGTTGCGAAGGCAGGAACACCAACATCAAATGCCCCCCATCCAAAACCAATAAAAATTCCTTCAATCATCAGAAGTTGCATTCCTTTATTTTTCCAAAGTGGGATGCCTCCGATTTCTCGCGGCTCTGGGATTGATTCACGAGCAATTCTGGTAAATGAAAGCGATAATCCACCAAGTAAAATTAAAATTCCAACGCTATTTAATGCAAGGCCTGGGAAGCGAGACAAGGAGATTGTTGTAGCTATTACTGGCCCAAAGACACTAGCAATATTCATGATCGAAGTATCTAGGGCATATGCAGTTCGCAATTGATCTGGCTTTACTGCAATTTTCCAGAGCGGTCGAACAGATAAATTGATCGGAGGAGAAGTTAAACCCATGACTAAGGCAAATATCAGCAAAGAATTTCTTTCAGTCAATGTGTTGAAATACAAAATCATTGCGCAATAACTGGGGGCAAGAATGCGAAGTGGCCACGTCTGCCCAAAGCGATCTATAACGGTCCCACGTATACCAGCAGTCAAAGATTGACTTAATGAGAAAGCCCCAATAGCTAAGCCTGCTGCCGCAACAGATCCGGTTTCGCGTTCCACTTTAAAAAAAGCAGATAAGCCCAACATGCCATATGCGATTCGGGCCGGAAAGGAAGTTATCAATAGGGCCCGAGCATTGGGCAATTTTAGGAGATCTAAATAGCGTGACATTATTTGTGAATTCTATCTTGTATACCTATCGTTTTGTATGAATATTCTTTATAGTTCTGGCATGAGTGGAACAGTTAATTGCACATTTGATCTAACAAAAGATGGCAAACAAGCCGGTTACCTTAAAGTCGGTGATTCAACCAATAACAGTGGGTGGACTACATACAACGTCCCGATTATCTCTATCAAGAATGGCGATGGGCCAAGAGCGCTTGTTCTTGGCGGCAATCATGGCGATGAGTATGAAGGACAGATTGCCGCTTCAACACTTTCACGAAATTTGCAACCTGATCAAATTAAAGGCCAAGTAATTATAATTCCGTGTCTTTCTCAAGAAGCGTCTCGTGGTGGAACTAGGCATTGGCCAGATGGGGTTAATTTCAATCGGATTTTTCCAGGAAATGAAGATGGCCCAGTAAGTTCAAAACTTGCCTATTACTTAACTCACGAATTGTTTCCAAAGGTTGATGCTGTAATGGATATCCATAGTGGTGGACGCGGACATGTTTTCATTCCATGCTCACACATGGTTTGGGCAAAAGATGAAAAGCAAAGAGCAAAAATGTTAAAGAGCATGCTCGCCTGGAACTCAAGTTACAGCATGATTTTCCCGGAACAACCTTCAACAAATCCCGCATCGCTATTGCCGGGTGAGGCAGAGCGGCAAGGTAAAGAAGTTTTCACTACCGAGCTTGGTGGGGGAGCACTTGCAAATCACACCAGTGTAAAAGTTGCCAAGGATGGATTAGATAACGCCTTGCGTACTTTAGGAATTTTAAAAGGTGCACCAAAAACTCGTGAAGAACAAGGTCTAGCCCCTGCAATCATTTTGGATATGCGGGCTGAAACTGCTTATCACTCAGTAAATGATTTTGGTTTGTATGAGAATCTGTTCCCACTCGGAGGAGAGATTAAAAAAGGTGAAGTTTTAGGTTTAGTTCACAATATGGATAACCCAGAGGTACCTGCAGTTCCGGTTATTGCTAGACAGAACGGTGTGCTTGGGGTTGAAAGAGGATTCCCGCGGGTAACTCCGGGTGATGTAGTGGCATTGGTAGGCATGGCTTACAAATCTACTGCTGACCTTCCGGTGCTCTAACTTATGAGTTCACAACGCCTTAGCGGACAAGTTGCTCTAATAACCGGCGGCAGTAGAGGTATTGGCGCAGCGGTTGTTCGCGCATTTGTCTCTGAAGGTGCAAAAGTTGCTATTAATTACTTAGATATTCCGGAACGCAAAAAAGAAGCCGAAGATTTAGTTGCGCAATTTAATGGTGACGTAATCGTTTTACCTGGAGATTTATCTGATCCTCAAGTTCCTGCAAAATTAGTAAAAGCCACTCAAGCAAAATTTGGGAAAATCACCACCATTGTGGCGAATGCTGCTGTACTGCAATTGAAACCATGGCGTGAAATTACGGTAGCTGATTGGGATTTAATGCAAGCAGTAAATGTGAGAGCAACATGGCTAATGATTAATGCGGCATATGATGATTTAAAAAAGTATCAAGGAAATATCATCACCGTGACTTCAGTTATGACTGAAACCGGACAGCCAGGACAGATTCATTACTCAACATCTAAGGCAGCAATAATTGGATTAACTCGCTCACTCGCTCGTGAAATTGGCGCAGATGGAGTGAGAATCAATTCGGTAATGCCTGGCGCAATTCGCACCGAACATGAGGTCTCACTGGCTCCGGACCCTAAACCTGTAGATGATTTAATTTTGCCGTTGCAATCTTTAAAACGTCGTGGCTATCCAACAGATCTTGCCGGAGCATTTGTTTTCCTCGCCAGTGAAGATGCTGCATTTATTACCGGACAAGTCATCAATGTTGATGGCGGCTGGGTGATGTATTAATTTCTAATATTGGTAGTTTTTTTCAGCAACATCAAGGTCTAGCGGCCATAGTGGTCTTTTTGGTCTAGTAAATGGAAGTTCACTTAATCGATTGTCAGAAGGCCCGGGAGCATTAACATCGATGCAGGCAAAGGCGATTGGTTCGTAATATGCGCGATATCCACCAGCGGATTTTGCTTGAACGGCTTTTGCTTTCGTAACATCTAATCCCATGTGATCGTAAAGTTGGTAATCCAACATAAAGGCTGGGTTTGAGGTAATTACTATCTCGATTTCATCAATCTTAAGTAGCGCAGTTGTACCCACATTAAAAACTTTAGAAGGATATTTAGATTGATAAGTTCCATCAGTAATGTTTGTGACAGTTCCGGAAACTTTTAAGGGCTTAAAAAATTTAGTTGCTCTAGTGCCACCTAAATTCAGAGTGATTGTGGCACCCACTCCAGCTTCTGCACAGGCAATCGCGGCTGGCTTATCGGTAATAGACATCAATACTTGTCCATGAATTGGATTGGATATCAACGCTGCCAAAATAAATGAACTATCTCCAGTGCTACCACCAGAAGTGCTGTCGCTTCCGTCCGCGAATACGAAGGGGCGTTGATCGGGAGTGCTTGCATTTATAGTTTTCACAGCATCAGCTATATCAACTTTGGTAAATAGAAACTCATCTTGAAAATCCCAAAGTGAATTTGCAATTTCATCTGCATATTGCTGACCGAGGTTCGGTGAACTTTCGATATTTGCATCTGTAACTACGAGCGCTGACCAACCCAATTCGCTGACATCAAGCCAAGGTTGCGTGCAAAAAATCGTAGCATCCAAAACTCCAGGGAGTTTTTCAATTTCATGAATTCGGGTTTTGACATCTTTCAATGGCCAGATCGTCGTATCAATGCCTTCGGCCGGCGAGATCATCTTTAACTTTCGATAACTTAATTTTGGTTTTGCTTGACCAGTTACTGCCAAGCCAACTAAGCGCATCGCCCGCTTTCCAGTATTGAAAAAATCTGTGTGAGGACATGTTTGATATCCCGCAATCAGATCAGTTCCATGTGCCATTTTTGCAGTGAAGTGAGCGTGTAAGTCGCAGCTAACAGCGATTGGAAAATCTGGATTTGTCATCTCTCGAACTGCAGCAATTAAATCGCCTTCAACATCTTCGCAACTCTCAGTAGTCATCGCTCCATGCAAACGCAAGTAAATGCCATCAACCTCATGGATAACTTTGGCGATTCCAGTTACAAAGCGCTCCTTCAGAAATGCATAAGCTTCATCGCTAACAGTCGGCCCACATCCACCATCGGCTGTAGTCGTTGGCACTAATTCAATTCCCATTTGCGCCGCAATTTCCATCGCCCCAGCAATTTCATCTTTACCCAGCCCCGCAGTAAAAAGCTCAGCCCCTTCAACCATGGCAAATCTTTGGAATGTATCTAAGTGGGTGAGATCAGGTGAAAAACTATTAGTTTCAAAAGTTAACCCAGCCACAGCTACTTTTTTCCCGGTTGAAGTGGCGCTCATTTAATTACCTCATTCTTAGAAGGAGAGATAACTAGAGTATATATAAAGCTCCGTTTAGCGCTGCTACCTTTATAGGGGCAAGTGCAGCGCCTGCTGGACCATTTGTAACTGCACCACTTTGAGCGTCAAATTTTGATCCATGCCATGGGCAATCCAATGTTTTGCCTTGGATAGCAAGAGGTCCACCTTGGTGAGTACAACTTGTTGGATAACCCTTGAATGAATCTTCGGCAAGGCGAGAGACAAAAAGATTTGTATTTGTGGCCGAGTTTGTTGCTGCGATAGTTTTACCAACTTCAATATCTGCAAGTGTCAAAGCAACGCCAGATTTCTTAATTGCTACGGCACTCGGAGGTACTACATCCAAAGTTTTAATCTCATTTGATGCAGCAGATGCCGATGATGTGCCAACGCTATTAACTGCAACAACAGTAAATGTGTATGCAGTTCCACCTACAAGTCCTGCAAATGTAAAGGTTCCCGAATCCGCTTGTGGAAGAGTTACTTTAATTCCGCCAGGATTCGATGTTGCAACGTATGAAGTTATCGGTGCTCCACCATTTTTTGCCGGAGCCGTAAATGCAACAGTTGCGCCGGTGGCACCGGTGGTACTGGCTTTACCAATTGCCGGTGCATCAGGGGCGGTGTTTGGTGGTGGAGTTGGTGTTGCAGATGGGCTGGCTGAAGGGGTTGGTTTGCTTGTTGCTTTGACTGCCGGTTTCTTAACAACTGGTTTTTTGGCGACCGGTTTCTTAACTACTGGCTTTTTTGCTGCCGGCTTGGTAGCACCTAGTGCTCGGTCGCCCAAAATTAATGATCCGATAAATCCACTTGTGATGGTGATAAAACGACGACGAGACGGGAGGTTAGGCAGGTTATCCGGAGTAAGTTGATTTTCCATTCCGCAACGGTAACGGGGGGAG
>Ga0114977_10002770_pt1 | contig 11271 bp, 6 predicted proteins | sample S_130805_MF_Meta_FD_87026 | JGI IMG/M metagenome (GOLD analysis project Ga0114977, IMG submission 87026) | Freshwater microbial communities from Lake Simoncouche, Canada to study carbon cycling - S_130805_MF_MetaG | ecosystem: Environmental > Aquatic > Freshwater > Lake | place: Lake...
TGATTTTACGGATAGTCAAACGGCATTGATAGCTGCAATTGACGGCATTCAACCGGCAGGTGCCACTGCACTTAATGACGCACTAATTGCCGTCGCCGATTTAATTGCATCCCAAGAATTGCTTGAACAAAAGGACGGTAAATCCATTTTTTACAACATCATCCTGTTCACGGATGGCATGGATAATGTGAGCAATTACAATCCACAAGAAGCAATCAAGCGTTTGGTGGGTAAAACACTTTTTGCAGTGTGCACAAAAGAGGCCGATTTGAATCTGATGTATGAGTTTGCTAAAAATCCAAGAAACGTTTTTATTATTGGTGGAACAACAGCGCAAAGTAACCTACAGAACGGAGCAGCTGCTACATTGGAAGAGGCATTATTGAAAATTCGCAGTGAAAAATTAAAAGGAAGAGGTACGGCAGCCTATGTTCAAATGAAAGACGAAGACAACCAGTTAAAAATTAAAGGGTATGTCAACGTGCTAGGTGAAATTTATCGCTGCGGTTCACACGGAGAGGGCGCGTTCTTCGCAGGTTTGTGCGAAACGCCGGGCAGCGAGGAGACAAAAGTGTACCTGGGAAATTATATTGTCCCATCACGAATAACTGAAGATTATATCGTTGACGCAAGCGGACCATTTGGGCTTTCAAAGACCACCTTGCCGCTTACCCCAACATCAATGACCGCAGGCGCTTGGGTAATTTATCAATTGGAGAAACCTTCTGAAAAGCGCTCTAAGCCAGAGAATGTGCTCAATGCCTTTCCGAAAGTAGCGCTACTGAGTTTACTGGTGTGGTGCCCAATATATTTGGTCTATTGGCTGTTAAAATCAACACTCGAGATCAATATCTTCGGATGGCTAGGAAAAGAGTTTGACATCACCATCACACAAATTTTACTTTTCTTTTTGATCTGGACTGTTCTCAGTTCCCTTTATGTGGATACCCTTCGCAGAAAAAAAGGCTTCATGCTCTTTAACGATGCCTTGAATAGCATTGTTGGGACGGGTGGCCTTTCTAAAATTATCATCAGCCTCAGTATTGTAGGGATTGTGCTTTCTGTATTGGTTTTTTATCCTTTCTCGTACGCCGCATTTTTTGTGGCTACCTTGATTTCCTTCTCGGCAAATTTAGTGCTCACCTATGGAGGTCTGAAAACGTGGTTTGTGAACACACAAGATCCGAGGTACATTCCTGATTTCAGCGGAAACGAGGGTGGAACAAAAGTTAAACTTGATTTGGATTATGAAACTGCGCAAGGCACAAGTGGTCAATTGGAACTTTATGTACGCAGCACTGGAAATTCAACAGCATTTGCAACGCTTGAAGAGGCTGTAAGCGATGCTCAAAGTAAAAATCTCATTGATTATATGGAGAATTGCGTCCACATCACCTCCATTGTAAACAGCTATGATTCACTCTCTGAGCTTATGATACTAGCCACACTTGGGAGTTTGAAAGCAAAGGCAATCTCAACTGCGCAACCAAGCTTTCATTCGCCGTCTGAAATTTTACTTAAATCTGAAGTCAATCTAACGGATAAATTGATCCTTACACTTGCCCTATTTAAAGAGGCCGCGCAAGAAGTGATGTACACAGATGATCATAAGTATTTTGCATTTAGAACTCCTGATAAAAAGACTGATTCAGATCGTGTTTTTGAAAATGAATACAGGAATTACTATCTGTTTGGATATGATGACAAGAAGAACATTTTCCAATTGGAAAAAATGGAAAATTCAGAATTAAAAAATTGGATTAAGTTATAATCATCATGGAACTGGAGGATCAATACAAAGAGGCTGCGAAAAAAGCCAAAAACAAAACTAGAGGTTTACTCATCTTAGGCTTGGGATTGTGGATGGGATTTTTGTTTTTCTTCTTAAATCAATCCCAGCGTGAGCATTCTTTAATCTTTGCGCAAGTATTGCCAACGGGCTGGGTTCCACCGCCAATGCCACTGATCGACGATACGACAGACATTGACCCGAATACCGACCCCAACATCATTGTTATCGATTCAACGGAAATCGATTCAACAGTAAACAACGGAAGTAGGTATTCCTTGACGAAGTGGGCCCCTCCTGTTCTAAGTCAGGGTGGATTGGGCTCATGTGTTTCTTGGGCGACAGCATATGCTGGGTTAACAATTGTCCGAAGAATTGAAGAAAACAATCCAACTCTTGAGCCTTATTCACCGCTCAATTTGTACGTGAGGTATAAGAAACACTTCAAGGAAAATCCTTGTGGTGACGGAGCTTGTGTGCCTTATGCATTGAACATTCTCCGTAGAAAGGGATGTTCACCGTTTAAGAAATTTAAAAACCGATGTGATACGGATGTTGATGAAGAAAAAGACTACCGCGATAAGTTGTATTCGTTTGATGGCATCACTCCAACGAACATTAAAGGTTTGAAGAGTGCAATTTCATCCAACATGCCTGTTGTTATAGCAATTAAATGCTACAGCGGCGATAGTTGGCAAAATGCTGTATTTAATAAAGGTGTTTGGAGTGGATATTACTCAGGAGATGTGAATGGTGGACATGCGATGTGCTTGATAGGCTACGACGATAAAAAAGGCGGAGGATCTTTCCAAATTATGAACAGTTGGGGAGATGATTGGGGAGACAAGGGTTTTTTCTGGATCAAGTACAATGACTTTCCTAAGCATGTGGATGAATGCTACGCTTTACAACCACGTAAGAAAAAATAAACACGTCTTTTGTCTATTGTGAGTCAGTACCTCACCACGAAAGTTTGTTGTCTCTTATCTCTTGTCCTTTGTCTAATTTCCTTTATCTCCCATGATAAACACTGTTCGCCTTCAGTTTATTAGCCCAAATGATTCCATGGAGAATCTCGATAGTTTATGGCAAAATTGCTTTGCAGGTACGGCGAATTTAGCGCACATGAATGCCTATGTGCCCTCAAAAATTTCAGCGCAGTTTCAACTGAATGTTTTTTTGCAGCACAGTGGACACAGATACGACGCTTGGTTGATCAAGCGAACACTAGAAAATGATATCATCGGATTTGTGATTCACGGTGATTTTTATCCAGGTTTACCGAATAACATAGGATTTAATATTGGGTTGAATTATCTTAATCAAGGCTATGCCACCGAAACTCTTTTGGAGTTAATGGCCCATCTGAAAAGAACGGGTATTAAGGAGACCTATGGCCATTGTTTTGATGCGAATATTGCTTCAATTCGTACTATGGAAAAATGTGGATTTAAAAATCTCGGTCCTACAGGTAAAGTATACACCTCAATGCAGGAGCTGAAATTCAAAGCAACGTTTGAATAGGCTTTATTTATCTGCCTAAATTAAATTAACTTATGATTTTTGATCTTTTTACTTCTTTCAAAGAGTTTTTATTTTGGCCCTTTGACCAGCCCAATGTACTGGTAGATGATTCCCCTAATGTAATGTTGGGTTATTTTTTTATGTCCGTTACCACCTATGATTTTTTTTATCGTTTAACTAGTAGCGAACTAAATCAGGATGAAGTATTGTCCAAATTTTCGCTCTTCGGGTTTGTGATTTATGATCCAACGGAGCACGCCGACCTTAAGAAATATTTAGAAGAAAATTACGACCATCTGGATCAAATTAGTGGAAGTAGTTTTTTGTTTTTTTCCGTCATACAGCTCGATGAGGAACAAGAAAATTATTTCAAGGATCGTCCTTATTATCAACGTATAAAAGGCATTTCTTTTGATCCCAGTGGAATAGCCAATCCTGTAAAAACAAAAAACGCAGATAGCATGGCATTCGCGCTTGCCGCACATCTTGAAATTGATCTTAAGCATTTACCCGTAATAGTTGTTTCGAAAGATTTAGCCTTCGGCCATATGGAGGTTATTCCAATCAATGCAGAAAACATTGAGGACAAATTGTACAAATTGGGTAGTATTGCAAGATTTAAATTGAAGGATACTCGTGACGAGGAGTTTAAAGAGTTACTCATTAAACATGCAGTGATTGAAGAGGACCTTTATGTTCCTAGTTCTGATGTAAAAATAGGTAAGGCATTATACGATGTAACAGGTGCGTATGAGTTGGTAAACAATAATCCTGCTGCCCAAGCACACATCGAACAATTGCTAAAAACACTTAAACTAGAGGTGCTAGAGTATTCTAATCTAGATGATCAGGAAAATCTGGACAAAAGTCTATTGAAGTTAGCCGCTGTATTGGCAACAATTTCAGTGAATCAAGACAAGTCACTAGAGTTGGATCTAATGAAGGATTGGCAAAGCAGTACGACAAAAATGTACCTAAAGTCTTATCAAGCAATACCAAAAACATTAGACATAACAGACTTTTCTCCTTTGGCCATTAATCTAGCAAAATCTTTTGAAAACGAAATGGTCCTTTCCTATTACAACTGGTTAAGAAATCAATTTGGAATTCCAATGCCTGAGTTTTATAATAAACCGTTTCATAAGGACAGTGTCTTTTTCAAAAATGGAAAATATAACTTAAATGATTACAGGAAAAAACCTTTTGAATTAAAACCATTACCGCTAGGAATTATTTTGACTTGTTTAAAGGAAATTGGCAAAGATTCACAACTATTGAACGAGCTATTCACTATTGAGGACAATGTGGCAGGAAATGAATATTTGTTAAAAACGTATTTTGAAATTAATGACATTCGAAATAAAGTCGCACATCCAAATCAAATTTTTACAAAAGAGGATCTCACCATTCTTGAACAAAAAATTAGTGCTGTATTTAATGGTCGCTCTGGCGAACAACTGCGCGATTTGAAAAGGGCACTTTCTGGTGAAATTGAGTCTAATAAGTAATTTAAAACGCCGCCATATATTTTATCGAAGGTGTGAAAATGCAAATCTCTAGAAAAGAATTTAACGTTTTACTTTAAGGGTAAAAATGTTTCCACGTTTGGGAAATAATGCTAAATTTATCAACAAATTCTATTCTAAATACCAATCTACTATGAAATCACTGTTAGCAGTTGTTTTATTCTTAATTAATCTTCTTATTTGGGGATTTGTATATTATATTTTTTGGGGAACACCAATGTATAGAGCCCCAATAATAATTGCGTTTATTACGTTCCTGATTTGCTATTTTCTTCTGCCGAAACTCTTTTTTAAAACAGATCAACAGTTATTTTCCATGACAACCTACGATTATATTTGGGCTCAATTGAAGTGGGCGAATGGGATTGGATTTTCCGTCGGGTTCATTATTTTGGTTTTTTTTAGCGAAAAATGAGGGGTTTAGTAGGGCTCTTCCTATGCGCTTTTTTGCTGTTATTGTCGAGTTGCGAGGAAAATAGAAATAAATTAAATGATTTTTTACATGTCCCTAAGGCATCTGAATTTTCAGTATGGTTTCAGTGGTTTATAGAATTATTTACAGCGGACGAACTGTCCAATCCAGAAAAAGTTATTTTCATTTTATTGGTCTGTGTCGCACTTGGTGCATGTGCTGCGTTATTGAATTCAAACAGGGCACTTAGGTTTTTTAAGTATCCTCCATTTGAAAATATAATTCTTCACATTTTATTACTGAAACCCGCCTTTTTGACATTTTCATTTCGCTATGTAAATCATCCGGGCTGGTCGTTAGGCATATGGCTTACAGTGAGATATATTTTTCTTATTGTAGGTTTTCTTAGTGCTTTTATAGTTCTATTTTACTTGATAACTGTTCTTTTACCAATTGCAATTTTCATTGGATTTATCCTCTTAATGCTGTTTATTATCAGTTCAATATTTGAGGGTAAGTTTTAATTAAGTAGTTATGATTTTCAATATATCCGGCTTTACACATAAAGGCACATCACGAAAAATTAATCAAGATAGGATTTTGATTAATGGCGAATTGATGGAAGATGGAGTTTTGGATGTCCAAAATCAAGTTCAATGTAGCTGTTTCGTTGCAGATGGGGTTGGAGGAAACAAGAAAGGAGAGTTTGCCTCTCAGTTTGTTTTGGAGAATCTAAAAGAGCAAATTTCTCTTGATTTCAATCAGCTTACCGAAAGGTTGAAAAAGATTAATCTCGATTTGATAGAAACGTCAAGTAAGGATGATTCAATTACAGGAACGGCAACGACATTAACAGGAATGTTCATAGATAATGACCATTTCTATGTTTGTCATTCTGGAGATTCAGAACTTTGGCTTTTGAGAAACAATATGTTCTCTAAAGTAACAACGGATCAAGTATTGGACGATTCAGCAAATAGTCCGATTACAAGTTTTTTTGGCGGAGAAGCGGATAACTTAAATTTTGATTTGAGCATTTCCTTGACAGCAAGTGAGATGAATGATTATTATTTGATTTGCTCCGATGGGTTATTTAAGTCATTAGAAAGTATTGAAGTCAAAAAGGTCCTTAATGAAAATAGTAGCGTAAATGATAAAGTGCGTTACCTCCAAGAAAAATGTCTGTCGAATGGCGCTCCAGATAATGTTAGCGTAATTATCATTCACAGGTCAGCCGCTGAATCCATTCCAGAAGCAAATCAAATCAATCAAGAAAACAATAATCAAAACGAAAATTCTACAGGTGTTATTTCTACAAACTATACGGATACTCCAACGGGTGTTGTCGGTGGTAGTCACACAGATAAAACTGGTGTAATTAGCGTTCAAACGTCAAATTCTACGGGTGTTATTGATGATCAACAAAAAAATTCAGGTAAACAAAAAGTTTCGTTACATGGTTTGGTCATAGGTGATATAATACAACTGAAGGAAGTTGCTTATGCCATAAAAGATATCATTTCAGAAGGTACTGGTGAGGCGTCAGTTTATCTTGTGGAAAATCCTCATTCGAAGGTACTTGCCCTAAAAATGTACAAAGAATTTGATAACCCGAAGCATGAGCCAAATCCAGAGGCTCTTGCCCGAATTATGGATATAAATAATACTGATATTCTTAAACTTTATGACTATGGCGTTGGGTTAGATAAATATCAAGGGAAATATTGTTTCGAAATTTGTGATTATGCAGAAGGAGGGGACCTTCAAAAGTATTCAGAAGATAAAGAAGTTACCATCGAGTTTATTGAAAATCAACTAATCCCTGAAATTTTTCAAGGCATTAAGTTGTTACATGAAAATCGAATATTTCATTGTGACATAAAACCAGGAAATATCTTTCTCTTCGATAAAGACCAAAAGGATGTTGTCATTGGGGATTATGGTTCCGCGAAGACGTTCGATAAAGATTCGGAAGTTGATATACAGAGCACAACGACTGTTAAAGGCACAAATATTTTTATGGCTCCAGAACAAGGTCGAGGCCATGTTTCTGAGAAAAATGATTACTATTCACTGGGAATGGTTCTGTTAAGTATTCTCTATCCAGAACAGATAAAATCATTTAGAGATATTACAATTCGCCAGTCTAAAGGCGTGAAAATTATTGAATACAAGAAGAAATTTCAACGAATAAACAACCTTATAGAAGGGTTGACACTTAATTCTTTTGAAAATCGATTTGGCAAGAAGGAAGTTGAAAAATGGCTTAAAGGTGAGGAAGTAAATGTTCACTATGCGGGTTTAAATACCGCTGTTGTTCCTCTTAAAATAGGTGGCGGTAAACTAATAGAAACTGGTGACGATTTTGTCGCTGTGATAGAAAAAGATGACAAGTGGTATGAGAAGTACATCGAAAATGGTGCTTCTTGGCCTCAAATCCTAATCTGGTTGAATTCCTATAGTGATATGCAGGCGCGCAGTATCTTTGAAGGAATAAGAAAACATTATGAAATTGAGGGTGAAGATTTTTTAAAAGAAGCCTTCATCCGATTTTTTCAACCATCGAGAACAATTCGCATTGACATGGTTGAATTTGATTTTCATGATTCATCCGACTTGAAAAAAGAAGTAGATGGCTTTATCGCAAAGCTTGATGAAATATGGAAGTTCACAAATTGGAAAACACTTCGATTCTATCTTTTTCAATGTGAATTCTCTCTAAGACAATTGTCGTTGATTCATGATTCTCCAGTTATAAAGGCATTGATTGATAAGCTTCTTGCTATTTTTGGGATCGAATCAAACAAATTTGATGAATTGAAAGCGGATATTCACACGAAAATAAATGAGCGGAATATTCAATTGTTCAATATACAATTGCTCGAACTGTTTTATTCATTCAATGCTAAACGAGGATATAGGGATTACAAAAACCAAGAATACAAAACTTTGCAGGATCTGGGTTTTTTTTATATCAAGGAACCGCAATTATTTAACAATGATTTCCTCATAATTGAAAAGAAAGTTTTTCTTGATAAACAGCAGTCGAGTAATCTTTCATTTATGGAATATAAAGTCTTTATTTTCGAAATATTTAAGAATAACGCACAAACTGAAGTTGAGTTTATCTCAATGACTTTTGATAAATATCGCAATCAAGTACTTCATTATAAGTTTTTTAAATCTTTAAATCAATTTTTAATTTCCAAAAATATTCATTCCGATTTTACGGATCGATCTGAAATTAATATTTCATATTCTGGAAAAAGAAAATTATTCTGGCCATTTTGGAAATATGCAGACGATGTACTAGCAGAACTTTGTGCGAAACACAATATTTTCACATTAACTACTTCGAATAAAGCTGAATTTAAGAAGAAGTTTGTTTTTCGTTCTATTCTTAGACATGCCTACATCTATTCAGGACAAGCTTTAGCGTTTATTATTCTGTCTGCTTCATTTTACTTTGGTTATTTACTGCTAACGAATAAACTGTCTTTGGATGAAAATTGGCATTTTTACTGGGGAAACAAACCTAAAATTGATCAAGTTCATGTATTCTATAAAACTGAAAAGGAGAGTATTTGCTTTTCCCCAAACTATCCTATAGATTGTGAAACATCAACACGAATTCCAAAAAAAGGTACTGAGTTGGAATTAATTGGTGATGTGGAGAATGAGCAATGGCAGAAAGTTATTTATCGAGGGGAAATAGGATATGTGTCAGTTGGTACTGAAAACAATAAATACCTAAGCTACAGTAGAACATTTCAACAGTAATCACACACGTATGAGCGGACCTAAAGATTATTCACCACCTCCGAGTTATTCACTTCAAGTTTTTGACGGACAATTGAATGAAGTTTTTCAACTTCAAAGCAAGATCAATCTACTTTGCGAAGAGATGAACAGTTTACATGTCAACGATCAGCATTTGACTATTCAATTCGATTGTAAAGATCAGCTTAAACAAATGGAAAATGAATTACAAACGTCCCTTAAACGACTGAATTTTAAGTATAAAGGTGCCTTTGGGCAGGAAACATATAATAAAATTTCTATTGAAATCCAAGATCGAATTCAGCAATTGCAACACGTTTTATTGAAGTGCAATGAAATTGTTCAAGACTTCCATCGGAAAGAGGCAGATTATAAAGCTTATCTTGAATACCATAATCTTTATGAAAAATCAAAACAGTCTTTTATAATTTTTAAAGATGGAGTGGGTAGTTACTTGAAAAACAATGCACCTGAAGGAGCAAAAGATATTAGCGAGTCAACTCAAATTGCCATTCAAAAAATTATGTTCGATGAAAAGAAGGCTCCATTTGATTTTGGCTTCAATTTACTTGGAGAATCGCTGAAGAATACTATCGTCAATCAGGTTTATAAAAAGGAAAAGGAAATAAATACTATTCGAATTGACTTTAGCGATAAAATAATAGAACGATATCCTAGTCTTCAATTGAAAAAGGAAAAAAGTAAAAGTGTTCCAGCGGTTGAAAAAATCATTGAGAAGATAATGAAAATCATTGCTTCAGGACTTGAGCCGCAAATCGCAGATAGTTATCGTAAGGAACTAGAGGATCTAAAGCACAGCGAATCACTTACTGATATTTTCTATTACAATCAATTGCACGATCGTATTTTAAAATCAGAAAATACGAAAAGGCTAAAACTTCAAATTCAGAAGAACTTATTTAAAATCAACGCCATGATTCTGCATCAGAGCATTGAAGCAGAGAAGGCTAATTTGACGAACTATTGTGTTCAACTTTTGGAAAAAGAAACAATTGATGTTAGAGAGATAAATCGGGTTCGTGAACTAATGGAAAACCTGAAAATAAAAAGTGATTCGAAAAAGAAAGAGGAGGAAATTGCTGAAAATGAACGTATTTTTCTTAAGAGCCAAATTGTAAATTCCTTGGAAAATATGGGATATGAGGTATTGGACGACCTTGAAGTTATTGATTTTGAAAAGGCCGATGATATTCTCTTGAAATGCAAGGACAACATCAATTATTTGAATTTGAAATTTAAGAAGGATGGCTCGGTGAGATATGTATTTCAAATCCCTGAAAATAAGCAGACATTGAGTGATAATGAACTAAACAATAAATTGTTTCAAATGGATGAAACATGCAGTGACTTTAGGAGTGTTTTATCCGATTTGGAAAAGATGGGGCTGCGCATGGAGCTTAGAGATGCAAAACCGACAAGTGAGAAATGGCTTTTAACGTTAACCGAAAACCAAAAAGAAAAATTGAAACCGGGCAAACGAAAAACGAAGAAGAAGGAAGATCAAAAGAAATACTTGGATTAAAAAATAAAATAAAATGGATAGACGAAGTAATTTTCCCAAATGGCTTGAAGAATTAAACCGGTTTAAAGCACTCAAGTCAGAGTTCTTTCTGCATGGCAATATATATGATTGCTATTATTTCCCCATCAATTATAAAACAGCGGAGAATGATGATAACCTGAGTTTTGCAAAGTTCAATAACATCAAAGATTTATTGATCGAGTATTTGAAAATAGAGGAGTTTGAACAGATCTGTTATTTCGATAGAATCGATGGTTTAGAAGTTGTTGCTGAGAATATTACTGTGGATAATTTAGTGTCCAAAGGAATTGAAAATCCCAAAAAAGAAACAGAAGGGTTTTTAACTCAAGCAAGAGCAGGAGATCCTAGGGCTGCAGTAAGTTTGTATCGTGAATTGATGGGAAAATCTACCGGTTTATTCGCTGGTATTTTTAATTATGCTTCCCAAATAGCATCTAACCCTAATTCACTCGAAGATGATGAGAAACAAATGTTTCTCAAGCTAATTAAAGCCGCTGAAGAATCAAAGGTGTTCTTTAATAAAAATCGAAAAAGGAACATCATGATTTTTCTATGCGATAAACTCAATGATATTCCCGCTTGGATGTTTTTGGAAAATCCTCTGACAAAAGGGATTGAAATTTTAGAGCCGAATCGAGATGAAAGACAGGTTTTTTTCAGAGAAAGGAAAACCCAA
>Ga0114977_10002771_pt1 | contig 11270 bp, 5 predicted proteins | sample S_130805_MF_Meta_FD_87026 | JGI IMG/M metagenome (GOLD analysis project Ga0114977, IMG submission 87026) | Freshwater microbial communities from Lake Simoncouche, Canada to study carbon cycling - S_130805_MF_MetaG | ecosystem: Environmental > Aquatic > Freshwater > Lake | place: Lake...
GACGGCGGACGCGGCTCCGCGGCCGCGGGCAACGAGCACGTCGAGATCGCGGGCCTCCCCGGCCGCCCGACGAATCCGCCGCAGGGCCTTCTTGAACCAGCGGCGCTGCCGGCGCGGGATGAGGGGGCGAAAGACGATGATCGCGGCGGTCGCGCGTCGCGTGGAAACACGCAGCCGGTGCACGGCCGCCGCACTGGCATTCGCTGCCGAGACCGCGGCGACCGCCCGGCCCACGGCGCTCAGCCGCCGGCGCAGCAGGCCCCGGGCGACGCGCGCGAGCGGCTGCGGCTGATTTGCCCGAACGGTGCGCGTCGCCATGGGAACATTCGCGAGGGGGAGCACGGCGCGGGCCGGCGCTCCGGCCCGCCGCGTCACTCTACGGGCGGTGTGGCCCCGGTTCCACCAGCCGCCCCACGGGGCGGCTCAGCGGGCCCCGACCGTCCGCGATCCCGGCTGGCTCGCGGCAGCTTCCGGCAGCGTGCGCTTCGCCACGACCACGTCGGAGACGAAGATCGTGCCCGCCCCTAGCGCCCCGTCGCCGGTCCAGAGGCGGCCCTTGACCTCGATCTCGTCGCCCGACGCGACGAGGTCGAGACGGGCTGCGTCGATCGTCGCGATGGCCGCTGGATCCACCTCGAGCGTGATGCGTCGCAGCGTGCCGGCATCGACCCGCAGGCTCATGATGCCCTTGCGGATGCTCACGACCGTTCCCACGATCGTGTCGACCTGATCCGGCCGGACGGCATCCGGGACGAAGCCTGCCGGCGGCGTCACGATCTCCAGTTTCGCGATCGGCTGGACGCCGCGGCCCTTGCCGTCGACTTCGGCGCGGAGCCGGACCACCATGCCCGGCACCAGCACCGACGCAGGCACCTGCCCCACGACCTTGAACCTGGTCACTCCCGCCGGATGCAACTGGGCGATCAACGGTTCGCCGCGGCCCGCCGTCGCGGAGTTCTCGTCGAAGGCGACGACACCGCCGGCAACCTGGCCCACCACGCCCCGCACGATCCCCTTGAACTCGGCCTCGGGAAGGCGGTCGATCACCAGCTTGTTCTCGGCCACCGGCACGGTGATCGCCTTGTTCGAGCCGCGGCAGGCGCCGAGGTTCCAGAGCCGCTCGTAGGCCTGCTGAATCTTCGCCGACTTGTAGAACGTGCCCCAGTGGATCGTGCCGTCGGCCGCGAGCGGGGGCGGGGCGGCGTGGGCCTCGGCGTACGGGTTGTACGGGTCCGCCTGGCCGCAGGCGGTGGAGGCCCAGGCGACGATGACGAGCAGCACGGACTGGCGGAGGTGGCGTGTCATGGTGGTGTCGCGGTGGATGGTGAGACCCTTCCTGCCTCGACACTACTTCGACATCGGCAGGGCCGCAAAAAGCCCCGCGGCCCGGTCGTGACGGCGGCGCCGAATATGACGACGGGCGTGGCCGGGCTGTTCGCCACTGGCCACGCCCGCACGGGAGCGATCGGCTGACCGGGGCGGAGGGTTACTCGTCGCCGCTCGCGTCCAGGGTGGCCACCCCGCCGTCCGCCGGGGCGGCAGCCCCTTCGGCGGCCGCGTCGGCGGAGGCGGCTGCCTCCAAGAGCGGGAACTGGCGGGCCAGCACGTTCTCGCGGTCCATCCGTAGCGACTCCAGTGCCTCGGGCCGCACCCGGACCTCGGCAGACTGGAACGTGTTGAAGCCCGTACCCGCCGGGATCAAGTGCCCGAGGATCACGTTCTCCTTGAGGCCGACCAGGTTGTCGGTCTTTCCGGCGAGGGCTGCCTCGGTCAGGACCTTGGTGGTCTCCTGGAAGCTGGCCGCGGAGATGAAGCTCGAACTCTGAACGCTCGCCTTCGTGATCCCGAGCAGCTGGGTGCTGGCCGTCGCCGGCTTGGGCTTCGCCCCCTTGGCGGACGCCCCGCCGAGCGTCTCGATCTGCGCATTCGCCTGGGCGAGCACGTCCTTGGGCACGATCGTGCCCACCTCGAACTCGCTGTCGCCCTTGTCGGTGATCCGCACGCAGTCGGCGATCCGGTCGTTCGCCGCCCGGAACTCGAACTTGTCCATCACGCTGCCCGGCAGAAGCGTGGTGTCGCCAACGGTCTCGATCTTCACCTTGCGCAGCATCTGCGACACGATGATCTCGATGTGCTTGTCGTCGATGTCCACTCGCTGGCTGCGATAGACGTTCTGGATCTCGCGGGTGAGATACTGCTGCACCGCCTCCTCGCCCGAGATCCGCAGGATGTCGTGCGGCACCAGCGGCCCGTCCACGAGCGCTTCGCCCGCCTTGACGATGTCGCCGGCATGCACCCGAAGGTGCTTGCCGTGCGTCACCAAGTGCTCGCGCTCGATGCCGCTCTCGTTCTTGACGACGATCGTCCGCTTGCCGCGGCGCTTCTCGCCGAGGAGTTCCACCTTGCCATCAATCTCCGCCATGATCGCGGGATCCTTCGGCTTGCGGGCCTCGAAGATCTCCGTGACCCGCGGCAGACCGCCGGTGATGTCCTGCGTGCCCGACGCCTCACGCGGCGTCTTGGCGAGGATGTGGCCGGCGGCCACCATCTCGCCCGGCGACACCTCGATGTAGGCTTTTTCCGGCAGATAGCAGAAGTCGAGGATCTTGCCCGACTCGTCCTCGAGCACCACCTGCGGGTGATACACACCCTTGTGCTCCATGATCATCCGCCGCAAGTGGCCGCTCGGGTCCTTCTCGATGCGGAGCGTCTCGTTCTCGATCACGTCCTCGTAGCGGACCTTGCCCGCCACTTCCGACAGGATCGGGATCGAGTGCGGATCCCACTGCACGAGCACGGTGCCCGCCTTGACCTCCTCGTCGTCCTTCACCTTGAGGATCGCGCCCGCGGGAATCTCGAACTTCTCGAGTTCCCGGCCCTTGGCGTCGACGATGGCGATCTCGCCATTGCGGGCCAGCACGACGGCCTCGCCCTGCTCGTTGGTGACGGTGCGGAGCCGCGTGAACTTCACGGTGCCGGCTCGCTTCGCCTTGCTCTCGCTCTCCTCGATGGCACGCTGCCCCACGCCGCCGATGTGGAAGGTCCGCATCGTCAGCTGGGTGCCCGGCTCACCGATGCTCTGGGCGGCGATGATGCCCACCGCCATGCCCTCCTCGACGAGCGAACCCGTCGAGAGATCCATGCCGTAGCAGAGTCGGCAGACACCCAGCGGGGCCTCGCAGGTGAGCGGGCTGCGGACCTGGATCTTCTCCAGGCCCAGCTCCTCGACCTGCCGGGCCGTCTTCGGCGTGATGAGTTCGTCTTCCCGGACGATCACCTCGTCGCTGATGGGATTGCGGATGTCGGATCGGCTGACCCGTCCGCGGATGCCGTCGGCGAGGCTGACTTCCACCTTCTCGCCGCGGTAGATCACCCCCTTCGTGATCCCCTGGGTGGTACCGCAGTCGTGCATGGTCACGACCACGTTCTGGGCGACGTCGGCCAGCTTGCGGGTGAGGTATCCCGAGTCGGCGGTCTTGAGAGCCGTGTCGGCCAGACCCTTGCGGGCACCGTGGGTCGAGCTGAAGTACTCCAGCACCGTGAGGCCTTCGCGGAAGTTCGCCTTGATCGGCGTCTCGATGATCTTGCCCGACGGCTTGGCCATCAGCCCGCGCATGCCCGCCAGCTGGCGAATCTGCTCGACGCCGCCTCGGGCACCGGAATGGGCCATGAGGTGGATCGGGTTGACGTAGCCGGGGCGCCGGGTGGGCTTCGTATCCGTATCCTGCTCGAGCTCCGTCATCATCTCCTTCGTGATCTGCTCGCGGGCGTGCGTCCAGGCATCGAGCACCGAGTTGTAGCGCTCGCCGTCGGTGATCACGCCCTTCTGGTAGCGCTTGAGGATCTTCATCACCTCCTTCTCGGCATCGCCGATGATCCGCGTCTTGCTCATGGGGGTGATCAGGTCGTCGGTCGCGAACGACAGGCCGCTCTTCGTGCTCCAGCCGAAGCCAACGCGGTTCATGTCGTCGAGCAGGTCGATCGTCTTCCGCCGGCCGAGGGTCTGGTAGCAGTCGGAGATCACACGTGCCAGTTCGCTCGACCGCATCGGGATGTTGTAGAAGAGCATCCCTTCGGGCAGGGTCGAGTTGAACAGCACGCGGCCCGCCGTGGTCTCGATCACCGCCCCCGGCTTGCCCAGCGCCTCGACGTCGGTCTTGAGCCGCCGCTTCGCGGGCAGCTTCACCTTGATCTTCGCGTGGGTGTCGACCTTCCGCAGCGAGTGGGCGATCTCCACCTCGGCGAAGTCCTTGAACACCATCCCCTCGCCCTTGCGGCCCGGAATGGCCATCGTGAGGTAGTAGCACCCCATCACCACGTCCTGCGACGGCGAGATGATCGGCGCGCCGTTGGCGGGGCTGAAGATGTTGTTGGTCGCCAGCATCAGGGTGTGCGCCTCGACCTGGGCCTCGATCGAGAGCGGCAGGTGGACGGCCATCTGGTCACCGTCGAAGTCGGCGTTGAAGCCCTTGCAGACCAGCGGATGCAGCTTGATGGCGTTGCCCTCGACAAGCACCGGCTCGAAGGCCTGGATGCCCATGCGATGCAGCGTCGGCGCCCGGTTGAGCAGCACGGGGTGATTGCGGATCACCTCCTCGAGGATGTCCCAGACCTCCGCGTCCTTCCGCTCGAGCATCTTCTTGGCGCTCTTGATGGTGTCGGCATGGCCGAGTTCCTTGAGCCGGCGGATGATGAACGGCTGATAGAGCTCCAGCGCGATCTTCTTGGGGAGGCCGCACTGGTGGAGGCGAAGGTTCGGGCCCACCACGATCACCGACCGGGCCGAATAGTCCACCCGCTTGCCGAGCAGGTTCTCGCGGAACCGGCCCTGCTTGCCCTTGATCATGTCGGTCAGGCTCTTGAGCGGGCGATTGCTCGAGGCGAGCACCGGCCGCTTGCAGCGGTTGTTGTCGAACAGGGCGTCGACCGACTGCTGCAGCATCCGCTTCTCGTTGCGGATGATCACCTCGGGCGCGTTGAGGTCGACGAGCTTCTTGAGGCGGTTGTTGCGGTTGATGATCCGGCGATACAGGTCGTTGAGGTCGCTGGTGGCGAAGTTGCCGCTGTCGAGCATCACGAGCGGCCGGAGGTCCGGCGGGATCACGGGGATGACGTCGAGCACCATCCACTCGGGCTTGTTCTCGCTGTCGCGGATGCTCTCCACGATCTTCAGCCGGTTGACCAGATCCTTCTTCTTCTGCTTCGAGTTGGTCGTGGCGAGCTCCTCGCGGAGTTCCCGCGACAGCGTCACGAGATCGAGCCCCAGCAGGAGCTTACGGACCGCCTCCGCTCCCATCTCGGCCTCGAAGCTGCCGTCGCCGTAATCGGTCCGCGCCTGGCGGTATTCTTCCTCGGTGAGCAGCTGCTGCTTCTTGAGCGGCGTGTCCTTGGGGTCGAGGACCACGTAATCCTGGAAGTAGATCACCTTCTCGAGGCTCGACGTCTTCATGTCGAGCAGGGCGCCGAGGCGGCTCGGCATCGCCTTGAAGAACCAGATGTGCACGACGGGAGCGGCGAGCTCGATGTGGCCCATCCGCTTGCGGCGCACGCGGCTGTGCGTGACCTTCACGCCGCAGCGGTCGCAGATCATCCCCTTGTACTTCATGCCGCGGTACTTACCGCAGGAGCACTCCCAGTCCTTTTCCGGTCCGAAGATCTTCTCGCACATCAGTCCGTCCTTCTCGGGACGGAAGGTGCGGTAGTTGATCGTCTCCGGCTTTTTGACCTCGCCGAACGACCAGCTGCGGATGTCGTGCGGCCTGGCCAGGCTGATCTTCACGGCCGAGTAGTCGTTGACGCGATCGTAGGTGGCTTCACCGATGCTCACGGGAGATTCTCCTGGTGCCTGTCGAGGCGACTGCTGATCAACCTTGGGTTCTGATGCCTGCTGTTCCGATGCCCGACGCTTGACGGTCCGAAAGCCGCCGGGCGCCGAGACGCCGGACGGCTTCCCTGCAGGCGAAGGCCATGACGGCTTCGCCCGCGTGAATCTAGACGCGACGCTTTTCCAGTTGCATGTTGAGGGCCAGGCCCCGAATCTCGTTGGTGAGCACGTCGAAGCTGGCGGGCGTGCCGGCCTCGAGCGTGTTCTCCCCCTTGACCATGCTCTCGTAGATCTTCGTCCGCCCCTCCACGTCGTCGCTCTTCACGGTGAGCAGTTCCTGGAGGATGTAGGCCGCCCCGTAGGCTTCGAGCGCCCAGACTTCCATCTCCCCGAACCGCTGGCCGCCGAACCGCGCCTTGCCACCGAGCGGCTGCTGGGTGATCAGGGAGTAGGGGCCGGTGGACCGGGCGTGGACCTTGTCATCGACGAGGTGGTGAAGCTTCAGCATGTAGATGTAGCCCACCGTCGTTTCCTGCTCGAGCGGCTCGCCGGTGCGGCCGTCGAACAGCTGCGCCTTGCCGTGCCGCGGGAGCTTGGCGTCGTCGAGGACCTTGTTGATGTCCTCCTCGCTGGCTCCGTCGAACACCGGGGTGATCGCCTGGAAGCCGAGGATCTTCCCGGCCCAGCCGAGATGGGTCTCGAGGATCTGACCCACGTTCATGCGGCTCGGCACGCCCAGCGGGTTGAGCAGGATCTGCAGCGGCGTGCCGTCGGCCAGGAACGGCATCTCTTCCTTGGGCAGGATCTTCGCGATCACACCCTTGTTGCCGTGGCGGCCGGCCATCTTGTCGCCGACGGAGATCACCCGCTTGGCGGCGACGTAGACCTTCACCATCTGGAGCACGCCGGGCCGCAGCTCGTCGCCCCGCTTCATGCTGTTGAGCCGCCGATCCTTGCCGTCGATCGCCTCTTCGACCGCCGGCCACATCGTCTTGATGATCTTGTCGACGTCGGCCTTCCGCTGCGGCGAGCGGATGTCGAACTCGTCGGGCTTGAACGCCACGGCCCGCTCCGCAACCACCTTGTGATCCTGGTTTCGCACCAGCGGGCTGCCGTCCTCGGCCGTGAGGGGCTTCTGCAGCACCTTCTCCATCTCGGCCACCATCGCGCCGAAGGTCTCGGCGATCTTGAGGTTGCCCTCGCTCTCGGCCTCCTTCAGCTGCTTCTGGAACTCCCGCCGCTCGTCCTCGGAGAGGCTCATCTGCCGCGAGAACTTCTCGGTGGCGGTGACGATGCCTTCCACGCCCGACGGCACCTCCAGCGAGTCGTTCTTCACGTCCTCACCGGCTCGGCCGAAGATCGCGTGGAGCAGTTTCTCTTCCGGCGTCAGTTCCGTCTTGCTCTTGGGGGACACCTTGCCCACCAGGATGTCACCGGGCCGCACGTACGTGCCGATGCGAACGATGCCACTCTCGTCGAGGTTGTGCAGGGCCCGCTCACCCACGTTCGGGATGTCGCGGGTGAACTCCTCGCGGCCCAGCTTCGTGTCGCGGATCTCGATGTCGTATTCCTCGATGTGGATCGAGGTGTAGACATCGTCCTCGACCAGCTCCTCGCTGATGATGATCGCGTCTTCGAAGTTGAAGCCGTCCCAGGCAATGAAGCCCACGAGCACGTTGCGACCGAGGGCAAGTTCCCCCTTGTAGGTCGCCGCCCCGTCCGCCAGCACCTCGCCCTTCTCGACCTTCTGGCCGAGGGTGACGATCGGCTTCTGGTTTTGGCAGGTCCGCTCGTTGAGGCCAACGTACTTGCGGAGCGGATAGACATCGGGAGCCATGCCGCCCGGGGACGTGACCTCGATGGTCTCGGCATCGACGTAGGTGACGGTGCCCTTCTTCGCAGCCCGCACGAGCAGGCCGGAGTTGGTCGCCACGTCGCGTTCCATGCCCGTCGCCACCACCGGAGGCTCCGTCACCAGGAGCGGCACGGCCTGCCGCTGCATGTTGGAGCCCATCAGGGCGCGATTCGCGTCGTCGTGCTCGAGGAACGGGATCAGGCCGGCCGACACGCCGACCATCTGGCTGGGGGCGACGTCGATGTATTCGATGTCCTCCGCCGGCACCAGCACGAAGTCACCCTTGTAGCGGGCGATGATCGTGTCGCCCACGATCTTGCCGTCCACCACCGTGGCATCGGCCGGAGCGAGATGGGCATCGTGCTCCTCGTCGGCCCGCAGCCAGACGACGTCGTCGGTGAGCTTCGACTTCGACACCTTGCGATAGGGCGTGACGAGGAAGCCGTAGGAATCGACGCCGGAGTAGATCGCCAGGCTGGAGATCAGGCCGATGTTCGTGCCTTCCGGCGTCTCGATCGGGCAGATCCGGCCGTAGTGGGAGATGTGAACGTCGCGAACCTCGAAGCCCGCCCGCTTGCGATTCAGGCCGCCAGGGCCGAGCGCGGACAGCCGCCGCTCGTGCGTGAGCATCGACAGCGGATTCGTCTGGTCAACCACCTGGGAGAGCTCGCCGCGGCCGAAGAAATACTCGATCGCTGCGGAGATGCTCTTGGGATTGATGAGGGTGCGAGGCGACATCTCCGCCACGTCCTTGAGGCTCATCCGCTCCTGGACGGTGCGGCGGAGCTTGAGGAAGCCCTTGCGGAGCTCGTCGCTGGCGAGCTCGTCGATCGTCCGCAGCCGCCGGTTGCCGAGGTGATCGATGTCGTCGACCTCGACTTCCCCCTCGCCCTCGCTGAGCTGCAGCATGTAGCGGATCGCGGCGATCATGTCATCCGCCCGCAGCGTCATCTCGGTCTCGGGCACGTCGAGGCCGAGCTTGCGATTGATGCGGAAGCGGCCGACGCGGCCCAGCCGGTAGCGGTTGGTGTCCTTGAACTTCTCATCGAACAGCGCCTTCGCCTTGTCGAGCGCCGGCGGGTTGCCCGGCCGGAGCCGCTGGTAGATGCGGATCAGCGCGTCTTCGTGGCTCGGCGCCACGCCGGTCCGCCGCTTCGACTCGTCGGCATCCTCGCGGAGGCTGTTGACGATCAGCGGAACCTTCTGCTCCAGCATCACCTCGACGGCCTTGAGGCCCGACGTGCAGATCAGCTCCGCCTGATCGTGGGTGATCTTGCAGCCGGCATCGACGATGATCTCGCCGGCCCGCTCGCTGCCCTTGGGATAGACGATGTCGTCGACGGCGAGCTTGCCTTCGACCTTGACGACATACCGACCGCCCTCGGTCTTCACCTTCTCGGTCTTGTAGAACAGTTTGAGGATCTCGGCGTCGGACGTGTACTTGGGATCCATCGCCCGCAGCAGCGTGAGCGCCGAAAACTTGCCGCTCTGGTCGATCCGCACCTGGAGCGTGTCCTTCTTCGACACGTTGAGCTCGATCCAGCTGCCACGCTCAGGGATGATCCGGCAGTTGTGGGTCTTGCGGTCGCTCGACTCCGTGTCGGCCACGAAGTCGATGCCCGGCGACCGGTGCAACTGGCTCACCACCACCCGCTCGGCACCGTTGATGATGAACTCGCCGCCCCCGAGCATGATGGGGACGTCGCCGAGATAGACTTCTTCTTCGATCGGCTGCTCGCGGGTGAGCCGCAGCCAGACCCGCAGCGGCCGGCCATAGGTGAGCCGCAGCTGTCGGCACTCGTCGGGGCTGTACCGCGGCTTCCCGAGTTCGTACCGCAGATACTCGATCTTGACCGTGCGGTCGTAGCTCTCGATCGGAAAGATCTCCCGAAGCACGCCCTCGATGCCCTCGTCTTTCCGCTTGGAGGGAGGCACGTCGTACTGCAGGAACTTGTCGTAGAACCGGGTCTGGATCTCGGTCAGATCGGGAATGAGATGGCTAACGCGACGACTGCCGAAGTGGCGAACTTCACGGGGCTGGAGACGGCGGACGGCGCGAGTTGCCATTGACAGAAAACTCCTCGGGATGATCTCGTCAGGCCGCGACCGGATCGCGTCCCGCTCGGGGCACCGTCAAGAATCAGAGCTACCGCCGACACAGAGGACCATCGACCCACAGGGCGTCGATGCATCCTGCGGCGGCGCGCAGGCCACGACTCATCGGGCGACCTTCAGAGGCGGCCAACAAACAGGGACAACTGGGGAGCAGAGGCAGGGACGGGCAGGATCAGGCAAGAACACGCAAATACTATACCGTTTGGCGACGAAGGCACCAACCTCCCGCCGCCAAACGGCGTATTTACCGCGTTTACTTGATCGCGACCTTGGCGCCAGCCTCTTCCAGTTCCTTCTTCAGCTTCTCGGCGTCGGCCTTCGAGATGCCTTCCTTCACCTTGGACGGGGCGCCTTCGACCGTGTCCTTGGCCTCCTTGAGACCCAGGCCGGTCGCGGCACGCACCACCTTGATGACGCCGATCTTGTTGTCGCCAAACGCCTCGAGGATGACGTCGAACTCCGTCTTCTCGACGGCTGCCTCGGCGGCACCCCCCGCCCCGGCGCCACCGGCACCCGGAGCGGCCATCATGACCGCGCCGCCGGCAGCCGGCTTGATGCCGTGAACTTCGTCGAGGTAATCCGACAACTCCTTCGCCGCCTTCAGAGTGAGGCCGACGATCTTGTCGCCGAGGTCCTTGGTCTCCTTCGAGAATTCACGCGTCGCTTCAGCCGTTGCCATCGCTCGAGGTCCTTTCCCTTCGAAAAATGCGGTCGCGCCGGACGATCCGGCGGCCGTTGGATGTGATGTTTGAGGTGCCGAGTTGGTTTGCCGTTCCGCTGGGCCAGGCTGCGGAGGTCCTCTCAGCCGAGCCCATTGTCATACCATGAGAAATCGCCGAGTGAAGCCCGCCCCAAAAAATCCCGGGGCAGACTCGATCAGGAGGCGGCTGCCTCCCCGCCACCGGCCTTTTCCAGGTCTTCGACCCGCGACTTGAGTTGGCCCGCCAGACCGCCCCCGGCCGAGAGGATCTGGCCCGAAAGCCGACCACCCAGCGAGCTGATCTGGCCGGACAGGATCGAGAGCTGCTCGGCCCGCGTCGGCCACTTGGCCACGAGCTTCACGTCGCCCGCATCGAGCCGGGCCCCGTCGAGGGCGCCGCCCCGGCACTCGAAACCCTCGAAGTCCTTCACGCCCTGCAGGCGATCGAGTTCCTTCGCCAGATCGACGACATCTTCGCCTCCCCAGGCGATCGCCAGCATGCCCTCGGCACGCTCGAAGGCCGGCGCCAGCGGCGTGCCGGCCATGGCCCGACGGGCCAGGCTGTTCTTCACCAGCTGGAGGCTGATCCGCTTCTTGCGAAGCGACTGCCGAAGTTGCGTGGTCTTCTGGGCGTCGAGCTTGCCGAGGCTGACGACGATCACGTCACCAACGCCCGTCAGGCGGCCCTTGAGGTCATCGACCAGCATGTCCTTGATGGCTTTGCTCATGGCGAGAAATCCGGAGAAACGAGGAGTGGGAGGGTGGGGCGGTGATCA
>Ga0114977_10002775_pt1 | contig 11266 bp, 11 predicted proteins | sample S_130805_MF_Meta_FD_87026 | JGI IMG/M metagenome (GOLD analysis project Ga0114977, IMG submission 87026) | Freshwater microbial communities from Lake Simoncouche, Canada to study carbon cycling - S_130805_MF_MetaG | ecosystem: Environmental > Aquatic > Freshwater > Lake | place: Lake...
ATCGTCGGTATTGGCGACAGTTTCCGACATAAGAGCCTGTCTCAATCTCTTAATGGAACTCTCTGCCCGTGCCAAAATCTCATCGCTCCACATTCGATCGATTCGATAATGATCGCTCATCAATGCAAAACGAATAGCCATAGGATCAACACCTCTTGCCACAAGCGTCGAAACTAAAACAAGATTCCCCAAACTCTTGCTCATTTTTTCACCATCGAGGCCAATCATTCCGGCGTGTACGTAATTAGCGGCCAACTCCTTACCTGTCAAAATCTTTGCTTGAGATCGACACATCTCGTGGTGCGGGAATATTAGATCGCTTCCTCCACCCTGTATGTCAATGAGTGCTACTTCATTGAGATCAGGTTTCAGATATTCAATTGCAATCGCTGTGCATTCGATATGCCAGCCAGGGCGACCGATACCAAAACTTGAAGGCCAACCAGGCTCTCCCTCTCGCTGCGACATCCAAACAAGGCAGTCCAGAGAATCTAACTTGCCCGGCAGATTTGGATTGCCGCCGCGTTCGGCAAAGATATGCTCCATCTCAGAACGACTCATATGTGCAAGTTCTCCGAAAGATGAAGCTGGCGTATTTGAAAAATAGTAATCCTTTTCAATCGGGTAAATCGAACCGCTCTTCTGAAGATTCTCGATCGCATCAACTACCAAAGGAATCGCTTCTACAGCGCCGATGTAATGCTTTGGCGGAATCACGCGCAGATTTACCATATCGCTCGTAAAGAGATTTATTTGCGAGGTGGCGAGCTCCGACCAATCCAAACCATCGCGCTTGGCTCGCTCAAGTAATGGATCATCGATATCGGTAATATTTTGAACATAATCAACGTGAGCGCCTTGTGCACGAAGGAATCTGTTGATTAAATCAAAAGTCAAATACGTGGCGGCATGGCCTAAGTGTGTAGCGTCATATGGAGTAATTCCGCAGACATACATTCGGTAGATAGATTTAAGGGGAACAACTTCTTTGACGCCTGATTTCGAATTTGTCAGATGAAGGGCTGGAAGAACTTGGTCCTGACCAACCTTAGGAATTTCGACGCTCGCCCAGGACTTCACGCTCTCATCCTAGTAAATGCCGCTCTAAAATGCAGGCCATGGAACAGCTGGCCAATCCGGATTTGGAACAGGCATTACCGCTGTTGTGATTAATCTCTGCACTCTCATTAAGAGGGCTTCTCGTTCGGCGTGCGTTAAATACAGCGAAAGATCAATCTCCTCATCTAACTTAACAAGCGCCCCCCGAAGCATTGAGAGTTCATCATCAGATAAAGCATCTCCTGACCATTGCCAGAGCACTGTGCGCAATTTGTCCTGCGCATGAAAGGTCACTCCGTGGTCGCATCCATACAAATGGCCCGAGGCGGTGGGTAGTAGATGACCAATTTTTCTATCGGTGTTATTAATAATCGCATCGAAGATCGCCATCGATCGTAACGAAGGATCGTTACTTGAGAAAAAGAGTGAAAGATCAATGCTCTCATCAATGTCGATCCACTCTTGTACCATTCCAATTCCATATGGACCATCGCGTAAAATAGTCAATGGAACAAGATTGAAACCTAATCGATCGCTCAAAAGATAGGCAGCATATTCGCGATGAGCTAAAGCTCCATCTGGGAAATCCCACAAAGGACGTTCACCAGCTATTGGTTTGTAAATACAGTTCATTGACTCTTCACCGTGAGTAACCACGCCAAACAAGGTGGCATTCGATGCATCTACTAACCGCCCCGTTACGACTAAATCGCCTCTAGTAAGGAGTGCGGATTTATCGTCGATAACCATTTGCCCTCGGACAGAGATGGCCTTGGGGATCTATGGGGATTCCACAGAATGGGCAGGGCAATCGGCCCGCACCGATAAGCGCCTTGGATCTCTTAACGAATGCCTCACACTCAGATAAATTCAACGAGACCCTTAGCAAGTTTTCTGGCTCTTCCTCCTCAGGTGCAATTTCGAAAAGTTCGACAATCATTAGAGATTGCGTTTCATCCCAAGCCATTGAGATTGCGCCAACTTCAAACTCGGCTTCAATCGGCAAATCAAGCGGTGCATCATCACGAGTTTCAGAACTGATATGGCGCGGTATCCCGTTTTTGCGCAGATCGTTAACGACCATTTCGAGCCTCTGGGTAAGGGCTGCTACCTGCGCTTTTTCTAGAGCAACAGTAACTAGCCGAGATCCACTCTTAGCTTGCACAAAGAAAGCTCTCTCTCCAGGCTGTCCAACAGTTCCCGCAACAAATCGATCAACGGAGTCAAAGAGGAAGCTCACTTTCCGGCTCCCCCGCCCAAGAGATTACGCTTTCTATAAGGCGCGTTAATGAAGCCCTCTAAACCTGCTCGCGAATCATTGAGGAGTAAGAGTCGCGGGTGCTGGCCGCTAAAGTCAATGATAGAAACCGAGGCTGGGTCGATAACAATGCGCTGAAAACCATCGAGATGCAGGCCAAGGGCAGAGGCAACGATGGATTTAATGACATCTCCGTGACTAACTAAGACTGTCGCGCCTTTTCTTTTAGATGCAATGGCACCGTGAACTGCGCGCATTGCACGCTCTTGCATCTGCGCCAAACCCTCTCCTGATGGAAAGTACATGCCACTAGGATTATGTTGAACAGTTTTCCAAAGCTTATTTTTTGATAGCAGAGCTAATTTCTTTCCGCTCCACTTGCCGTAATCAACCTCAATGAGATCGCGATCTTCGTGAATCTCCACACCTGGGTTATTTTTCTTTCCAAGATCTTCCCACCAGGGAGAAATCGTTTCAATGCAACGCTCTAGCGGGCTGATTCGAAGCTGGGCGACTTTTATCGCACCAAGTCGAATCGAAAGCTCTTGGGCCTGTTTCTTGCCGGTCTCTGATAAATGAACTCCTGCGATTCGTCCAGAAAGAATGCCTCTGGCATTGGCCTCGGAGTGGGCATGTCTAATCAAAACTACCTGCATAAAGCCAAGGCTATCGCAGCTTTTCCTAGACCGCCTTGCTAAGGTCGCCCCATGGAAATGCGCAGAGCGGGTAATAGTGGGTTGATGCTCTCGCGTTTGGGTCTTGGAACCATGACGTGGGGACGAGATACAGATGAACATGAAGCGGCAGATCAGTGCCGGGCCTATCTTGATGCAGGCGGTAATTTCATAGACACTGCAAATACATATGGAGATGGTGATAGCGAAAGAGTTATTGGTGGATTAGTTGGAACACTTGTCAATCGTGATGAGTTAGTAATTGCAACAAAATCAGGTTTGAGTTTCCCAGATGGTCAAAGAAGTGTCGACGCCTCACGTCACACATTAATTTCAGAGCTTGATAAATCCCTAGCTCGCCTGGGAAGTGATTTTGTAGATATCTGGCAGGTCCACGCCTGGGATTCAGCCACTCCCTTGGATGAAACATTGGCAGCTCTCGACTATGCCTATACAACTGGGCGTGCGCGTTACGTTGGTGTCAGTAACTATGCCGGATGGCAGTTAGCGAGAGCTGCGACAAAACAGCAGTCAAATTCAATGAAGGCACCGATTACCAGTATTCAATCGGAGTATTCACTTCTTAATCGAGATGTAGAGATAGAGCTTCTGGAGTGTGCGCAAGATTCTGGCGTCGGCTTTCTTGCATGGGCGCCTCTTGCTCGTGGCGTCTTGACGGGCAAGTATCGAAATGGAGTTCCAAGTGATTCTCGTGGCGCAGCGCCACATTTTGCTAAACACATAGATCCCTATTTGGATTCTCGTAGCTCAAGAATCGTCGAGGCCGTAGTAGTTGCCGCCTCCGGTCTTGGATATTCACCGCTTGAAGTTGCACTTGCATGGGTAAGGGATGCACCAGGAGTTACAAGTGCGATTATCGGTGCACGCTCTGGTGCCCAACTGCGCGGAGTTTTAAAAAGTGAAGAGATATCCCTTCCAGACATTCTGAGAACTGCGCTCAACGATGTGAGTGCTTAAGCGTTTTCGAGGAAATCTTTCAAAACGCGAACCCCGAACGTTAAACCTTCAACTGGAACGCGCTCATCAACTCCGTGAAACATCGCCATGAAATCAAAATCTTCATCTAATTTCAAAGGTGAGAAGCCATACCCGATGATGCCGAGCTCTGCTAAAGCCTTGTTATCTGTTCCACCGCTCATTAAATATGGAACAGGAATTGCTTCGGGATCCTCCTTGAGAATTGCGTGACACATCGCATCTACGAGATCGCCCTCGAAGGGTACTTCCAGCGCCTTATCTCGAGTAATAGTTTCAACGCTTACGTGTGGTCCGATGAGAGAAAGAATTGTTTCGTTAAGTTCATCTTCAAATCCAGGGATAAAACGACCATCGATTACAGCACTTGCCGAACCGGGAATCACATTGGCCTTATAGCCGGCCTCTAAGATCGTTGGATTGGCAGTATTTTGAAGCGTTGCACCAATCATTCGTGCGGCGAAGCCCACCTCAGAAAGCAGTGGGCGCAAATCCTTTTCATCGTAAACCTTGCCCGTTGCATTAGCTACACGTTTGAAAAGCGCCTTAACCGTCGTGCTGTAGCGTTGCGGCCATTGATGATTTCCAATTTTTGCTACAGCTTCAGTTAAACGCGTTAATGCATTTTCATCATTCATCACTGAGCCATGACCTGCGCGGCCGTGTGCCGTCAATCTCATCCAGTGAATTCCTTTTTCAGCAGTCTCAATCATGTAGAGACGCTTACCGTTTCCCACTGTGACTGAAAAACCACCAACCTCAGAAATCGCTTCAGTGCAGCCAGCAAAAAGCTCTGGGTGTTTTTCAACTAACCAGTGTGAACCGTAAATGCTGCCGGCCTCTTCGTCGGCAAAAAAAGCTAGAACAATGTCGCGTGGTGGGACATAACCGTCGCGAGACCATTGTCTGACAGTTGCCAAAATCATCGCATCCATGTTCTTCATATCTACTGCGCCCCGGCCCCAAATCATGCCGTCAATAATGTCGCCACAGAATGGATCAACACTCCAGTCATCGGCATTTGCTGGCACCACATCGATATGCCCATGGACAACTAATCCCGGTCTTGTTGAATCTGAACCTTTGATCCTTGCCATAACATTGCAACGATCTGGCGCCGACTCGTAGATTGTTGATTCGATTCCGGCCTCGGCAAGAGATTTAACAACGTATTGCGCGACCGCTTTTTCATCGCCCTTGCCATCCCCAAAGTTAACGCTGGGAATTCTGATTAGATCCTGGCAGATCTGGATGGCTTCGCTTTCAATCTGGCTTCTAGTCGTCATTTCGCCATTCTCTCACCAAATTGCTATCCTTACGCCTTCACTCAGTCCGGGTGGCGGAATTGGCAGACGCGCTAGCTTGAGGTGTTAGTTCCCGCAAGGGATTAGGGGTTCAAGTCCCCTCTCGGACACTCAGATGGGGGACATATGCATATAGATGAAGCGTTGTCGCTCATCCGGGAAATTCCTGATTATCCAAAGCCAGGTATCAGATTCCAGGACATCACTCCCCTTCTTGCAAATGGCGAAGCCTTCAGTGCAATAACGAATAATTTCGCCGGTTTTGCTAAAGCACCAACTTTAATTGCCGGAATTGAGGCAAGGGGTTTCATCTTTGCATCGGCAGTAGCTCATTCACTTGGTTCTGGATTTGTTCCGATCCGCAAAGCCGGCAAACTCCCTCATACAGTTATTTCGCAAAGTTATGGCCTGGAGTATGGAAGTGATGTTTTGGAGATTCATACCGATGCGATAGCAGAAGGTAGCAATGTTCTGCTCATAGATGACGTGCTAGCCACAGGCGGAACCATTAATGCAGCAATCGATCTGATTCATCGAAGCGGTGGCAAAGTTGTCCATGTTCTTGCTCTGATTGAAATTGCCGATCTTCCTGGCAGGGAAAATGTAAAGAGTAAATACCCGCACATTGATATCACGACACTGATAGTTACCTAAAGTGCGCGTACTGCAGATTCAAGGATTACGCGCTCTGGCTGCGATCGTAGTTACTTTCTTTCACGCTCGTTTGGTTCCTGGTGGATTTATTGGTGTTGATATTTTCTATGTCATTTCTGGCTACTTGATAACAGGTTTAATTCTGCGGGAGATAGAGAGTACGGGCCGCTTAAATCTTGCAGCTTTCTATCAACGTCGAATAAAGCGTTTATTACCAACATCCGTCTTCGTGCTATTTGCGACAGCTTTGGTTGGATGGTTTGTGCTGCCAGCAATCACGCGAGACGTTCTCGGTAGGGATCTCTTTGCAGCTGCTGCATATATTTCAAACTACTTATTTGCTTGGTGGCAAAACGACTATCAAAATCTCAATGCCACTCCCTCACCCTTTATTCACTACTGGTCACTTGCCGTCGAGGAACAGTTCTACTTAATTTGGCCGATATTGATGATTGTTTTGGCACAGTCAGGAAAACGTGCTGTTCTCATCGGTATTTCAGTGATCACAGCTCTCTCTCTATTATTGTCAATTTATCAAACTCAAACTTCGCCAATTTGGGCCTTCTATTCACTTCCAACTCGCGCGTGGGAGCTAGGTTTCGGCGCTCTTCTTCTATTCATCCCCGCACATATCTTTATGCACCGTCTCTTACCCTGGCTGGGCCTATCGGCGCTCTTGATCGCCTCCTTTAACTTCAATGACAACACCGCCTTCCCTGGCATTAATGCACTTCTTCCAGTTGCAGGTACAGCGTTATTAATTGGAAGTATTTCTAAATGGCCACCTATATTCAACCAGTTATCGAATAATCGTATCTCGCAGTGGCTAGGAAAGATTTCATACCCTCTGTATCTATGGCATTGGCCCGCCCTTGTTTTGCCCAGCAGTGCTCTTGGGCGCCCACTTCACGTCATCGAGCGCTTTGGATGCATTGGACTAACCGTACTTTTAGCTCATTTAACAAATGGATTAATAGAAGAGCCCCTTCGGCATGTAAAGATTGCACCAAGGAAACTCTATGTCGCAGCATTGAGCACGACCGCCGCATCACTTGTAATCGGAATTCTCATCGCAACTTCAGCAACTTCGGTGATTGCAACAAAGGGTGACCATTCATATAGTTTTGATTTAACCCAAGTCATGTCAAAGCCAGCAGTGTACGACGATGGCTGCCATGTAAATTATGGCGAGACAAAATCGGGTTTCTGCACTTATGGTGATAAGAGTTCGGCGACAACGATTGTCCTATATGGGGATTCACATGCAGCTCAGTGGTTTCCGACTCTCGAAAAAATGGCAGTAAAGAACTCCTTCAAATTAATCTCACTCACCAAGTCAGCATGCCCATCAGTTGACTCCCCTCGACCAGATCAAGGTGCCTTTAAGAATGTTCACTGTGAAAAATGGCGTGAGAATTCAATAGCACGTATCAAAGATATCCATCCAGCGGCAGTGATTATGAGCAGTTTTCAGTACTACGCGCCTCGAGCGGGCAACAATGACCGTGCCAAATGGTGGATCGACGGTCAAAGAAGGCTTTTAAACTCATTGAAAGGTGCAACTCCTCACCTGATTTATATCAGCGACACTCCGCATCCCTCGCGAGATGTCCCTTCATGTCTTGCCTCACGAAACTCCAATCAGTGTGATCTGACGGAAAAATCAGTTGTGAGTGTCATAAACGGTTTTCAGGTGATCGACCCAACTCCATGGTTATGCAGCTCTTACTGCCCCGCTATCGTCGATTCAATAGTTGCTTATCGTGATGCATCCCATATATCCGTTGCCATGGCGATTGATTTGTTGCCGCAGCTCGAGAAGGCTTTAAAAGCCAAGGGACTCTTTGCCTAAAGATATGGCAAGATAGTTTGTATGGCTGAGTTAATCTATTACTGCGGAACTATGGACAGCGGTAAGTCGACGCTTGCTCTACAAACTGCACATAATCATCACAGTCGCGGTCGAAGCGGAGTCATTTTCACAAATAAAGATCGCGCTGGAAGCGGAGTCATCTCTTCACGTTTAGGACTCTCCTCTCCAGCTATCGAAGTTATCCCTGGTATGGATCTGCACAAGCATGTCGTAGATCATCTTTCCGCCGGCGACCGTATCGATTACATCGTGTGTGATGAGGCCCAGTTCTATGAGCGAGCCCAAATCGAGCAGTTAGCTAAAATCGTCGACGGCTTGGGCATAGATGTATTTGCCTTCGGGATTCTGACCGATTTTCAAACCTTACTTTTTCCAGGATCTGCTCGATTAATTGAACTCGCAGATCGTGTTCACGCTTTGCAGGTTGAAGCCCTGTGCTGGTGCGGTTCGCGCGCAACACACAATGCACGAACATCGGGCGGCGTAATGGTAGTTCAGGGCGAACAGGTCGTTGTGGGCGATGTCATACCTGGCGCAGAAATCGCTTACGAGGTTCTCTGCCGTCGCCACCATATGCGTCAAGTTACAGCGCGCGCATCCAGGGCCGCTCACGTATCCTCGCAACCTCTTCCATTTAAGGAGTAATCACGTGAAATCTCAAGGACTTGCAGCATTGAGCGCGGGCGCACCATTAACGTCATTTAGTTTTGATCGTCGCGAACTAGGTAGCAATGATGTGGCCTTAGATATTTCCTATGCCGGTATTTGCCACTCTGACATTCACCAAGTCCGAGAAGAGTGGGGTCCAGCAATATTTCCCATGGTGCCCGGGCATGAAATCGCTGGCGTAGTAAGCGCAATTGGAAGTTCTGTCACTAAATTTGAAGTTGGCGATCTCATAGGTGTTGGCGTCTTTATTGACTCATGCCGAGTATGCCCAAGTTGTGTTGCCGGGCTTCAACAATACTGTGTCGATGGAATGACCGGAACATATAACACTCTCGAGCGTGATGGGAAAACCATCGCTTACGGTGGTTATGCAAATAACTTTGTCATCAACGAAGACTATGCAGTTCACATTCCTGCAAACCTTTCTTTAGCAGGAGTAGCACCACTTTTGTGCGCTGGAATCACGCTCTACTCACCATTGAAAAAATGGGGAGCAAAGCCTGGCATGCAAGTTGGAGTAATGGGTCTTGGTGGTTTGGGGCACATGGGAGTTAAATTTGCCCACGCAATGGGGGCCGAAGTTACTGTCTTCTCCCACTCCCCCGATAAAGAGGCCGACGCAAAAGCAATGGGTGCAGATCATTTTGTTGTGACTCGTGATCCCTCTTCTCTTAAGTCTTTATACAAGAAATTCGATTTAATTCTAAATACGGTTAGCGCTGATCTTGATATAAATCTCTATTTAGATCTACTTGCTTTAGATGGCACGTTGGTAGTTATTGGACTGCCGGGTAAGCCATACGCGGTTAGCGTCGGTTCCTTACTCAATGGACGTCGTCGAATCGCTGGCTCAATGATTGGTGGTATTCCAGAAATGCAGGAGATGCTCAACTTCTGTGGAGAACACTCGATTGTAAGTGATGTAGAGATTATTGCCGCTGACTACGCCGACGCTGCATATGCACGAACAGTTGCCAGTGATGTTAAATATCGATTTGTAATCGACGCCTCAACTTTTTAATACTTATAGAAAACTGTGAATTGCTAAAGCGAAAATCGGAGCAACCGCTAAAGAAGGAAGTAGATTGCCGACGGCAACTTTTTTGATATTTAGTAAACTCAAACCGATCGTAATCAGCATTACCCCACCGACAACTGTCATTGCATCTATTTGATAGTCGGTTAAAACCGTACCTAAAAATAAGCCAATAACGGTCCAGGTCGCTTGATAAATTGCCACAGGAATGGCAGCCACTGCAACGCCCCAACCTAGAGATGAGGCAAAAGCCATTGCGGCAAAGAAGTCCAATGTACTTTTCAATAAGAGTTGATCAATGCCAGTCGACATACCGTCGCTGATAGATCCCAATATAGCTAGCGGTCCGATTGCAAATAAGAGTGAGGCTGAGACGAAACCCTCAACAAAGGTTCCATTTTCGGAGACTTTGAATTTCTTTCGCAGGTTTTCTCCTAGAGAATCTAACTTCTCTTCCAATTTCAATGCGCTTCCGATCAATCCACCAATGAGCAACGATCCCAGTACTACCAGTAATGGCCAACCGCTAGGAAAGGCAGAGCGGAATTGTGATGACCACATAGGCATAAGAGCAGAGGCTGCGCCAAGTAATGTCACTAAACCCAACACATCAGTGGTCAACGTACGAGTCTTCAAACTTAAGCGATTACCAACCAGCACGCCGATTGAGCCTCCAAATATGATTGCAACAACATTGATGACCGTGCCAATACCTGGAAACATTCCTGCAGGTTACGCATTATCGATTAAAGGTGCAACATGGACTAGGCTCACATGATGTCAGTAAATGCATTTTCGGAGTTCTTACGCCCGCATAGATCGGTTCCGCACACTCCTTGGACGGCAAAAGGTCGTTGGGATCTAAATTATCTTAGAGTTGCGATTTTGTTTGTTGGTCTTTTTATTTTCGGAATTGGGGATGCCTTCGTTATCCAGAGTAATATCGGTAATGGCCCCTGGTCTGTGTTGGCACAAGGTATTTCCTTTCATCTAAATATCTCCATGGGTTGGTCGACTTTTGCAATTAGCGCAGTTGTTCTACTTGCATGGATCCCGCTGCGAGAAAAACCTGGATTCGGCACTCTTTCAAATTTGATAATCATCGCGATCGCTATTCAACTTGGTACCACTTTGATTCCTCTGCAAACTAGTTTTCTATCAGGAGTCCTCTTCGCTTTACTTGGAATAGGAATGGTAGGAGTGGCCACGAGTTTATATATTACGTGTGGCCTCGGACCGGGCCCTCGAGATGGCTTGATGACAGCAATTCATCATCACTCTGGAGTTCGAGTTGGGCGCGTTCGCTTGGCAATAGAGCTGACCGTTGTTGTACTAGGCGCCCTCTTGGGTGGAAATGTCGGTCTCGGAACGCTCCTATTTGCCGCCCTTATTGGCCAATCTATCGCCGTCGCCCTTGGTGTCGTAGCCCGCCTTACTGAGAAGTAGCCGATAGTCTTTTTCTATCCCCCGACCGTTGTGCGGGTCGGTTCTTCGCACACGGGGTCGTAAACACCCCCGATACCAAAACAGAAAGGGATAATCCATGCTCGATTCATATTTCAAAATCACAGAACGTGGGTCAACCGTAGCTCGTGAAGTTCGTGGCGGTTTCGTCACATTCTTCACAATGGCATACATCGTGGCACTGAACCCATTGATCATCGGATTGGCAAAAGATGGCGATGGAAAGTTCCTAGGTGGCGGAGATGCACCTAACTTGGCCGCAGTTGCGGCAATGACTGC
>Ga0114977_10002776_pt1 | contig 11259 bp, 9 predicted proteins | sample S_130805_MF_Meta_FD_87026 | JGI IMG/M metagenome (GOLD analysis project Ga0114977, IMG submission 87026) | Freshwater microbial communities from Lake Simoncouche, Canada to study carbon cycling - S_130805_MF_MetaG | ecosystem: Environmental > Aquatic > Freshwater > Lake | place: Lake...
ACTTTGCCTGGATTGGCTTTGGCATAAGCAATCAGCTCCCGCATATTGTTCGCAGGCATCGTTGTGCGGACTGCGAGTAGGTTCTGCGAGGTGAGAGTGATTGTGATTGGCTCGAGGTCGGTCAGGACATTGAACGGCATCTTGGCAGACACAGCCTGGTTGATGGCCATGTTGGTGGTTCCGAAAACCAAAGTGTAGCCATCTGGTGCTGACTTGACCACATATTCGGCGCCAATGTTGCCAGAAGCTCCAGCGCGATTTTCTACAACGACCGTTTGCCCCAGCATTGCTCCTAGCTTCTGACTTACCAAACGTACATGCATGTCGCCGGCACCACCGGGGGGATAGGGCACTACCATGCGAATCGGCTTGAAAGGATAGTCCTGGGCAGCTGCGGGCAAGGTCATCATGCTGAACAGCGACAGCACAAAAAATGGCCAAAAAATAATGTTCATGTCAGATGATTGATTTAAATTTTTCGATGCTTCAAGCTATTTATCAGCTCGCGTCAAGAAATCCAATTCCATTGACCTCAACGACAAGTTCGGGATCAGCGAGTGCAGCCACCTGGACGAAAGTTGAGACTGGAAAGTCACCGGAAAAGAATTGTCGGCGCGCACGCCAAAAATCTGGCACGTTCATTTCGGTTACAAAGATGTTGATTTGGATGACGTCGTCTATCTTGCCCCCAGCCGCTTCCATTAAGTCCTTTATTTTCTGGAACACCACGCATGTTTGTTCATACATTCCTTTGGGGATTGAGCCATCCAGCTTCCTGCCGGTCATTCCGGCAATGAAAACTTGTCCATTGTGAATTTTGCAATTTGACTTGATGTCCGCAGGTGGGGTTTTGACTTTAGGCGAGTTGACGGTCTGCATCTTCATGGGACTGGGCTCAGTTAGGTTGGCGGGAAATTTATTTTGATCATGGGCTCAAGTTTCATTATGTCGCACAATGCTTCAAAAATCTACGCCTGCAATAGCTAACTGGCAACGCATGAAACCCCCTGGCCAGATCATTCATCAATCTCACCCCGCTCCAGAAGCTGCTGACGAATATCTTTCTTGCTGATTTTTCCGTAGCCCGACTTGGGCAACGTGTCCCAAAAGAACACATGCCGTGGCCAGCGGTACCGCGCGCAGCGACCGTCTAGAAATACCAACAGCTCCTCTGAATCAAGCGACATGCCCTCACGCAGCACCACCACCGCCACGCCAACTTCACCCCACTTGGGATCGGGAACACCCAGCACAGCAACCTCGGCAATACTTGGGTGCGTGAGAAGAACCTCCTCCACTTCACGCGGGTAGACATTGGACCCTCCAGAAATATACATGTCTGATTCTCGGCCTGTAATGTAGAGCAAACCCCTTGCATCAAGTCGACCTAGGTCACCGGTGTGAAACCAACCACCGCGAAGCGCCTTCTCTGTGGCTGGGTCATTGTCATGGTAACCCGAGAAAACAGCTGGGCCTCGACAGCAAATTTCACCAACTTCACCAACAGGCAAGGGATTGCTATCCGCGTTGAGCACGGCCACCTCCATGCCAGTGCGTGGTCGTCCGCAAGATCCGATGTTGGCATTGGGATCGTCATCATCAATTGAATGCATGTCCGTTGTTTGAACAGTGATATTGCCTGTGACCTCACCTAAACCAAAATATTGCACCATCACTTTGCCAAGTTTTTGCAGCGCTAGCTTTTGATCGGCTCGGTACATCGGTGCACCAGCGTAGATCACGAAGCGCAGGCTTGTATGGTCATATTGATCCACGGCAGGATGTTCCACCAGCATCTTCACGATGGTAGGCACTGTAAAAAGGTTACTCACGCGGTGCTTTTCGACCGCATGCCAGAAGGCTTGCGGATCAAGCTTTTCGCTTGCTAAAAGTACCGTGGGCGCGCCGCGCGCGACGTTAACCAGGGCATGAATACCTGCGCCATGCGATAGAGGCGCCACAGCAATCGAGCAGTCTTTCTCAGTGGTACTTGGAATTAAGTCGGCAAGGTGATTGGTTACCACAAAGCTCATTTGGCCATGCGTGAGTACGCCTGCCTTTGGCCGCCCAGTAGTGCCAGAAGTATAAAAGTACCACAAAGGGTCATCGTAAGCGACTGTCTCATGCTCCGCCATCTGACCTAGATTACGCGCCAGCAGTTCCTCATAAGCGTGTTCGTCATTTTTGGCTTGGCCTATTGCAATCACGTGCTTAAGACTTGGCACAGCATCGCGCACTGCTGCTGTGTGGCCTTGGAAAATGGCTTCAACGATCATCGCCTTGACACCACTAGAGGCTCCAAGGTATGCAACCTCCGGAGGTGTGAGTCTGAAGTTGGTTGGCACCCAGATACAACCAAGTCGGAAAGCGATCCAGCAACTCTCAAACATCTGTATGTTATTGCGCGACTGCACCAAAATTGCATCCCCCTTGCGCAGTCCAAGTTCACGCAAAGCCACAGTCATGGCAGACACGCGCTGCTCCATTTCGCGCCAAGTCCAGTTGCGCCCGCCCTCCTGAATAAGAGCGGGTCGATCTGGAAAAAGTTGGGCCGTGTGCGTCAGCAAGCGCCCCAAGTTCATCGATTGTGCTGCGTTCATTGGAAACTTTCCATTTTAGTAAATGCTATCAGTGCTCCTTAGAGTTTGGGGACTCCAGTTATGCCACCTCCAGCAGGCTCAAGTAACTCGCAACTGCGCAGCCGCCCATATTGAAGACAGCGCCGAGCCCAGCGTCACTCACCTGCATACCCCCAGCCGTTCCGGACAACTGCATTGCAGCCATCACATGTTGCGACACACCTGTGGCTCCTATTGGTTGACCCTTTGATTTGAGGCCTCCCGAGGGATTGACAGGAAGCTTGCCGTCTTTGCAAGTCACACCATCCAAGATCACGTGAGCGCCCTTCCCGTGTGGGGCCAGGCCCATGGCTTCATACTCCAGCATTTCGGCAATGGTGAAGCAGTCATGCAGCTCAACAAAGGACAGGTCACTCAGAGTTGCCCCTGCTGCCGCAAGTCCGCGCTGCCAAGCCAAAGCAGCTCCCTCAAAACGAGTTGGATCGCGCCTTGACATTGGCAAAAAATCATTCACTTGCGTCCGCGAACGCCAACGCAGCGCCGGCACTTTAGCCCCCGACAATGGCTCAATTGACAAAACCAAAGCCGCTGCACCGTCGGAAACGAGGGAGCAATCAGATCGCTTTAAAGGGCCCGCAACAAACGGGTTTTTTTCTGAAGAGTTACGACAGAAGTCAAAGCCAAAATCACGGCGCATATGGGCGAAGGGGTTGTGCATGCCGTTGCTGTGATTTTTGGCCGCAATTGCAGCCAATGCGTCTGACTGGTCGCCAAAGCGTCGAAAATATTCGGTGGCTATACCACCAAAAATGCCAGCAAAGCCTGCCGGATCGCCACCCTCCTCCTTCACATAAGAACACTTGATTAGAGTTGCAGCAACATCAGGTGTCGACAACCCATTCATCTTCTCCATGCCAATCACCAGCGTGCGTTTCATGCGTCCACTGGCCATGGCGTCCATGGCAGCCCAGATCGCAGCCGAACCAGTTGCGCAGGCATTTTCCATGCGTACAGATGGTGTGTGCCGAAATTCAGGCATTGCAACTGCAGGCAGCGCAGCTGTAAAGTCCTGCTTTACGAAGCCCGCATTGAAATGCCCTACGAAGATGCCATCAATGTCTTTAGGCTCCAGTCCTGCATTGTCCAGTGCAGGTTGTACCGCGTCCCGAATCATCTGCTCTAAATCAATGTTGTCGAGCTTTCCGAAGGGCGTATGCCCCCAGCCAATGATGTGTGCGTTGTATGTCATGACATGAGATCCTTTAAGTTGAAAGGGATTGAGCTTCTCAGCAAGCAGGTGGTTTTCCGTGCCGCTGCACTAAGCTTAAGGCAATGATGCCACTGGCAGCCGACAAGCTACCGACGGACAAAGAGAGAACGGCTGAACTGTCGGGTTTGAACATATACCCAAGCCAGCTACCTGACAAAAAGGCCGCAGCCGCAAATGCAAAGCCGCCTAACGCCGACGCCGCACCCGCATTCAATGGGAATGCAGACGCTTGCCCAACGTGTCCACAAGGCTGGTGTATGCCATAGGCCAGCAGCATCACCCAAAGGGCTGCAGTCAGTGTAAGCGGTGTATGGTCAGTAACCATTTGCGGAATGATAAAGAGGAGCGCTGCCGCTAGGGAAAGCCAAGCAGCCCGCTTGACTGTCCCAACGATTCCCATCTGAGCAATCCATCGACGGCAGAGCAAGGTGCCTGCCAGATAAGTCACCGATGCGCCGCCGATTATTAAACCAAAATTGACCTGCGATACGCCATAAGTCTCGATGAAGAGATAGGCTGATCCGGAGTAAAAACCAAAGTTTGCTGCATAGCCAGAGCAATTCAGCGCTGTCCAAGACAGAAATGAAGGATTGCGAGCAATCCGAAAATAAGTATGAAACAGTTGTCTAACATCTAATGCACCGGGTTGCCGTTTAGGAACCGTTTCTGGAATCCGCAGCACAACCAAAGCCAGCGCCGCCATTGCAAACAGTGTCATGGTGAGCAATGTTGCGCGCCAACCAAGGTACTGCGTCAGCAAAGCACCGACCACAGGGATGCACATGGTCGCCGTCGCGAGCATCGACATGGCTTGAGCCATCACATGCGTTCCCTGCTGCGGCATATAAAGATCGCGCACCAAGGCGCGTGCGCAGACCATGCAGGCCGCAAGTCCAATCCCCTGGATAATACGTGCTCCAATCAGCACGTCAATGCTGGGCGCAAGTGCTCCCAACAACGCACCTCCCCCATATGCAACGAGCCCGAAAAACATCACCGGTCGCCTACCAAAACGATCTGATGCGGGGCCCCAAAATAATTGACTCACGCCAAAACTAAGCACCAGAGCAGTAAACGTTCGTTGCACCAAACTCACCGGCGAGTCGTATTCATTGCGAATGGCAGGTAAAGCTGCAAGGTACAAATCGGTCGCCAGTGGTTGCACCAATGTCAACAGCGTAACAATCGTCACAACCAGCCCCGAGCCCATTGCCGGTTGTGAGGGCACGATCGCAGCGGAGGTAGTCAACTCAGCTCACTGACGAATTCACCGTCATCCAAAAATGGCTTGAAAGTGGTGATGAGAAAGCTGGGGACGTTGATCACAAAAAATGATGTTGTAGCTTCAGGATTCGAGCAAATCGCGTTCGCGAAGCCATCCCAAAATAATAGCGTTCGCTTCAGCCAGCAACTGGGGTTGGTTGGCATAGTAGTGCGTGGCACCTTTGATAACGCGAAAGGTTTTATCGGCCATCCCGGCCGCCTCATACAGTTGCATGGGGTGGGTTTGGGGTACAGCATCGTCGGCACTGTTCTCGATGACCAGCAAAGGCGCCCGAATTCCTTTTGCTCCTTCCAAGCCGTTCCCGCAGGAATCGTCAAGAGACCATTGCGACAGCCAGGAGCGCAGAGTTGAAAACCTTGCCAACCCCACTGGCCCAGTGTTGACTGTTTCTGGATTTCCCATGTAACACCACCGAGGTTTGCGGTCGTTAGGATCAAGGGTGGGATCCATAAAACGAGGATCAGCCAGCGTGCGGTGAACGATGAATGGGCGCTCCATTTCACCGGTATTGCGTGCCTTGAGTTTCATCAGCATTTCCTTGGTCCATGCAGTGATTCGACGCATGCGAGCCATCTGGGCGCTCCGGTAGCGCTTAATGTACTGAGCCGTGTAAGGCGGTTGGTTGGGATTGCGCTGATCATAGATATCAAGCTCGATGTCGCGATCGTCGGGGTTTAGTTCGTCAAGAACTGATGGGTCGATGGTCTCGGCCAGCAGATGAGCACGCGACAGATGTGCGGCTTGGTAGATCACCGCGTCGGCTGGGGTCAGGCCGGCGCCCTTCAAGTTCACCGGGTCACCTGCAGGGGTATGTGTGATGGTCGGGTTTTCTGCCTGTGCTTGGTAGCTTATTGCAAGCGCACCGCCGCCGCTCCATCCCACCAGCACCACGTTTTGATATCCCCAGACTTGCTTGGCATGTTTAATGTAAGCGCCTAAATCCAGAAAAACTTTTTCCATGATCAAAGCTGTGTCATTGCGCTGATAACGACTGCCAGCGCACAGAACGTGCACACCCATGGCAGCCATGGAACGCGGCACTGGCAACAACTGTAAAGTAGAGGCTGGGTGCATGAACACCAGCAGGGTGTCTGAGGGCTTGCCCTCGGGTATAAAACGAATGCCTTCAAGGTTGATTGCACCCTGATTGCCGGAAAAACCGTATGTTTCACTGAATGCAGATTGCTCCACATACTGAATATGCACCCACTCGGTGAGCAGGTTTGAAGTTGTAGATGATGTCATGATTCAATGTAGCCTTGAACTCTAATGGGCTCAGTCCCCCCACGGTGGTACAAGACGATCAAGAACAAAATCGTGCACCCATTAGCCAATCGGCTTCTCGCCAATCTTGAGCCCTGCGACACAGCTTAAGGAATCAGCAGAACTGAGCCCATGCTGTTTCCCTGCTCAGCCTGACTCTGTGCGAGGCCAGCATCCTCCAAAGAGTAGGAGTTACTGATCGTAATCTTGAGTGCGCCAGAGCGTACCAACTGAAAAAGTTCGTTGCAAGCCTCGGCTCGAGTTTCGGGCGTGGCAGCATGAAAACCGAATCCTGGCCGATGAAGGACAAGACAACCCTTCTGCGCCAGCAGCATCAAATTAAAAGGTGGGACATTGCCAGATGCATTCCCATAATTCACCACTGCGCCAAATGGTTTGACACAATCGAAGGAGGACACAAATGTGTCTTTTCCAACGCCATCAAACACCGCAGATACGCCTTCTGGCGCGATCTCCTTCACAGCACTGACAAAATCCTCTTGACGATAAAGAATGGTGTGGTGGCACCCGTGCGCCTGCGCGAACTGCGCCTTGGCGTTTGAACCCACGGTGCCGATGACGGTAGCACCCAAGTGATTACACCACTGAGCGAGCATGCTGCCCACGCCACTTGCTGCAGCATGAATCAAAATCTTATCGCCAGGCTTCGGTCGGTAACAATGGTGAATGATGACCGACGCTGTCAGTCCCTTGAGCATCATGGCGGCGGCATGCTGATCAGGGATATCGCGCGGCAGCTTGACAAGGCATGAAGCAGGCAAATTGCGCTGCTGGGCATAAGCACCCGTATCATGAAAAAACAAGCCGCCTGTGCCGGCGTAAGCAACGCGGTCACCGATATGGAAACTTGTGACGGCATCGCCGACCGATTCAACGATCCCCGCGGCCTCATTACCGAGTATGACCGGAAACTTTGGCCCATCACCCAAGTAAAAGCCTCCGTTGCGAACATTGATGTCGGAGAAATTTATGCCGATGGCCGTGTGCCGTACTCTCACCTGGTGAGGCTCGAGCTTGGGTAGCTCAATGTGTAAAACCTCGAGGACTTCTGGTCCTCCATTTCTGTTTATGGCAATTGCTTTCATGGTATTCCTCAGGCTGGTTCGACTCTGAGCGGCAGGCGCTCAAGTGTTCGAAGGGTGTTAATTGGACGGTAAACTGGCTGACCTGCTAGCGTGATCGTGTGAGCACGTCGAGCCAGGGCACTTAAAAGACACTCGGCTTCCAAGCGAGCGATCATCTGGCCAATGCAAACATGCGGGCCATGCCCGAAAGCCAACTGCCCGCCTGCTTCTCGCTTGAGATCAAACACGGCCGCATCAGGCCACTTGTTGATGTCGCGGTTAGCTGCCCCGATGAAAGCAGCAATCTTGGTATTGGGCTCAAGAGTTACGCCCGCTAGTTCAGCACCATCGCAGGTCGTGCGAAACATGACTTGCACCGGTGACTCGTAGCGAATCGCTTCATCAAAGGCATTACGTGCAAGGCCAGGATCAGCCCGAAGCAGATCCCACTGAGTCGGGTCTCTAGCCAAAGCCTGAAGAGCAGCGCCGATGCCACTGATGGTTGTGTCCATCCCTCCGCGTAGAAAGGACCGAGTCAGGTTAGCTGCAAAACCTTTTTGCAAATCTCCCTCATCCTCGGCCTGGTATATCAATTCACCAAACCCGCCAGGCAACATTGCCTCACGCTTCATGCTATCTTCGTACCACTTCATGTAGGGCTGTGCACGCAGTGTTGCCTTCTGAGTTAATTCATTATTCGGACCGATGGCGTTGAAGTTCATATCTCCGATGGCTTGCGCGTTCTCTCTGGGGATTTGTATGCCAATGGCTGGTGGAAACACCGACAGCACAAACGCCTCTGCAGCATCGCGAATACCATCAAAATTGCGCTTCGCCACCAATTCATCAGCTAGGGCCTCAGCCCTTATCTGAAAACTCTCACGCCACTGGCGCACCACGATAGGCGAGAGGATTCTCTGCAACGTTGCGCGCACTTCGGTGTGCTGAGGCGGATCAGCTTCGAGGATCACGCTTGCGGGTCGCCAACTACCAGGCATGCGTATATCAGCCAAGCCTGCGCCGCCAGTGTTTGTAAAGCTTTTCCAATGAGATAACACTTTTGCCGTCTCTGCGTATTGCCCAGTGGCATAAATTCCATAATGTGTCAACTTCACAACTCCCCCAGCGCGCCGCAAATTTTCAAAAAATGGGTACGGATCTATCAAGTTCTCCACAGTAAAGGGGTCCGTATCTATCACGGGAATTTCGGCAAAAAAGTTGGCAGCCATGATGCTTCCTACAAATTCAGTTTGTCAAGTGTGCGCTTGTCCAGTCAGGACTACCGTCCCCTGACGAGGGGACTGACAACCAGGGCGTGCCAACGGACAGTGAAGATTGATGCTAGGGCATCGGTGTTCGATTCGCTCCTTTACATCTGATACAAAACCTGCAGGACTCTTCATGGCAGTTTCTTCAAATACAAATGCCGATTGGCTCGGACTTGAGAACAAAGTTTGCGTCATCACCGGCGCGGCTGGCGGTATCGGCGCAGAGATTGCACGCGAGTTTGCCAAAGTAGGTTGCCTTGTGGCCCTACTTGACCGCGATGAAAAAGGCGTTCAAGCCGTGGCAACCACACTTTCGCAATCTGGTAGCCGTGCCATTGCAGTGTGCTGCGATATTACAGACAAGTCCAGTGTTGACGAAGCGGCGCAAACAGTGAAGCAGCGCCTTGGCCGTTGTGACATATTGGTGAACAACGCCGCTGCAATCTATGCCGATGCACTAATGAACATTGACTTGACAAAGTGGAACCAATTAATGGCTGTCAACTTGGGGGGGTTCTTACTGTGCGCCCAGGCTTTTGGGCGTCAAATGATGGATGCGGGCAACGGCAGTATGGTACACATTGCCTCCATTTCTGGTCACGTACCACAACCCTTCAGCGGCCCCTACAGTGTCAGCAAGGCTGGGGTGAAAATGCTGTCGCAGTTGCTCGCGGTAGAACTGGGCGAACACGGAATTCGAAGCAATGTGGTCAGTCCAGCAATGGTGCGTACTCCGATGAGCGAAGTCATCTATCAAAATCCCGAAGTACTGAAAATGCGAGAGCAGATCGTGCCAGCACGGCGCATCAGTGGGCCAAGCGACATCGCTGAAGTCGTGGTGTACTTGTCCAGCCCCCGTTCAGGTTATATCAGCGGCCAAGACATTCTGGTTGACGGCGGTTTGTCAGCGGCATGGCTGACGCTTATCCCTCGCCCTGGTTTCGAAAAACAAGACGCCAATAAACCTTGACTATATCGTCCATGCCTTCCCCCTTAGCGCTGCTACCACTGACGGTTGCGTATTTCGCCAGTAGCGCCATGATGCGCGTTTGCGACCCGATGCTTCCAGCTCTGGCAAAAAGCTTTGGTGTTACAACTGGGCAGGCGGCTTTGACGGTCTCCAGCTACGCCATCGCCTATGGTTTGATGCAGCTTTTCCTCGGTCCAATGGGCGATCGATACGGCAAACGCCGGGTGATTGGCTTCGCTGCAATTGCCTGCATTATTGGTAATTTGGTTGCGCTGGTTGCCTTAAATTTGCAAATGCTTGTTTTCGCTCGCATACTGGCGGGCGCCTGTGCAGCAGGCATCATTCCGCTGGTGCTGGCATGGATTGGCGACACGGTTGCTTACGAAGAGAGGCAAGCTGTTCTTGCGAGATTACTCAGCGCTTCCATCTTGGGAATGATTTCTGGTCAATGGGTATCTGGGTTGCTAACCGACTTGTTTGGCTGGCGCAGCGTCTTTGCAGTATTAGCTATGCTGTTCTGCGCTGCAGGCTTGGCCATTTCGCTAAACCGCGAAGTTCGCCAAGAACCCATTCGTCCAGTTTTGAATACAAGTCATGTTCAGCAAATTTTAGATGTGGTTCGCAGGCCTTGGGCGCGCTGGATTCTCGCAATGGTTGCTGCCGAGGGCGCATTTGCGTTTTCCGTAATGACCTATCTACCTACCTACCTGGTCACCGAATTCGACTTGGGAATTTCGTGGGCTGCTGCCATAGTCGTTTTGTACGGTGTTGGTGGCATGGTCTATTCAATGGCTGCGAAAAAGCTGCTTGAACGGTTGGGTGAGTCTGGCCAATCTCTCGCAGGCGGCGCACTGATGGGCCTATCTTGGTGCCTGCTGGCGCAGGTGCCACAGTGGCAGATCGCAATACCTGCCTGCACACTTGCAGGTATCGGTTACTACATGTTGCACAACACACTGACCACACATGCCACTCAAATGGCGCCCGAGTTGCGCGGCACGGCTGTTGGGCTTTATGCCTCAGCACTCTTCATCGGCATCGCTACTGGTGTGTCACTAACAGGTTTGGGAATTGACAGCATCGGTTTTCGACCCGTATTCATGATTTGCGGTATTGGCCTTACCCTTTTGGGTGCAGTCTTCGGGCACAGTCTGCGACTTAGACATGCGGCCACAACTGCGGCCATTGTTCGCTGAGCAGTTTGCAAAATACTTTCGCTTCTGCAACTCAACAGTCTCCTGATAACTCACTGATAAATTTGCCATCAAGAATCATGACAAGCAACTTCATTTCCCTTGAAACTTTGAAAGATCCACCGGTACTGGACATCGATCCATTTTCCGATGAGAACCTACTCAATCCCTACCCGTATTTTGAGCAGCTGCGAGAGATTGCTCCTGTAGTCTACATTCCTGCTTACAACATGTATGCCTCCGGCCGTTGGGAGGAAGTCGGACAGATTGCTTCCGATCACGATCGATTCACCACCACTGCAGGCATCGGCTTGTCAGACATTCGTGAGCCAGGCTCCTGGCGTCC
>Ga0114977_10002779_pt1 | contig 11255 bp, 19 predicted proteins | sample S_130805_MF_Meta_FD_87026 | JGI IMG/M metagenome (GOLD analysis project Ga0114977, IMG submission 87026) | Freshwater microbial communities from Lake Simoncouche, Canada to study carbon cycling - S_130805_MF_MetaG | ecosystem: Environmental > Aquatic > Freshwater > Lake | place: Lake...
CGCCTTTTGAACCGCCGCCTTTTTTATTGTCCATAAAAGTTTTAGCCATTTTTGCGCCTTTCAGCAATAGCCCAACAGGTATAAAATTTGACTTTTCTTCTTCGCCATCAGCGTTTCTAAAATCATCTCCGTCTAAACCACTTTCGGTAAAAAAGTCATACATTACTTTATATGATAATTTAACTCCATTATCACTTATTTGTTCTTCTCCATCGGCATTAGAAAATGAGTTTTGCTTATTTATCATATAAGCAGCAGAAATCATTAAAGTTTTATTGTTAGCCAAATTATCTACAAAAGCATCTATAAGTTCAACATCACTCATTGAATCATTTGCTGCTACACCAGAACTTGTTAATAATTCGACAAAATTCTCTTTACTTTTTACTAAAGATTTGCCTAATTCTTTCATTAACAAAGTATTAGCATTATCAGTATCGCTTGATGCTACATAGTTAATTAAATCATTATAAAACTCTTTTGCCATTTTTATAGTCCTCCTATTGTATAACAGAATCCTTTTGTTGCGCCGCCTTCTTCGTATTTTTCTAATCCAAGTTCTTCAAATTTATTTTCAGCCCAAGTTCTATTGTGAATACCGTCAATTGCACTAAAAATTTTGTCATAATAACTATCTCTATTATTAACCCACTTTTCAGCCACTTGTTTTAAATTAGGCACATCACTCACACCCATTAAATTTATCAAATCTTCGTTATCTGAATTATTTATATAATAATCAATAACTCTTTCTTTAATATTTCCAACCCCACCACCATCTTTAAACTCATATTCCTCATCTTCAAATTGAGTGCGAATTACTGGTATGTTTAGTTCGTTAATGTCAATTCCACCACCGTTTTTGTATTTATTTACAGTAGAGCCTTTAGCGTATTTAGTTCCTTTTCTGTCGTATATCTCCAAACTTTTTTCGTCTAACGCAATTTGCATATTTTCTTTTAAAAACTCTCTATTGTTTTTAGTTTTCATAGAATTTTGAACAGTTTGCCAATCGGAAGCTATCGTATCTCCCTTAAAAAACCTAAACCATTTTGAGCCTAATTTTCTTTTTAAACTATTTACTAATTCTTCATCACTTATGTAGTTATTTAACCAAGCATTAAACCAAGAATACATTATTTGTTTTATATCATCTACATTAACAGTAGAGCCTTTAGCGTATTTAGGTTTTATTCTTTGTAATAATTGAAATATTAAATTTTCCCTTTCTTGTTTATTACCTCTTACCTCTATCATCAAATCGTTTTCATCTATACCGCCCATTTCATCGCAATATATTTGAACTAACTCCCAATCAGACATTGATTGTAACTCTTTTTTTGAATAGTTTTTCATTTTAATTATTTATTAAAATAATTTTTTCTTTTTACCATACCAAATAGCAGCACCTATAACTAAAGCACCAAGTATAATTCCACCCCATTTTTTTGCACCTGCTCCACTTGCATTTGAAAATGTAAATGTGTTTTCTGGTGGTGAATCAAAATCATTTGAATCATCAATAGCTATTAACCCTGTTTCTCCACTTGCCCCTGTTGTTAAGTCAGCAGCAGGTATTGTTATTTTTTGGGTATCAAATTGAGGCTTTAATCCTTTTGATACTTTTGTTGCCATTTTACTTTGCTTTATTTTATTAAGAATCATTTTCTTTCTTAATTTCATAGCTTCTCTTTTAGCAGCACTAACTTCAGCTAATCGTCTTTTTTTCTCTTGAATTTTTTTTGAACTACGTTTTTTACCACTTGCATAAGAGTTTATTTCGCCTCCAGAATTGTCGTTATCAAAACCATCAAAATTTACATAATCTGACATCATACCATCAAACTGAACCGCTCTATCTTTATTAAGTTCGGCTTTGCTCATTAAATCAGCACGAGTTTTACCTAATTGTATTGCTTGGTCTGAATTAACTCCTTTATCTAATGTATTGTTTATTGCAGCTACTTTATTGTTTAATTGCAAAACCATTTCTTTGTTCCACTCTGATTTTTGAGCAATATCTTTAATTTCAGGAGATATTTTTTGTTTTACAATTCCTATTTCTCCATCTGGATTAGCAGCACCACTTTCGTATGTATAAAAATCATCAGGCACTATTGCTATTAAATCGTCTGTACTTCCTAAATCTTCATAGTTAATGCCATCAGCACTTGCAAATGAATCATAATATCCGTCTGCTCCTGATTCCTCATCATAAGGGGGAGTTTCTTCATCGCTATATTCATCTGAACTGCCTTCATCTCCACCAGTTTCTTCTTCATCATATTGAAATTGTCCACCACCTCCACCTTGTCCACCGCCGCCACCTTGTCCACCGCCAGTTTCTTGTTCTGTTTCTGTTTCTGCAATAGGTTCTTCAGCGCTAGTTTCTTCTTCTTCTTTTCCTATTGCTCTTCTGTTTTTTCTTCTTGTTTTTCTTTCATCTCTTAAATCTTGTCTTTCGCTCATCGCTTTTCTACGTTTAGCTATTCTTGCTGACTTAATTTTTGACCGATTTTCTTGTCTTTGAACTTTTGTTTCGGTACGAGCAGCCCTAACCTCTTGCCTATCTTTATTTCTTTTTAATATACGAGCCTTACGTTTAGCGCTCATATTTGAATATTCGCCAAAAGCCTCTTCAAAATTTGAAGAAACTACCGTTAATGGACTATCTAATTTTATTATTCTTGCGTGATTCATAATTTCTATTATTTATTTTTTTTAAATGTTACTATTCCTTGTGATTGAAAATATTTACCAATACCAAATCCTGCTACTGCGCCTATCATAGTATATAAATAAATTCTTGATTGGTTTCTTTTTTTAGCGTAATAATATGCGGCTGCGCCACCTACTAACATTGATATTAAAGGCATTGTGCCAAAATTATTATCGCTTGGCATTTTGACTATTGTCGAATCTGCGCCTAAATATACGTTTGTTGTGTCCATATTTTTTATGTTTTTTAAATAAATATATTCTTGTTTATCAGTTACAAATAATTTATAACTAAAAGGTTTTCCCCTGCGTAGTCCATTTATTACTATTGGGTTTCCTGTTAATGTTGTTTCTTTTGGTATTTTTTTCCCTGAATTTGTAAAATTTTTATGCTCCTTATTTGGAACTAAAATGTCAGCATCAGTTATTGTTTTTACTTCCATAATTATTTTCTATTTAATACTACTAAACCTACTATTGCAACAATACTAACTAAACATAACATTTGTAAATTTATTTTTGAGTTATTATTAACACCAAAACTACTGTTTACATTTGCCTGACAAGCCGCACATTGACATTCTCCACTTGCATTTGAGTTCATTTCTACAATCGTTGGTGGTGCAAGTTCAGTTTTATCGGTTTGTATATCTTCCTCTCTAACTTCTTTTTTTTGTTCCTCTTTTTTTGGCGGACATAAATATCTTAATATAAACTTTGAATGTGGATGTATTTCTGCAAATTGTTTTTCTAAACTTATTTTATCAGTTGCTGCTGAATAAAGTTTTGCAAGTTTAAATTCTAATTCTTCGTAACTATCTGCCTTTTTTTCACCACTATCTAAAAGAATTTTTTGAGCATTGTCTGTCGAACCATAAGCTAAAGCAGATAAAAGCGATTTATATTCTTTTTTGTTTTTGTTTTTCATTATTTAATGAGGTAACGGCACTAATTTTTTTAACATTGGTATAATTATTTGCGAAAATCCCTCCAATTTTCTTTTCATTACACTATATTCTGTTGGCGCTATTCTATTTTGCCAGTTATTCCAACTTGAAAATCCGTTTTTGTGATTTTGATTTTCACTAGCGTTCATCCACTCTAAATTTTCAATTCGATTATCCGCCTTATCTTTGTTTTTATGATTAACTTCTTTTTTATTAAAAGGATTTGGTACAAAGGCTTCAGCAACTAATCTATGTAATCTATATGTTTTTCCACCTTGTCTGCTTCCTAATGGAACATTTACATATCCTGATATTTTATTAGGATTTGTATTTAATATTTTAAAACTAACATTACTATATACTCTTCCAAAAGAAGAAATTAAGTATTTTCCGTTAGTATCTAAAATTTCTTTCCAAATTTCATTTTCTAAAGTAGCTTCCTCTAAACTTATTCTTTTTGCTATATATTTACCCATAATTAAAAAATAAAAAGAACAAAAAAAAATAGCCCTCCCCTCTAAAAAGGAAGGGCTATCTTATTATAAATCATACAATTATCCTGCAATTCCTTTTACAGATTGTGTTGTTTGGATAATGACAGGTGCGACATTTTTGCCACTTAAACGTGGCGCACGAGCAGTGTTATCATAAGCACCGCCATTTAATTTGGCTTTACCACTTAATACAGCTACTGGGAACATAGATATTGTTAAAGTCGTACTAGCAATTAAAGTAAAAGTAACATAAGTGTTACCATCTACTGTTACTGGCTTAGTAACGTCTAAAATATCTGATTGTTGTTGGTAAGCATCTCTCATGATAGACAAGTTCAACGGAGTTGAATATTGCTTACCGTTAGCGTCAACGTGGAAAATAGTTAATGTTTGTTGTAATTGAGAAGGTACTGTTGATTGGAATCTCCATTTACCGATTTTGAAGAACTTGTTATTTGATTGTGCAATCAAACGACCATAAGTTCCACCTTGTAAGTTGGTGATAACAACAGCAACAGGGTTACCGTAATTAGTAGAACCAAAGTAATCGTTATATCCAAAAAGGATAGCGGTTGCATTGGTAGTTGTTGTGTTTTGGTAAGAGATAACGTAAGGGTCAGAAATGCCTACATTTTGGCTTCCACCAGTTGCATAAGACATACCCATATCACCAGAATAATCTTGTGTATCGCCATCAAATCCTTCGCTATCATCAAAATAAGCCATATCACCTTCTGCTGAATCGTAAGAATCATATCCGCTCATACGTTCAGTTCCAGAAATATAGTTATGTATTTCTTTTTCAAATTTATTCATTTTTTTTGCCCTTTTGGGACTTGTTTTTTAATTGTTTACGAAATTTATTTTATTTAAGATTTACTTTTATCTTACCTATTTTATGTTGTTAAGCAACTCTAACAAAATTGTTAGTAGCATTAAACTAATTAGGTGTAAATTTTAATAAATATTATACTTTTGCTTTCGGAGAAAGCATAGGTGCAATAAATTTTTGGTGAACAGCTAAACCAATCATTACGATTAAAAGCGTTATAGCACCTTTTTTTACAGTTTCCATTTGTTTTTTGTTTTTAGGTTAGACAATTTTTTATCTTATTGGAGGTAAATTTATATAGCTAATTGTTAATAAATAAATGATTATTTTATACAAAAAAGCGTGTTTGCTCTCGTGTATTCGTATTTTATTGGTAAATTTGTGTATAAAATATGTATAAAATATGAACAAAACAGCCATAGTTTTTTTAACTAATAAGCTAATTGATAGCACTATTGACTTTGCAATACAAATTAAAAGAGAAAGTTTTTTAGACGTATTTGTTGTTATAGATAATAACGAAGAATATCATGGCAAGTCTTTTAAAGATGTTAATTTTATTCAAATACCTGATAACAATTGTGGTATTTACCATAGCGCTGCAAGTATTGAAAATGCTACACATTTAAAGAAAAACCCTTCTGCTTGGGATAAATTTTTAATGTATTTTTGTAATCAAGAGTTTTACGATTTTGTTTGGGTTTTTGAAGACGATGTTTTTATTTCTAATGTTGAAAGTATTATAAGATTAAATAGTAAGTACAATAATTATAATAAATATGATTTAGTTACTCCAAATAATTTTTATAAACACGATAATTTAATGGATTGGCATTGGAAATATATTTCTGAAAAAATTAACCCTCCATATTATTATTCAATGGTTTGTGCAATGGGGCTTTCTAAAAATTTACTTAAAGTTATTAAGGACTATGCAGAAGAATATCAAACGTTATTATACCATGAAGTAATGTTTAATACATTGGCAATGCAAAATAATTTAAAAGTAAAAGATGTTTATGAATTAAAGAGCATAGTCTGGATGGGTAAATGGGATATAGACGAATTTTTATTATTACCTAATAATTTTTTTCATCCTCGAAAAGATATTGAAAACCACCCTAATTTAAGATTAAAAATAACTGAAGCAATAAAAAATGAATACACGCCTATAAACAATTTACCCCAATTTATAATTGATTCAATATGACAAAATATAGAATAGTAACAAATAATTATTTTAATTTTGATGTTCAAGAAAGATTTTTATTCTTTTTTTGGCGAAACCTTACAATTACTGATTTTGATAATCTTAAAGATGCCGAAAATTGGTTAAAAGATATTAGATTACAAAGGAAAAAATATAAATTAGCTAAAAAAAAATTTAAAAAAAATAAATATTTATTGTAATGTTTCCTAAAGTTTTGATATGCGCTCCAACAGCTAATGCTAAAAGTTACTGCTTTAAAGCGTGGCTTGATAATGTAATGAATTTTACTTATCCAAACTTTGCAATAAGGCTATTTGATAATACATTCAAAGACGGCGGTGCATTTACAAAAAAAATGAACACTATTTTTAAAAATAAATATGGCGAAAATAATGATAAGTTTTGTGCTTATAATTCAGCTAAAATAAATAATATAAAAGATAATGCTATTGGTAGCGTTATTGCTAGAATAGCTTTGTCGCATAATGATTGTAGAGAATACGCTATTAAGAACAATTACCAACATATCTTACATTTAGAAAGTGATATATTTCCTCCTTTAGATATTATAGAGAATTTACTGGCTAAAGACAAAAAAGTTATTGGCGGTTTATACGATAGAGATGAAGGCAAATATAGATGTACAATGTTACAAAAACATATTTATTCAGCGCATCATGTTATTGATTCAGTAAATTTTATAGCAGGAGATGAGGTTTCTTTTATTGATGGAACTATTAAACCAATTTCTAGCGTTGGGCTTGGCTGTGTGTTAATACATAATTCTGTTTTTAAAATTATCCCTTTTAGATTTATAGAAAAAATTGATACTTTTCCTGATAGTTATTTTAGCGAAGATTGTTTTAGAAAAAAAATTAAAATTTACGCAGACACTTCAATATATTGTAGGCACGATAATAAAGCGTGGGGAATATATGGAAAAGATTTTAAATAAAATAATTATAATAAGAAGCAATCTCATCTAAAATAATTACATTTTGCTCTCCACAATACTGGTAACATTGAATTAAAAAAGAGCCGTCAGCACAGTTATCCTTTGTAAAGTCTTGTAATAAAACGCTGGTAAAACAATCCGAATGAATAATTGCCTGTCCTCCGTCTATACCACCTCTTGCTAAATTCGGTTGGCAATAAATTTGAGAATTTGCTCTTATAGATTTGCCTATTATCATTTTATAGTTTTCTTTATACTTTAAATATAATTCATAAGAATTTGGATGAAAGGCATTGTCATCGTCTATACCTTGAAAAAAGCCTTTAATTTGAATTAAAACAGCGTTCATTTTTATATGCAGGTTTTTTAAGTTATCTTCCTCTAAATCAACAGCAACTATTTTAATAAATTTATTATTTTCATAAATTTTTATGTCTTCGTATAAGTCTGTTCTATTCTTACAATAAACTATCCACCAAAGTATATCGTCTTGCTTTGGGATTGTATTGTAAACGTTGTGTACGTTGTTTTTACGAAATAATGGAGTTACTAAATTTAACATTGGCGTTTTTAATAAAAATATGTTCAGGGTTTTTACCTAAATTCTTATGACTTAGAAAACCTACTAAATAAATCATATCGTTTTTTCTTTTAAACTAACATATTTTCGAATTTTATTGCTTATATAATTCTGTTTGTAAATAATTCATAAATTGATTTTCGTTCATTATAATAGGCTCATTATTATTTTTTCTGTATTCTCGTTTAATGCCTTCCCATTGTCTTAATTGATAAACTTTAAATTTATAGATTTTTTCTTTTTTATAAAATTCGTACTCTAATTTTATAGAATAATCTTCATTATATAAAGTTCCCTCTATGGGATATTTACTCATAGCTTATTATAATTTGTTTATTTTGACTTTCTCTAATTTCTTTTTTTAAATCTAATAATGAAGCATAATCTTCAAGTGTTATATTTTTCAATATAAAGGTGTCTTTGCTTATTACCATTGACTTACTAAACAGACTTAGTTTTTTTAACAAAAATAAACCATCTGAATCAATGTTTTTAATGTGAACTGTTTTGTGCATTTTTTTAGTTTTCGTTTTCTTTTTTACTTATATAAAGAGTTATAATAATATACGCTACAAAAGAAATTACAAATAATTGTTCTACTCGCATTTGTTTATTCCATTCAATGTTAAAACTTCATTTTGATTTTCAGTTCCTTCGTTTTCTTCAATTATTTTTAATATGCTTGATATATAGTTTGGCATAATTGAAATTTTATCAGTACAGTCCAACATTACATAATATTCGGTATTTAAACTTTGACTTAAAACGTTATTTTGGACTTCTAATAAATTATTGTCATTTTTATTACCTAATCCAAACATAACCCCAATATCAGTTCTATCTAATTTATCAAGTTGCTTTTGTAGATTTTCTATAATTGGTTTTATTATAGATTCTTTGTCTTCATCGTAACCTGATACGATAATATCTAATTTAAGTTTTTTTGGCGGTTTATACATTTTATTTAAGTTTTATGCTATTTTGACTTGGGATATAAAAATTTTCTTTTGTTATTTTTAATAAAGCAAGTTCTATTGATTCGTTATCTGATAATTTCAATAATTCTTTTTTTACTAATATAATCCCATCAATTACATTATCATTTTTTTTCCAAACATTTATAAACGTATCGTTTATTGAAAGCATAGGGGTAAATTCACCTTTATTTCCATTATTATAAATAGATACAACGCCACTATCAATTATATTGTAATTGTAATATAATAAGTCTAAGAGCCAATTATCATTAACTATAATATTATCCTTATAAATACAAATATATTCGCCCTTTGCTTCTTTTAAAAGGTTTACATTACTGTTTTCAGTGAAATAAAGACTAATTAAATTACTATATTTTTTTGATTCAATTATTTTAGATAAATATTCTTTGGTTTTTTCATCTTTGGTATTAAGAATAATAAACAACTCTATTTCCGCTCCACTGCTATTTTTTAATAGATTTTGTATAATGAAAACACATAACCAATAACTGCAATTTATTTCTAAAAAAATAGATACCATAATTATTTAATTAAATCTTTAAGCCTTTTGAATAGATTTATTTTTACTTCAATATTTTCTTCAACCGCTTTCCAGTTCACAGCATATAATAAGTCTTTAGCCCCAGTAATTTTATTTTGATTCGTTTTTACTTTTTCTAAAATAGAATCGTAATTTTTCTCCATATCTTCAGCATCTAAAACAAATTGCTTCATAAAACTATCAAAATATTCCTCCCTCTTTTTAATAACGCCTTTTACCGCATCAATCTCTGTTTTTGTTTTTATTTTAGTAATTTCAATTTCATTTTTTTCATATTCATTTTTAGTAGCATAGTCTATATGAATTAAGGTCATACGCTTTTCTAAGCATTCTAATAATGTTTTATGTACTTTTAAAGTATCTTGTAACACTTTAAGATATGGGTGATTTATGTAGGTCATACTTTAATTTCTGTAAAATTTAATTTTAGTTTCTTCGCTAATTTTTTTGCTTTTATTTTATTTGCATTCATTTCGTAAATTAGTTCGGTATTGCCTACACTTTCGAGTAGTTTTACTATTGATTTTAATGTATTTAAGTTTATTTTATACATTTAAAATTTTTCATATATGTTTTTTATTGTATCAATTATAACAAATGGCATAAAAAAATATGCTAAAATAAGAGTAACAAAAAAACCAAAAAAACTTCTAAAAAATAACTTTTTTAAATCATTATTTACTATCATAAAATCACTTCTAAATGGTAATAATAAAAATGATAAAATACATAAATAAAACCAAATTTTTAATATACTACTTATTTCCATAATATTGGTCAAAATATTGTTTAGCTTGTCCTTCAAGAGCCTCATCCATAGAAACGTTATTCATTTCTTTGAACTCTTTAATATATTTTTTGTTTGAGTTTAAATATTGTTTACACCCATCCATAAATTCTTGTTTAGTAAATTTGCCTATAATTTTATTTTGAAAACTATAAATATAAATAAAAAATCTTTTGTCCCCTGCAAAGTATCTATTATTTATTATTATTTGAGCAATTTTAAATAAAGTTACATTAGGTAATTTTCCTTTAATGTCATTAACATTATCGGCTTGGTAGTGCATTCTAACCCAGCGACTATTTTGCCAAATACGAGGCTCGACAGGTCTTAAAGATTGGTAGCTAATAAGTACATCTACTGCTCTGTGTCTTAAATTAACTAAGCCACTTACAATGTCCTCCATTTGTGTCATACTTAAAATGTATGTATTAACGTCTTCAAGCACCAACATTCCATTTCTGTATTTAGCAACTAAATATTCTACCGTTGCTTTTTTTTCTGCTATGCTTAAATTTTTTGCATCAATACGTCTGCACTCGATTTCTCCTTTTTCTGACCAGCCAACAACATCGTTAATAGCTATCATTTTTACCTTAAAATTTGGTATATCGTTTTTAGCAAATTGTTCTTCGGTATATTCTCCGTTGGTATCAAAAATTATACATCTACGACCTTTTACTTTATTGTAAAATTTGTCTTTAACATATTCTTTAATCAAGTGCATATTTTGATAGGTTTTGCCTACTCCTTGTACGCCTGAAACCGTCATCATTCCTGCTTCTCTTTCCATTGTTTTTTTTTAAGTTGTTACTAAATCTGTTATTCCACCAAAATTGCCTTCAATATCCGCTATAACACTATGCTGTTCGTCTTGTTGGGCATATTGGACTTCTTGTTCTGATTGTTGCTCATCTTGTTCTGGTTGTTCGTATTGTTGTTGTTGAGTAGGAACTCCATTTTTCTTAATGTCTTTTAATTGGTCAATAACATTGCTTATTCCTTTTTTAATATCCCAAGCAATCATAAATTTTTTACCAAACATTGAAAATGCAATAATTAAAAGTTCCTGCTCTTCGGTAGGCGTAACTCCTTTTTTATCTAAAACTTCAGCTAAAATTTCTGCTAAGTCGTCTTTTTCTGATTGTTCAAATTTAGCTAATTGTTCTGCGTTAATTCTTTGACTTCCAAAC
>Ga0114977_10002781_pt1 | contig 11254 bp, 5 predicted proteins | sample S_130805_MF_Meta_FD_87026 | JGI IMG/M metagenome (GOLD analysis project Ga0114977, IMG submission 87026) | Freshwater microbial communities from Lake Simoncouche, Canada to study carbon cycling - S_130805_MF_MetaG | ecosystem: Environmental > Aquatic > Freshwater > Lake | place: Lake...
CCAATTGCAACCTCAGGGTTATATCCTCCCATTGCGGCAAATATTAATCCCATTTTATCAGCCTCTGTTTCATGCTTTCGGCTATATTTTAACATTCCTAAATTTGTAGTTAACCCATAAGCTTGGCTAAATAGAGCTTGGGTTACGGCAGGTTTTTGCTGAATAGCAGTAGATAATACGGTTCCACCAAACTGAACTATCATTGCCTGACTCATTCGTTGGTTTCCGTGACCTGCAACTGCATGGGCTATCTCATGCCCCATTACTATTGCTAAACTTGCTTCATCTTGAGTTACCGGCAAAAGTCCAGTATAAACAACAACCTTTCCGCCAGGCATACACCAAGCATTTACTACATCTTCTTGAACTACATTAAATTCCCACTGAAAACCACTCAATTGAGAACTTAATCCTTTATCAGCATAATACTTTTCAACAGCATATTGAATTTTGAGTCCGACTGATTTTACCAAAATTGTATTTTTATCTAAAGAAGATAGCGGAGCGTGTTCTTTTAAAAAATTGTCATATTCTGTTAAACTCATCCCTATCAATTCTGATTCGGGAATTAAACTTAATGATCTGCGGCCAGTAATTGCATTTTTTTGACACGCTAAAAATATAAAGCTCAATAAAATGGCTGAAAATATTATTTTATTCATTTAATGGTTGTTTTAATTAATTTCAGCACTTAAGCCTTTTTCTAAAAGAGTTTCACAAATTGGGATGAGCGCTTTTAATGTTCCTTTTTTCACTTCACACTTTCCTGTATAATGAACTAAAGTTGCACATTGCTCTGCTTGAACAGAATCATGTCCACAATAGGAAACAAGACATTCAATAACCCATTCAAAAGTATTAACATCATCATTAAACAAAATGATATGATTGAGTTTTTCTGTTTTAGATTCAACCTCTAAAAGCTCTTCGGTTTGTGTGTAATTATCAAAAATCATAATAATATATTTTTATTATTTATTTACTCAAATATTGAGCAGCTTCGTTTCCATATAGTTTTTGACCATCCTTATACACGGTAATAAAAGCATCATTTATTCCTACAGAGACAGCTTCATCTCTTAATTTTTTAGCAAATTGAAGTCCATTAAAATTACCGATATTATATATATATAAATCAATTATAAGATTATTATTTACAGGCCAAGTTTTAATATTAAGAAATTTAGCAGCAATGTCGTTTGGAACTTGTTTCTTATATGCTCCAATTTGTACTTTATATGAAATCCCTAAATCATCTGTTTTTACACCATTTTCTGGGGTTGGAGCTGGGCCAGTTGTGACTCCATTTTTAAAGGGTTCAGTTAGTGGAGCAACAGCTAAAGGCGAAACAGCTAAAGTATTTGAAATATTTGATAATGTATTAGTAATCGTTGTTGATATTTCAGAATTTAAGTTGATAGAGCTTGTTGGAAAAATAATAGGATTTTCTGTTTCCATTTTCACATTTTGATCCTCATTTTGTATTTTTTTACCCTCTGTAAATGGTACACGTTTCGAATTATAATAAGCAGAAGCAAAAGCATCTCTTACACCAATTTCAATTACTTTAAGTTTATCTTCTAATAACTTTGTTGGATTGTTATAAATACCAGCGGTATAACGATACAAACCATTTGGTAATTTTTCGGTGTAAATTGGATTTAAATTAAATAACTGTGAGCGTGTTGCTTGATTTGCAAATACTCCAATTTGAATAGTATATAATAATCCGTTGATTTTCTCAAGCTCTTTTGTTACCACAACAGGCTCATTATTATTACCTGTATTTATATTTCCAGATGCCGCATCAGTGTTTTTGGCGATATTATTGTTAGACGCTACTCCTTCTGTAATATTAGGATTAATAGAAATTGTTTGGCCTTGCGATTTCGCTTTTTCGAGTCCTTCATTTAAATTAATTCGGACTCCGTTAAAATAAGCAACAACAAATGCATCTTTATAACCTGTATTTCTTAAATAATTTTTTACATTGAGTGCATTATCATATTTATTAAAATTTCCTGCCATGTATCTCAAATAACCACTAGGTGTGGTTTGAGCAATTATTGGAGAAATACCACTAAATGTTCCGTTTGGTAATGCTTGTTTAAACGCTCCAATTTGAACTTTAAAAATAAGGCCATCCTCAATTTTAGCATCAATTGGAATTGGATTACTAGTATTATATGAAGTTTCATTTTTTGAATCAAAACCTTCAATCTTTAAGTCAACAAAGTTTGTATTTGATGTTGGTTTGGTTTTAGCATTAATATTAGTTTCACTTTTTTCATTAATATAAGTATTAGAAACGGTCGATGAATTATCTGTTATTTGATTCAATAAATTAATTGCTTTTTTTTCTATTGTATTAACTTCAAACATTAATTCTTTTGCTTTTGTGATATCGCTAGTTTTATTTACTTGTGCTAATAAATCTCTACTTTCTTTGTAGAGAGATTGAGCAGTTGTTTTTAATTCTAACTTATTAGGAGGCAGATTTCTAGGAATACTAATTAATTTATTTTTATAATCACTTTCATTTACTTTAGATAATGTTTTTAAATCCTCAATAATTTGCTGATTATAGACTTCAATTTTCTTTTCCTCTGCCGTTAATATTGGTTTTGGTTCAATCGTTTCGATTGGTTTAATGAGTTTATTATTTAAAAAATATTTTGCATAAATATTTAGTAAGTTTTCTTGTTTAGCAAGAGCAATATTTTCATTTTCTTCGGCACTAGTATATCTACCTAATTTAGAACTATTAGTTGGATAAAAAGAAGCCTCTTCTCTAATACCTTTCGCTTTATTGAAATAAATAGTTGCTTCATTTATTTGCATATCTACAATATCAAGCTCACTAATTTTGATACCACTAGCTACTTTTTGAAGTTCAGCTAATTTTTTTTGATTTAAATCAAACATTTCCGAATTCATTATCTTTTGCTTTTCGGCTGCGTCAACTTTAAGAGCGAGGGCTTCAGCCTCAAGTGCTAATGCTTTATTTAAATCTATTTCACTTTCTGTTGGCGTTTTATTTACAGCAGATTGCCTAAGTTGAAAAGCCTCGTCATTTAGTTTTTCGGATTCAGAAAAAATTCCTTTGATAGTTTGTTGATTTATTCCACTAGGTAAATTAATATTTTCATTTCCTTTTTTAGCAACAATTGAAGTATCTGAATTTGTATTAATTTGATTTCCTGAACCATCTATACTATTATTTGAATTTACAATTGGTTGATTTTCATTTTTAAGTGAAGGGGCTTCTTTTGATAATAATTGTAAACTTTTTTCTTGTTTTAATAATCCTTCAAATTCTTTTCCTTCGGCATTTTTTAAGCCAACAAGTTTAAGTGAATCCGAATTATTGCTATTAGCTTCAATTCTTAATTTTTCAGCTTCTTTAAAAAACGATTGCGCATCATCACTTAACTTATTGGCTTGAGTAATATTTTCATTTGTTTTACCAACTGCTAATTTTTGAAGATTTTCAATCTCTTTTGTATTGGTATCAAAAGTTGATTTGTTATTTTTCTCAACAAAAGTTGCTGCTTCAGTTTTTTTATTGATTGAACGTTTTTCGTTTTCAATTGCTTGTTTTATTAAATTTTCATTTTCAATTCCTGTTTTTGTTTTCGCTTCTTTTCTTTGCTCAATCGCTTTACTGGATAATAAATCAGCTTCTCTTAACAAACTATTTACTGAACTTGTTTCATTTTGAATAGTTGGCTCAACTGAATTTGTATTTACAGCTGTATTATTTAAATTAGGATTAATAGTGTTATTTACAATTGTTTTTGAATCAAGTTCTTTTAGTTTATTCGAATTAGAAACAATTGTTTTATCATTATCTGATTTCAACTTTTCTAATGATTTAATTTCTTCGGTTAAACGTTTCTTTTCAGTATCATTTGTTACTTTTCCTAATGCCTCTTTTTCAATTATTGTTAAACTCTCAATGTCATCATTGTAATTTTTAAGAGCAGAGTTTTGAGTATTTATTTCGTCTTTATTTATTGGCGTTGAATTTACTGTTTCCGCATATTTTTGAGTTAACTTATTATACGTAATTTTTGAGATTTCGGGTTTTGAATTAGTTGTTGTAGTATTTGATTCAACGGCACCTTCAGTATAATTAGAATTTTCATTTTGAATAGCAACAACATTATTTGTTTTTTCATTTAGCATTTTTGCTGCAACTTCAATTTCTTTTTTAATACCATCAACTTCATTCTTTAACTTATCAATTTTTAAATTATTCGTTTCAAGGTCTTTATTTTTAAGATTAATTTCAGTTTTAAGATCTTTTATTTGAGATACAATATTTTCTTTTATTGACTTATCAGTTTCATTTGCTAAATCTGTTTCAAGTGAAGTGTTTTCGTTTTTTATATTTGTAATATCACGTAAAATGCTTTTAGTTTTATTTTCAGAATTTGTAAGTTCTACTTCTTTTAAAACAGATTCAGCTTTCAAAGATTCAAACAATTCGTCAGATTGATTTTTTTGTTTAGACAAATCATCTAATTCCTTTTGTATTTTTTCTAATTTAACTAATGCCTCTTTATTATTTTTATTTTTAGTAATTTCTTCTAATTCACTAATATATTGGTTTGTTAAATCAGATTCCTTTTGTTTTAAGTTAGCATCAACCTCCAACCTTTTTGCCATATTAGTTGCTGTATTTGCAACATCTGTAGCAACATTTGCTTGAGCTTTTAAATTATTTGCTTTTTCAACTTCACTATTTTTTTTGTCAATATCTTTAATCGAATTTGCTATTGCTAACTCATCATTTGCCTTTTTATCAAGTTCTACTGCTTCAGCTGTTTTTTGAGTAGCTAATCCAAATGCATCCTGAGCTTCTTGTTTTAATTTTTGAGCTTCATCACTGGCCTCTTTAGCATCTGTTTTTGCAATTGATAGCAATTGATCATTAGTGACATTTTTATTAGTATTAGTTTTCGACGTATTATTATCCTCAGTAATAACAGGTTTAGTTGTACTAACAGAATTTATATTTTCATTTGCAACATCACTTTGATTTTTTAATGCATTATTATAAGGTTCATTTTCATTAATTTCAAGTTTTGCTTTTCGTTCAATTAAATCAAGCATTACCGAATAATTTTCATCAGTAATTTGTCCATCGAAATAATTAATAATTTTTAATTTTTTATTTTCGTAAGAAATAATTTGTTTATAAGGTTTTAAAGAATATGCTGCTGGAATTTGAACTCCTTCAGATTGTGTTGGTAATCCTGGAGTTTCAACAGTAAAAAGAAATTTTCCACCATTTGGAATATCCATCACATATTCACCATTATCTTGTACTTGATATGTACCAACAGTTTCACCATTGGTCATATTTTTAACAGTAATTTTAGATTTTAAACTTTGAGTAAGCGTTTCTTTTACAACAGTTCCCTTTAAAAAGGCAAAATCCATTGGTCTACGTTCTGTACTTATTTTTAAAACATCAATTTTTCCAAAAGGACTATATCGACCTGTACTAAAAAAAGCTAGTTTTTCAAGTGAATCTGTAACAAATAAAATATCATCATCAGGTGAGTTAATTGGAAATTCAAGGTTTATAGGTTTGCTCCATGTTTGAGTTTGAGAATTATAATTTGTTTTAAAAATATCATAACCTCCCATGCTATTATGTCCTTTAGAACTAAAATAAAGTGTTTTTCCGTTTGGATGTAAAAAAGGAAAATCTTCATCATATTCAGTATTAATAGGTGCTGGCATAATCTCTGGTTTGCTCCAACTACCATTTGGTAATTTATTCACAAAATAAATATCCTTTCCGTTATCTCCAGATTCTCCATAACTAGAATAATAAATGCGTTCGCCATTTCTGGGAAGATACATGACAGATTTTTCTTTTTGTCGTTTATCTAATGATGATTTAAAATCATCTGGTTTTACTAATAATTTACCACCAATTTCTTTAACATCATAACTTCTAAAATAGTCGGCCTCATTTAATTGTTTTTTGCTTATAACAACTAAGTCTGATAGATTAGAGAGTAATCTTTTACCATTTTTACAAGCTTCAATTTCTCTATCAACCTGCAATTTTTTTATTGAAGCCGAATTTCCAATTTGCTTATATTCGATATATAGTTTTATAGCATCATCAAATTTATAGTTAACCTGATATGTTTTTGCTAAATAAAACTTGGCTTCTTTTGGGGCTTCTTTTGGATTAGAAATTGCAATTTTCAAATATGGAAATGGTTTCTTTTTATCTGGCTCTACAAATAACATACAAACACCTAATCGGTAATTATATTCAGGATCTTTAGGGTATAATGAAACTAATTGAGCGTACAGCTTATAAGCCAAATTATATTCCTCATTTTGAAAATCTTTGTCAGCTGTTTTTTTTAAATCATCTTCATTATTAACCTGAGCAAATGAAAAATTGGATAAAAAAAAGATTAATATAAAAGAAACACAACCCAACTTTATAGGTTTTATATTTAAAATATGTGTCATTATATTCAGATTCATCTCAAATTTACCTAAAATTTTTAGTATTTAGATGCATATTAACAAGAATTTGCATACTAAGAAAGCTAATAATTAATATTTTATTAAAAACAAATTGTTAAAACTTAAAGTTTAAGTAAAAATTTCTAAAAAAATTGTCGTTAAATTAAATTATAATGTAAATTTGTTAATATATAAACCTTAATAAATTAAAATAACCAACATGAAAAAAATTTTATTTTCTGCAATCGTAATTGCAACAAGTTTAACTGCATTTTCTCAAGTTAATGGAAGAATTGCAAAAAGCGGACCATCATTAAATACTCCTGTAATAATTGATCAACCATCTATTAATTCAAGTTTAGCTATTTCTTGTACAACACTTACAACACTTTCATCTACTTCTCTTTCAGTTGGTGGTGCATCTTCTGATACAACAACTCCAGGTTGCAGCCCAAATGCTGGATACGTTTATGGAAATAATTGTTATGGTGATAAAGAAAAAGCAAATTTCTTTGCAGCTTCTTCATATTCATTATATACAGGTGCTAATATTACAAGTGTAATAGTTGGTTTTTTTCAATCAGGTACTGAAGGAACTGGTGGTGTAAGTACTCACACTGTTGGAATGACTTTATATAACGGAACTAATGTTACAACAGCGCCTGGTACTGCAATTGGTTCAACAGTTGCAACTTTAGGAGCAATTGCTGCTGCACATACTGGTACAACTAACGTTTTTTATTATACTTTTAATTTTGCTGCTCCATTAACTGCTCCAACAACTGGTGGTTTTTATGCTTCTTTAGTTTTACCAACTGCTGCAGGAGATACTGCTGTTGTAGCTAACCAAACTTCAGCACCAGTTAATAAAGCTTGGGAAAAATGGAGTGATGATTCTTGGAATAGTATTGCAACTGCTTGGGGAACAAATGGTAACTTATTAATTTTACCTATACTTTGTGGAACTTACACTTCAATTTCTGAAAACTTAGGTTTAAGCAATAATGTAAAAGTACTTCCTAACCCAACATCTGGATTAGTAAATGTTGTATTTATGCTTGCTAACGAAGAAAACGTAGTAGTTTCAGTTTCTAACACATTAGGACAAGTTGTTAGTAATTCTAAATTTGATGGTATTTCTAACAAAATGGTTTCTTTAGATATTGCAAACCAACCAAATGGAGTTTATTTTGTTACTATCAGTAATGGAAAAGATAAAATGGTTCAACGTTTAATTTTAAACAAATAATCATTTCCCAAATTATTGAAAAAAGCCTCGCAATTTTTGCGAGGCTTTTTTTATACATGAATATTAAATAATAGGAAATTAATGTTTTTGTAAAAAAAACTCTAATTAAAGTTTCAATTAAGATGAAAAAAGAAAAAGAAAACAGCTCCAGCTGCCCATTTTGATTTTACATTTTTAGCATAACCTATTGTTCTATAACTAGAATTTTGAATAGTTCCATCATTCTTAATATAACCAATGGTTGAATAGCTAGAATTTTGAATAGTTCCGTCTTCCTTGATATATCCTATAGTGCTATAACTTGAGTTTTGAATGGTTCCATCCGATTTAATATACCCGATAGTTGAATAACTTGCATTTTGAACTGCTCCATCCGATTTAAAATAACCTAAAGTTGAATAACTCCCATTTTGAACTGTGCCATCCTCTTTAATATAACCTTGAGTTGAATAGGACGAATTTTGAATGGTTTGTTAAAAACTAAAAAAATTAAGACACAAAAGGGTAAATGTAAATACTGAATTAATTTTCATAATTATAATGTTAAATGATTTGAAACTACATTTGAACCAAAAAACAAACTAGCTTTTTCATTAAACTGATCAGCATTATCAGTTGTAAAAAAATCAACTAATTGATTCTTAGATATTAAAGCATCCATTTCTGTATGCCGCATTAAGTAATCTTTAAGACCATCAGCTATTATGGAGCCTTGAGTTAAAAGCTTAACGTGAGAAGGCAGGTACTTTGAAATTAATGGTTTTAAAAGTGGATAATGCGTACAACCTAAAATAATGGTATCAATATGTTGTGATTGTTTAAACAAATTATCAATGTGTCTTTTTACAAAATAATCTGCGCCTTCATTATCTAATTCATTATTCTCAATTAAAGGAACCCACATTGGGCAAGCTTCCTGAAAAACTGCAAGCTCTGGGAAAAATTTTTGAATTTCAATAATATAAGATTCAGAATTTACCGTTCCTGTTGTTGCAAAAATGCCTATTTGTTTGGATTTACTATAATTTCCTATAATTTCGGATGTTGGTCTAATTACACCTAAAACTCTTTTTTTGGGGTCAATTAAAGGTAAATCTTTTTGTTGAATGGTTCTTAATGCTTTTGCCGAAGCTGTATTGCAGGCTAAAATCACTAATTCACATCCATTATCAAATAATGCGTTTACGCATTGTAAAGTATATTCGTAAACGGTTTCAAAAGAGCGGGAACCATAAGGAGCGCGGGCATTATCACCCAAATATAAAAAATCATATTCTGGCAAAGTTTTAACCAATTCTTTTAAAATAGTTAAGCCTCCGTATCCAGAATCGAATACTCCAATGGGTGAATATTTGGTTTGTTTATTCAAAAGAATACAATAGTAATAAATTATTTAATTACTTATTTTTGATATTTTAAGTAAATTTAGACTAATTTTGTTTTTTTAACTTAACCCTGAAGCATAAAATGGCATTTCAAGCAATTCGATTTATTGACTCTGATAAAGATAAAGCATTATTTTTTTCAACATTACGAAAACGCGTTGACGGTTACTTTAGAGAAAAAAAACTATCTCGAAATTATAATACTACAATGGTTATTAAATCAGTTGTATTTTTAAGCTTTTACATTCTCCCATTTATTGCTATTTTAGTTTTCAATCCATCTAATGGAATTAGTTTGTTGCTTTGGTCAATTATGGGTTTATCCTTATCTGGAATAGGAATGAGTATTATGCATGATGCTAACCATGGCGCATATTCTTCTAATCAAAAAATTAATTATTGGATGGGAAATACCTTAAATTTAGTTGGAGGTTCGGTTTTTAATTGGAAACTTCAACACAATGTGATGCACCATACTTATACTAATATTGTTCATTATGATGATGATATTGCTGATAAATTAATTTTAAAATTTAACCCTCATACACCTGTTAAATGGTATCATAAATTACAGTTTATTTATGCGTTTTTCTTTTATGGTATTTTAACGCTTTATTGGTCTGTATTAAAAGATTTTGTTCAGTTTGCCAAATACACCAAACAAGGTGTAAATACTAGCACTAAAGAAGAAAACAGAATTATTTTCCTGAAAATAGTTATTAGTAAAATAATTTATTTTGCTGTCTTCTTCGCTTTGCCTGTTTTTGTTTTTCATATTGCTTTTGTTAAAATTTTGCTAGGTTATTTACTTATGCAGTTTATATCTGGAGTTATATTAACCGTAGTTTTTCAATTAGCACATACGGTTGAAGGAACAACGCACCCTTTACCAAATGAAAATTACACGATCGAAAATAATTGGGCCATTCACCAAATGAATACTACAGTTAATTTTTCGCGACATAACAAACTAATTTCTTGGTATGTTGGTGGTTTAAATTTTCAGGTTGAACATCATTTATTTCCAAATATTTGTCATGTTCATTATCCTGAAATTTCAGAAATTGTAAAAAGTACAGCTGAAGAATTCGGAATTCCTTATTTAGAAAATGATACATTTATGACTGCTTTAAATTCACATATAAAAGCAGTTATTCGATTTGGAAAAATGCCTGATATTAATGAAGCCATAGTATAAATAAAGGAAATAATTACACAATTAAATTGTCAATTAGAAAAATAGTATTATTTCCCTTTGCTATTATTTATGGCATACTTACAGCTTTTCGCAATATTCTTTTTGATTTTAAAATTTTAAAAAGCCATACCGTTAATTTACATACAATTTGCGTTGGAAACCTTTCTGTTGGCGGAACAGGTAAAACTCCACATGTAGAATACTTAATTAATTTATTAAAATCGGAATGTAAAATAGCAATTCTTAGCAGAGGTTATAAAAGAAAAACATCGGGTTTTGTTTTAGCAACTGAAAGCAGTATCGCTTCCGATATTGGAGATGAACCATTGCAATATAAAACCAAGAATCCTGATTTAATAGTTGCCGTTGACGGCAATAGAGTAAATGGTATTAAAAAAATACAAGAATTATCAGAATCACCAAAATTAGTAATATTGGATGATGCATTTCAACATCGCGCCCTTAAGTGCGAACTCAATATTGTAGTAAGCGAATATTCAAATCTCTATTTAAATGATATGCTCATGCCTGCAGGCATGTTAAGAGAATCAAAAAAAGGAATAACAAGAGCTGATATTATTATTGTTAGTAAAACGCCAGATAATACAACCCCAATTGATATAAGAAATTTATTAAAAGACATTAAACCATTAGCGCATCAATCGCTGTTTTTTTCGTGGGTGAAATATGGAGAGCTTTATGGGTTTCAAAATCAAACAGAAACTATAAGTACTTTAGATGATTTATTTAGATACAGAATTGTATTATTTACAGGCATTGGTAACCCTACTCCAATGCTAACTTATTTAAAAGAATATGCTTCGGATGTAAAGCATATTCAATATCATGACCACCATACATTTACTTTACAAAACATTGCTGATATTAGAGATGCGCTTGACTCATTTGAAGGTGGAA
>Ga0114977_10002783_pt1 | contig 11253 bp, 2 predicted proteins | sample S_130805_MF_Meta_FD_87026 | JGI IMG/M metagenome (GOLD analysis project Ga0114977, IMG submission 87026) | Freshwater microbial communities from Lake Simoncouche, Canada to study carbon cycling - S_130805_MF_MetaG | ecosystem: Environmental > Aquatic > Freshwater > Lake | place: Lake...
ACCCTGAACTTATCTCCCCGTGATCCATGGGCAGAAATACTTATGACAGAACTGGCTGAGCTTGGCTACGAAAGTTTTGTAGAAACTGAGGAGGGAATCATGGCTTATGCTAAGGTTGTCGATGTCGATGTCGATCACCCGATAAAAGGAAGCAGTATTGATTTACTTGAAAAGGAATTTACAGCAGATGTTGTGGTCAAAATTATACCACAACAAAACTGGAATGCCCTATGGGAATCCGATTTCCATCCGGTGTTCGTCGATGATCAATTGACGATTTTAGCCCCTTTTCATGATGAATCACAAGCCAAAGGCCTATTGGTCTGGATTGAACCAAAGATGTCATTTGGTACTGGCCACCATCAAACGACTTGGATGATGTCCAAAGCCCTATTGAATTTACCGAAACAACCGAATAAAGTGCTTGATATGGGAACGGGTACAGGTGTTTTGGCAATAATTGCTGAAAAACAAGGTGCTAGAGATATTGTTGCCGTGGATATCGAAGATTGGTCGGTGGAAAACACACAGGAAAACGCCAAGCGAAATGGCTGTAGTCATATTGAAGTAATCTGTGGTGATGTCGACGTTCTTGAAGGAAGAAAATTTGAACTGATCTTGGCAAACATCAATAAAAACGTGCTTAAAGAACATATGTCGGCCTATGCGCAGATGTTAGTTCCATCTGCAAAACTGATCATTAGCGGTTTTTTTGAAACCGATTCTGATGAACTTATTCTCGTTGCAAAAAGAAATGGTTTGACTCACTCAGGTTCATTGTCACGAGAGACCTGGGCCGCACTCACTTTTGAAAAAAATAAGGGATGAAGATTTTCTATAGTGCTCTATTGCTGAGCTGTTCGATGTTTTATTCGTATGCTCAAGATTTGTTTTCAACGGATCGCGAAAAATTTGTCAAGGAATTTCAAAAGGTACTCATTGAATACGGAAAGGGAGAATACCAAGATTTCGCGAAGAAAACATTACCAGGATCTCTCTTGGAAACACAAGACATGTCCGAAAAGACTTTCGGACGAATGGTGGAGACGTGTAATTTGATGATTACGAAGAAGCTAAGTCCATATCCAGAGGTTTACAACTATGTATATTCGGTTTATTCCCTTTCAGTTGGAAAACAATCAGAAACGAGTTTCAACGCTTGGCACGGTTCGGTGGATAAAATGCTCGACAACAGAAATGTGAAGAAATTCGAGGATTTCATTGAACTTTCCGCAGGTTTTTTTGCCGAACGACGAATCGCTCAAAGTTCCAATTTTAGCTGGTTTTATGTGGGGGGAACCTATTCTTTTGAATTTACCGACAAACCATTTATCAAGTGCGCACAAGGAAACTTGGTGTGTCGCGTTCAAAATCGAGACAGCAAAACCCGCAATGAACAGCCCTATGTAGATAGCTTGGTGGTTTGCTCAACAAGCGGTATTTACGACCCCATCCTGAAAAAATGGGAAGGCAATCAAGGCACGGTGAATTGGCAAAAAGTGGGGCTCAACAGCAAGGAGACTTTTGCGACCATTGGAAAATACGATGTGTCGTGCAAGATGTCCACTTTTCAGGCAGACTCCGTATTGCTAACATCTCCTTACTTTCAAAAACCTACTCTGGGAACGATTTCTGACCGTGCATTTATCATTAATCGAGAAGAGGACCGTATTTATCCCCAATTCAATTCTTACGAAAGAAGGTTAAGTATAAAAGGCATTCGAGAGAATATAGATTATGAGGGAGGTTTTTCGCTTCAAGGTGCGAGTTTTGTCGGAATGGGGACACCACAGATTCCGGCCAAAATTGTTGTCTTACGCGAGGGCATTCCCTTTGTCAAGGCAAGCGCACAGCAGATTTATATTTATCCGCAGAAAATTTCGATGAACAATGCATCGATCACCTTAAAGCTCAATACAGGAGATTCCATCACTCATCCTGGACTGCGATTTGATTTTGATATTGAGAAAAAAACATTGGACCTTACACGGACATCTGTTGGTGCGGGACAATCGCCATTTAGCGATAGTTATCATAAATTGGACATCTATGTCTCAAAGATTTCATGGAAATATGGCGAACAAGATTTGATGTTCACCTTTGACTATGGCACTTCCCAAGAGCAACGTTTTGCTCGCTTTGAGTCGATGAATTATTTTGATGAACGACTCTTTGATCGCCTCCAAGGACTGCAATCTTCACACCCCTTGGCATCGCTTTCAGCCTATTGCTTTAAATACGATGAATACATACTCACCGAAGGTAAAGCAGCAACGGCACTAGGTCTTATTGTAGATCAAGCGAAACCTGTATTGTTGGAACTAGCGACCTATGGTTTTTTAAATTATGATGTCGAAGCTAAGATTGTTACCATCAACGCCAAAACAGAAAACTTTGTATTGTCAAAAGCAGGGAAGCGCGATTTTGACAATATACTTTTTGTGTCCGATTTCCGTCCCAAAGAATTGAAAGGATATTCTGATGAACAAATACGTCAAGATCCAAATTTACAAGCATTACAAAAGCAATACAAAGAGCAGAGCGAAGAGCGAAGAATGCGCAGCTATTTCGGTAAATTAAACTTAGGCACCTTGAATATCGATTTGGATGGTGTGGATCGAGTGGTGCTTTCTGATATTCAAAATTCCACTGTATTTCCAAGCTTAGGGAGGGTGTTGATTCGTGAAAACCGAAATTTTGAATTCAGTGGGTGGATGAACATCGGAAAAATGGAAATAAACACCGTGGCTGCAAACTACAATTACAGGGACAACAAGGTGAATGTCTTAAAAACAGAGGCGGCCCTTTTTCGCGTAAAAAGTGTGAAAGTGGAAGATGCGAATCGACCGATACCAATGTTCAGCACCATCAAAGGCATTCAAGGGGAAATCATTATAGATGACCCTAGCAACCGTTCAGGTAAGAACAAGGCGATAACAAACTTTCCAAAAATGAAGGTCTCGAAACCCTCATACGTCTATTACAATTCGAAGGTAATCTATCGCGGAGCATATGACAGTACTCGCTTTTTCTACACAATTGCTCCATTTGAATTGGATAGCCTTGACGATTTTTCTGAGAAAGCGCTGCGCTTCAAAGGGGAGTTGACTTCTGCAGGGATCTTTCCAAATATCACTGAAGATTTAAAAATCATGCCCGACTTTTCATTCGGATTTTCTACCCGAACACCGGAAGGAGGTTATGTTTTTTATGGGACTAAGGCCAAGTACGACAATAAAATTCTACTGTCAAACAATGGTTTACAAGGGGCAGGAGTAATCAATTTCGTGCATTCTACTTCGGAAGCAACCGCCCTATGGAGTTTCTTGCCCGACTCAACCATTGGTTATGCGAAGTTCACCAACAAACCCATCGATTCAGGCATTGAGTTCCCAGATGTTGAATCTCCGGAGGCCTATATTTCATATCAGCCCAAGCAAAATATTCTGAAGGCATCTTCGACACCAAAAGCGGAATTATCCTTCTTCAAAGCCGAGGCAAAACTGCGCGGAACCGCAATTGTCACCCAAAATGGAATTCGAGGAACGGGATTGATTTCTTTCAATAAAGCAACAACTGTTTCGGACAATTATAGATTTTACCGATGGGACATTAAAGCGGATACGGCTGGATTTAATCTGAAGAACACTTTCGCCGAACCAGGAGAAAATGCACTTGCCTTTGCTGCAGAAAATGTGCGTGCAGATATTTCCTTCAAAAACCGACAAGGAGATTTTGTTTCAAACAAAGGAACATCCCTTATAAAGTTTCCGATTAACCAGTATCAATGCCGAATGGATAAGTTTCAATGGTTCATGGACAAAGACGAAATGAAATTGGAAAAAGGCTCAGAATCTGATGTTTCGATCGAAGCTGGCCTAGATCTCGCTCAACCAAACTTTTTCTCGACACATCCGAAACAAGACTCACTCCAATTCCGTGCTCCACAAGCCAAATATGATTTGAGGCAAAAAGCGCTTTTCTGTGATAAGGTTCCATACCTTGAAATCGCTGATGCTCGCATCTATACAGACAGCATGAAGGTTACGATACGCAAAAACGCCAAGATGGAACCGTTTACAAATGCTCGTATCGTTGCCAATTACATAACGAAATACCATAAGTTCTTAAATGTGAATGTTGAGGTCACTGGTCGTCGTGCTTACTCTGGAAATGGGGAATACCCCTATTACGATAAGGACAGCGCGTTGACGTATATTGTGATGAAACGCATCACCTTAGATACCTCATATCAAACGATAGCCTCTGGATCAGTTGATCAAAAAGATGAATTTAAATTAAGTCAGGAGTTTGACTATTATGGAAAAGTAGCCATAAGCGCTTCAAATCCGAAAATAGCGTTCGATGGGGAAACGCGAATAAATCATAATTGCGAGAATTTTGAACGAAATTGGTTGTCGTTCTCCGCTCAACTCGATCCAAAAAATATTCAGATTCCAGTATCGGAAAAAATGAAGAACATAAATGGTCAGGCACTTACCGCTGGAATCGTCTGGCGCAATTCTCCTGCTGTCGATAGCATTGCCATCTATCCAACATTCTTGTCAAAACTGGTGCAACCAGCGGATCCAATAATGATGACTGCGAGTGGTTTTCTTCAATACAACCCTATGGCGAAAGAATTCCAAATCGCAACGAAAGAGAAATTGCTGAACCGATCAGAAAAAGGGAACTTTATTTCATTGCATACAGAAAGTTGTTCGCTGAATGGAGAAGGAGTGGTGAATCTAGGCATGGATTTCGGTGATTTAAGCGTTGATGCTGTTGGCGTAGCAAAATATGACCAAACATCGGGAAGCACGACGATGAACCTAACGGCCAGGATTTCAATGGCAATCGATAAAGGGATTATGAAAGACTTGGCGACACGATTGGAAACAGTAGAAAACTTAAAACCAATCAACTTCAATCAAATTACCCTTTCCGAAGCAATTCTTCAATGGACAGATCAAACGACAGCAGATAAAATTAAATCCGACTATACAATGACCGGTGAATTTAAAAAGGTGCCTAATGCCTTAGAAAATTCTTTGGTGATCACGGGTTTAAAACTTCAATCTTTTGATAATCCTTCCATGGAAGAAAAAGGCTTGATTTCCTCTGCGTCGAATGTCGTGATTGTGAACATTTTTGATAAACCTTTGATGAAAACATTGCCTATGAAAGCTTTCTTTCAACAAGTATACAACGAGGCTGGTGGCGATCGATTTGGATTGATGTTTACGACGCCTGCAGGATTGCAGTATTATTTCGATTATCAAATGGTAAAAAAAGACGGTACAATGAAGATCATTACTGACGACCAAGATTTATCGAATGCCATTCTTTCCATTAAGGAAGAAAAACGAAAAACGAAGAATTTTTATTACGAAGCAACTACACAGAGTATTTATCTGAACAAGTTTCTTCGATTATTTGAAAAGTAATGAATGTTCAAGACTATTTTATTTTTGGGCTAATCGCGTATCTTTTTGGTTCTATTCCTACTGCTGTTTGGATTGGTAAAGCATATTATGGTTTGGATGTCAGAGAGCACGGGAGCAAAAATGCTGGTGCGACGAATACCTTTCGTGTTCTTGGCAAGAAGCCAGGGATCATTGTCTTGCTGATTGACATCCTGAAAGGTGCCTTGGCTACGTCACTTCCGTATTTTGTTTTGTCGGCACAAATTACACTTCCCGATTGTGGGCCAAATGCGGAACAAATGATACGTATCGGGAATGTTCAGATTGTGGCCTCTATTCTTGCTGTAGTGGGACATGTGTTTCCACTATTTGCAGGATTTCGCGGTGGAAAAGGAGTGGCAACAAGTTTGGGTGTTATTATCGGAATTCAACCTCTTGCCGCATTGATTTGTTTTGGTGCATTTCTAAGTGTTTTTACTATGTCAAAATATGTGTCTCTAGGTGCCATCGTTGCAGCCCTTGTGTTTCCATTTGTCGTTCACTTTATATTGAAGAATGAATCGCTGTGGATGACCCTTTTTAGTATTGTTTTATCCCTCCTTGTGATTTTTGCCCACCGAAAGAATATTGGTCGACTTTGGCGCGGTGAAGAAAGTCGCATGAACCTTTTTAAGAAATAATCGTATTCCTAATCGAATTAAATCCTTCAAGTAGCACAAAAAGAATTGTTGTTTTATAGACATATCCTTATTATCGCCAGTTTTCTATTTCTTTCTGTACCTGCGTTTAGTCAAACAGAAGAGGAAATGAAGACCAAGGCTGATGCCTTTTTTGAGAACGCAAATTTTCTCGAAGCTACTCCCTTATACTTGCGATTATTGTCGTTAAAACCACGAGATTTCGATTACAATTACCGCTTTGGAACGTGTTTACTTTTTAACTCAGACAATAAGAAAGAGGCCATTAAGCACCTCAATTATGCCGCGTCAAATCCTTCAGCTGTTCCCGAAACATTTTACTATTTAGGAAAAGCGCTGCACCTGAATTATCAGTTCAGCGAAGCAATTAAACAGTATGAGAAGTTTATTAGCGTTCGAAGCAAACCTTCCAAATTGATGGATGCCGAGCGGGAAATTAATATGTGTCAAAATGGTCAGCAGTTGCTCACAACCATTACAGATATTATCGTTCAAGACAAAAAAGAAATTGCCATTGATAAGTTTTTTCGGGTGTATGACTTGAAAGATCTAGGAGGGAATTTTCTTGTCACCGCTGATTTTCAAACCAAAGAGGATAAAAAAAATGGACACACACCATTGGTTTATTTTCCGCAAGAAGCTTCGGAGATTTATTACTCAAGTTATGGCGAAAATGACAATCGGGCTAAAGACATCTATTTTCGCCGAAAAAATACGGACGGCACTTGGGGCGATGCACAATTGGCAGAAGGGGATGTGAACTCAACATTTGACGAAGATTTCCCCTACATGCATCCGGATGGAAAACACCTCTACTTTTCTTCGAAGGGACACAATTCAATGGGGGGGTATGATGTGTTTCGTTGTAAATTGGACCCTTCGACAGGGAAATTTGGTCCAGCTGAAAACCTGGATTTTGCCATTTCTTCGCCCGACGATGATTTGTTGTATGTGGTCGATGCAAACAACAAAAATGCATGGTTCGCCTCAGCCCGTCAAAGCCAGGATGGAACGCTACAAGTATACAAGGTAAGGGTTGAACGTGTCCCCATTCAACTTGTAGCTATCAAAGGTGATTTTGTCTCTGAACTCGATCCCCAACTGAAAAAGGTGAAAATTGAGGTGCGTGATGTGGTCAGTGGTCAAACCATTGGTGTTTTCAATTCCAACGAAAAATCGATTTATCAAATCACTTTTCCAAAAGGAGGGAAGTACGAATACACGGTAACCCTTGGGTTCAATGAATCAGTGTATAAGTCGGTGGTGTCAATCCCTTATCTGAAAGAGTTTAAGCCATTGAAACAGCGAATCATTCATAAGAAAGGGGACGATGGAACTGAGCAAATTGTCATATTGAATCTCTTTGATGAAGAGGTAGATGACCCTCAAGCGATCATTGCGGAAGTCATCATGAAGCGCTCTGAACTGAACATCAATGCCGACCAATTTGATTTGGATGCTCTTGCCGAATCTCAGAAAAATCGCGAAGTATTGAATGATCTGGGTATTGGAAACCTTTTGCCGAATGAAGTAGCTGATTTGCTCAATCGCGAATTGCAAAAAACGAAAGACAATCTAACCCTTAAAGAGGCCATTGAAAACAATGTGCGCACCCTCGTCATTGAGAATGCGCAAGAGTTTACTCGACTCGAGGAGGAAATAAAAGTGAAAGTTTCAGCGGCAAATGCAACATCGAATAAGCGCGAAAAATACATTCTGCTGAGAGAAGCAGATGAAATGATTAAAGCACAAAAGGAGTTAAATGCTTATTCAGCTTCTTTACTGAAGTTAAACGATTCGATCGACGGTGTGTTTGGCTCGTCAGATGCTGTAAAGTCTATAGGTACATTTGAGCAGGCACTCCAGCAATTCAGTGCGCTCATCGAAGCAGGTGATGAAAAAGGGGCTTTCGAAGTCATTGATCGAAATAAGGAGGCCATTCAAAACGTATTGACTGATGAATCGCTCGAATTGGTCCCCAATCTCGTTGCAAAAGCCGTGGTGTTGGACGAGGAGAATCGCGTGCAGCAAAAGAAAATAGATGCATATACGGATGAAATTCGCACATTAGAAATTTCTCTTCAAACCCTACAGAATTCTGTTTTCATGGCAAAGAAGAAAGATCTTCCGGGCATTCAAGCAGAGATAACTTCCAAGCAAGAAGAAATTCGATTGAACAATGAGGAGCGAAACCTATTGTTGAAGAAGGTTGACATCGTTACCAAAGAAAAGAATCGCTTAAACAAACAAATCAGTATCATACAAGATGCGATATCGAATAAATCGGTCATTGTTGTCAGTAAAGATCAAGCTCGAAACGCACTTTTGACAACTCAAAAGGTAAATTCAAACACACTTACTTCTTATGTGGAACAGCAAATTTCTATACTAGAATCTGAGGATCCAAGTTTGCGGGAGTCGATTAATTTATCTTCTGGTCGCACATCTCAAACCATCTACGCGGAATATATTTCTTCAGTGAAAGCCGTGCAAGAGGACACGAATCTATCACCGGAGGAAAAGCTCTACAAGTCACTTTCAATTGAACGAAAAATAGAAACGTCATTTACCAATCGATTGGAAGAAATTGAAAAGGTGTTGTTTGATGATCCAACAAATGTTGGACTTATTGATGAAAAACTTGCCTTATCGGGCTATCAAAAAGAATTACAGAAAAATATGGATGCCCACGAAAGTCAAGTAGAATTACTCTTGGCCAATCAAAAAGGGGGGAACTCAAAGGAAATACTCACCAATGAAATTGATCCAGAATACGATGAAGTAATTGCAGCGATAGAAAACAATGAGACCATGTCCGCGATTGAAAAGGAACTTGCTCGTCAAGCTGCAGATCAGAAATTAAACGAGTCCATTGCTCGCGAGAGGGATGAACTTTCTGATAGGTTGAAGGCAGATCCTGACAATAACTTACTGAAGGAACAAAATGAAAAATTGGCTGCACTTCAAACAGAAACGAATGAACGCATTGAAAAAAGAGAAAACGAGTTGTCGCAATTTGACCCTGCGCGTCAGAATGAACGAAAAGTTGAACTTTCGAAGTCCATCAACTCAAAATATCTAGATCAACGAACACAGGTTGCTCAAAATTTGGCCTTGAACTCTTCAGAAAAACTAAGTGCCTTACAAAACCTTGATGAATCATTTTTAGCAAAAGTAAATCAAGCCATAGCCGACAATGAGAAGCTTCTGGCACAAGACCCAAACAATTCAATCAAACAACAAAAAGACCTTGATCTTAAATCCTTGCGCGATGATTATACCATTCAAATTGCCGAACGAAAAGTTGCTGTTGAAAGTATAGGGGAAGAAGAGGTTTCGACAAAATTACGATCACAAGTTGATCCTGGTTATGCAAATCAATTGAAAACGGTTGAAAGCGCACAACTTCCTGAGCAAGAAAAAATCAAACAGCTGAAAGCCATTGAAGAACAACATTTGGCAAAGTTGAATGCGGAAAAGGCGAAGAACAGTCTTGCAATCACTACAAATCCGTTGGATGAAAAAGCCTTGGTTAAAGATGCACTATTGCTGAATGAAATCAAGCAGCAAGAGGAGCGAATCAAGGAATTGGACAATCAATTCATTACAGGAGCTGATCCAGTTGATGTGGCCACGCAAAAACGAGAATTGGAAGAGAATATTGATGATAGTTATTCGAATGAACGTGCAAAAATCACTTCAAACAAGGAACTTTCTCCAGCTGAAAAATTGATAGCTATTCAAAATCTTGACAAGGGGTTTGTAGAAAAGGTGAATGCGGCAATCGCTGAAAATGATAGACTTAAATCTCAAGACCCTTCCAATAGTTCGTATCAGCAGAAAGCAGAGAATCTAAGCTCGATAAAGACTGAGAAAAACACTGAGATTGCCGAGCGTTCAGAGAAGATAGAATCTCTGAATAGTCAAGCAATCGCAGATGAAACATTGAAAAAAATCGACCCAGATTACACAAATCGCAAAGCTGAGATAGACAACAATGCTCAGTTGACTTCGGACCAAAAAGCGAAGGCGTTGGCTGTCATTGAGCAGGAGCGTTTATCAAAACTGCTTGCAGAGCAGAAAAGAATTAAAAATGCTTTAACTCAAAATCCAACTGACGAAAATTTACTTGCTCGTCAAGCGATTGTAGAAACGCAAACAGCTGTTCAGGAAAAAGCAATACAGTCGCATAATGAACGTCAACAAAGCAATGCTGAGCCTGCAAATAGGGCTGCTGTATTGGCATCGATCAATCCGGATTATGAAAGTGTTAGAAAGGGTGTAGTCGCCAATTCAAGTTCAGAGAAAGAAAAACTTGAGTCCTTGATTGGTTTGGACAAGGCCATGTTAGAACAGTTGAGGACCACAAAAGCAGAGCTTGCTAATTCATTAAAAAATAGCACTGAAGAAGAGTTGAAAATCAAAATGGATGTCTTGACAGCTTTAGAAAAAGAAATCCAACAATCCATCACAAGGAATGAAACTCTGTTGAATAAGATTTCTTCTGAAGTGGCAAGCACGACACCAGTGAAAACAACCATTTCTGAAATAGATCCAAGCTATGAAAAGGATGTCGAGACGATTAATTCGGATTCCTCGTTATCTGAATTAGAAAAAAGTAAACGACTTCAGGCACGTGATCAACAGCTCCTTTCACGATTGAACAGAGAGATCGAGACATTGGAAGAGTTGGGAAAGAGTAGTCCTGATGCAGCAATTAGTGATGAAACGATTGAAAATCTACAGACTCAAAAGGAGTTCGTAGAAACCCGCATGAATGAACGTTCTCAGATTCTTGCAGCATCTACACCTGAGGGAGGAGGCGTTAATCCTTCAAAAGTGAGGTCTCAAACTGAAATACTTACTGCAGTGTTGCCTTCATTTAATGCACAATTGAACGCAATCACCTCCTCTTCGAAATCTGATTTGGATAAGCTGACAGAAGAGATTGAATTGAGAAAATTGCTTTCGTCAAAATTGGAAAAGGAACGACAAGTCCTTGAAAAACGAGTGCTTAAAGATCCTGCTGACGTAACGGCTACAGAGGAATTGCGTGTTGTTGATGCATTCCTTTCAGAACAAAAACAAATTAGTGCAGTTAGAGAAAGTGACTTAGCCGATGTGAAAAG
>Ga0114977_10002784_pt1 | contig 11252 bp, 11 predicted proteins | sample S_130805_MF_Meta_FD_87026 | JGI IMG/M metagenome (GOLD analysis project Ga0114977, IMG submission 87026) | Freshwater microbial communities from Lake Simoncouche, Canada to study carbon cycling - S_130805_MF_MetaG | ecosystem: Environmental > Aquatic > Freshwater > Lake | place: Lake...
AAGGGGATTCACTAGGAATTGGCTCTGCACTAACCGGACCATCTGCGAGATTATTTTTAGGTGTAGAGATACTCCCGCTATTTGATTGTGAAATTAAGCCAAATCCAATCGCGGCAACAACGATAAATGATGCAGTGATGCCGACTGGTTGGCTGTACCAATTTTTTCGCTGACTCTTTTGATTGATACGTGTAGAAAGTGATGACACATTGGATGATGCTGAAATTTTGGCTGATTGTTCGGAAAGGAATACGTCTAACTGTGCTGAGATTTGGTCGCCAGTTTTTTCTGGCTTGGGCAGATCAGAGAGCAATTCATCCAGCCACTTCTCATCTTTATTAGACATCATTCACCTCCATTTATATGACGGACCGCAGGGGGAGTTGGTTCCATTTGGTTGGGATTTAAATCCGCCAATAGCTCAGCCATTTTGGCCTTGCCACGCGATCTGCGACTCTTGATGGTACCGGCCGCCACCCCTAACTTTTTGGCAGCTTCCTCTTCGGAAAATCCTTCGATATCAGTCAGTAATATCGCATCTCTCTGCTCATCCGGCAATTGATAAAGTGCCCCAAAAACGGTTATTCGAGCATCACTTTTATCTTCAAACCGCTGCTCATCTGGAATAGATTCCTGAATCTGGTCACTTATGAGGTGAAGTTGAGGACGGACCATCTCTTTTCGGAGCAGATCGACACAGGCGTTATCGACGATTCGGTACATCCAAGTGCTCAACTTGGACTCGCCTCGAAAGGTTTCAGCTTTTCGATATATCCCGAGCCACGCTTCTTGAACTGCGTCTGCCACAAGTTCATCGTTGGACCCAAATCGCTTTCGCGCTATTCCACGATGCCATCCCTCGTATCTCTTAAGTAATACTGCAAGAGCTTGGGGATCCCCGGAGTTGTGAGCGCGCAGTAAAGATTCATCGCTGCGTTCATCCTGCACCACTTACCTCCGCTAGGCTTGCGTTATTGAGGCGTTAGAGACAAGTTTATAGGGGGGCACCCAACTTAATAGCCTCAAGCCCCCACAACTCGCAGGGGCTTGAGGCTTTATTTATTGGTTTCGTTAGAAGTTGCCTTCCTCTGTGGCTACAAAGGTGGCGATAAAGGTTTTTGAGATCAAAGCTTTTTGAGTGCCAGATTTTAAAACCCGAATTCGATAGGTAACATCACGATCGCACCACATGCCAGGGGTATACGAGTACTCATCGCAAAGGGGATTAACAAGGAATTTTACAACTCCCCGTGCATCGGTTCGGGTGGCTAATTCTTGGACCCAATTTTGGGTGTAATCATCAAACTTTTCAAGAACGATACGACGACCAACAGAGACTGGTGAAACAGTCACTTGCAGATGTGGCATCTCGGTAATGTCATCGTAATCATCCTCAGAAAAATCACGGTGCTTCTTATCTGCGCCATCTTCCCAGCCCCAGGAAACAACCTGTTGGACTTTAGGAGTGCCGAGCGCGTTTGCAGGCACTGAAGAAATTTCCAAGGTAATCAAGCTAAATAGAAGTAATCCGATGATCTTATTTTTTAGTTTCATTTCAACTCCCTGTGGTAAGCACTCCCAATTTGGGAATGGATACCTATATGACGCAAGGGTGGGAAGAAAGGTTCCAGAATCTTTTTTAATTCATTTCCATTAGACTGGAACTAAATCTTGGTCCCATACGTCTAAAAGGCATGGAGCAATTAACCTCAACGAAAGGGCGCCAAGTGTCTAAATTAAAAGTCGCACTCACCACAACTTTATTTATTTTAATTTTTGCATCACCATCGCAGGCTAATTGGGCAGTAGTAAGCGAAGACGCTAATTCAGTTAGGGAGTTTGTAGTCTCTTCTAATGAAGTAGTCTCATTTCCGCAAATTGGCACGATGTATGCCGTGGTTGAAGATGGCATGATTATTAAATTTGTCACTTGGACATCAAAAATGCAACAAGAACTTCTAGTTTCACTTCCATACTCACTTATGGTCAATTACATCGATATTACCGGCATTATAAGAGCTGAACCGATTAACCATGGGGATAAAATCTATGTTCAGGTAACAGAGAGTACCAAAGTCAAATTAGATGATGAATTTGTCAGCGCACCCGTCATTGACCTTCCAATGTTTGAAGGTGAAGCAATTACAGAGAGCGGTGCTGAGATTCTCGCCGTAACTGTAAACCCCGACTATTCCACTTCGATGACAATCAAACCGATTGAAAACAATGATCCAAATAAGATTGTTGCCATCCAAGTAATTGCTGATGGAATGTCTTGGACGAGTATCACAACTGATAATTCAAGCACGCCTATCACTGTTAACCATCTTCCAGCAAACGAATTAGTCACAGTGCAAATAGCTGTGCGTGATCTTCAAACCAACCAAGAAACTATCATCCAAAATGTTTTGACCAATACTGGAAGTGTAGAGATTCCAGTTATGCCCAATAGCAGGGATTCGAATCTAGATTTGGCCACAATTGCAACTCCGCAAAGTCAAGTAGTAATTAACGGAGATGCAAAATCAGCAACTATATCTTTTGCTCCTATTGAAAACCTTGATTCATCCAAAACCTTAGTATCCATTGTTGTTGTGGGTCCAGGCGGATCTACAACTTCGATTGGTGTTGGTGGTTCTGGGGGATCGGTCACTGTTTCTGATCTTGGGGCTATATTCGGATATACCGTAAAAATGGTTATCAGAGATCTAAATTCAGGTGAAGAAACCGTTATTAGCGGTGGAAGAATTTAATAACTCGACCTCTATGTACCTACACGACAGAAAAGATTACAGGTGTAAAGAGTTTGCAGTTTGGAGTGGGAAGGAAAATACATGATTGATGAGGGCACTGATCTTGAAGAGTGTGACCTCAAATTTTTTTTGAGCGGCAACAAAGTCTTCTGTACAAACTGTCTAGAGGACTTGTTTTTAATTTGCTGTTTGATTCAAGCAGGAAAAGATAAGATAGCCGTTTGGGTAGATATAGATGATGACGGAAACCCTGTATCCATTGACGTATTTGATGATGAATTTAACATATTAGATTCTTCTCAATTCCAATCTGAATTTCTGGATCTATTTTGGAATGCTAATTGGAATTTCACATTACATGAGATTTACGAGAGCCCTGAGGAAGATGGCAAATTTCAATACAATATTAGCTTTATACCAGAAAACCTAGAACTCACTTTTCTAAATAATCAAGTTCCTAAATTGCTTGATGGATTGCTGAGTCTGCCTAGTTTGAGTTCATGGCATGAAAACTTGAAATTATTCATAGTTAAAGTGCTCGCTGAACATACAGCACTAAAGGATAGTCATTAAATGCTCCTGGGTTATACAAATGCAATTAATCTACAGATGCGATATATGCAAATATAGGGGATTTGTATCCCTCCATGATTTTTTTGATTAATTTGTTATACTTAACTTAAATTTCAATTTATTAAAATTACCATTAATCTAGATAGAATTAATAAATTAATGCTCGTTTTAGTCGTCGTTCTAATCTATATTCCCTAGTTCGTCCAAGAGCCCTTCAGATCTATCTGGATTTTTCTTGCACCACTCCATGATGGCAGAAAGTACCTTTCTTCCTGACTGGCTCGTACTCCTATAAGAGTTGAAGTTTTCAAAGGCATCGTCACGGGTGTTGTCCCACTCTCTCAATGAATCAAAGAGAGACCAACCGGCACCCGATTCCAAGATTTCAATAGCTCTATTAATAGCGATTTCAGGATTCGCATTAGGGTGCAAGAGCAGCGGGGCTGTGAAACTTGCCCATTCCTTTTCTTGAAGTGCGTTATCAACTAATTCTGAAGGTAAATTTGGATTATTCGCTAGGAAACTCCATCCCTTTGCAAATTCATCAGCAAGCCATTCGGCTGTAGGTACTGACGAGTGCATTGAAGCCAATGGTGATCTATGGGCAAAAATCGAAAGTTCTAAGATGTCTTCATGTGTCAAGAATTTGTTTACTAATTCAGTAACAACTTCAAACCAATCAGCAATACCAGCAAGCCAAAAAGCATTATCGGATGTAAAGCCAAGGCCAATCATCAATAATGCAAATTGGTAAAGCACATCCAAAATTTTGCATAGCCGTAAGGTATTTTCCTTTCCTGGAGATTCTGAGATACATTTTGAAAATTCATTCCAAATCGCATACTCACAATGTCCCCAAGTTTCTGAGATTTTTTCAGGATCTCCATCAGCAAAGGCCATTCCAAACACAAGATTCAATGGAAAATCAAATTCCAGATCGAGTAACATTTGAAATAGGACAGATGCCCGATAACTCTGAGAGGTAGTTCTTTCGAGTTCGTCCAAGCCATTATTTATTGCATTGGTGAAGTCCAAATCATCAAAACCTTCTAATGCCGTCGGCTTTGAATACACACTTATCGCGGCTTGCTTAAAGTATTCATCAGTGAAGGCAGTAAGTTCATTGCTCCATTTAGCTTCTGGAAGCGCACGTCTAGCTGCAAGAAAACTGTCTGTTAGGGATTCATAAATTGACATTCTCGCCCTCCGAAAAAGTTGTAAATCATGTGCATTCATTTGATTATACATATCCAGCGCAATGCTTAACAGAGGATATTGTCTAGAATAAATCCTGGCATGTATGCCAGCCACAACCGATATTGTGAGTTTCAGTGAACATCTCTTAATCCCGCTCCCAATAATATTTACCTTTGCATTTCAAAATCTTTGCGCACATCGCATTAAGTGAAATGGCTCCGTTGTACTGCTCCTTTTTACTTCCCCAACTGGTGGTGCCCATCACCGAACCTTCATTATCAATCAGCGGTCCACCACTGTTGCCATGCGATAAGTTTGCGGTAATTAAAATCTCTTTATCAGTAGCATTTAACACCGAACCGAATGCGACCGAACCTTCATATCCATCAGCACTTCCCAAAACCATCACCCAATAACCTGGCCAAGGCTCCGACCGAGACAATCCCAAAGGCTCTAGCTTTAATCCTGTAGCTAGCACTGCTAAATCATTTTTCTTATCCCACTTAATAATGTAGGCCGCAACAGGTTTTTCCCACAGTTCGGCCACCGTTAACTTTCCTTTTCCTCCGATGCACTCGTCAATCACATGATGATTGGTTATCAAGGTAGTTGGGTTCTTCTTATCCATTCCATTCTTAAGTTCTATCACCCACGCAGTTCCCATTGACCCTTTAGTTTTTGACAGGTCACAAAAAACACTAACTGTGGATGCCTGTGTTTTTTCGACAAGATCGCCAACACTTCTGGGTTGCACATAACCATCATGACGGGGATTTGAGCGATGGAACTGATCCGATGGCGCCCAGGCAAGCATGAAAGCGCCAAGTGCAAAGGGCACAGCAATAATCGTAAGTATGGCCACGAACTTATTGGAGGCTGAATCAGTCATAGTGCCCAGCCTAGGGGGAGGGTATGACACGCAGGCCTATCTATGGTTTGAGATTAAAGGCAGTATTGTCGTATTCATCAACAGGGACTAACTCTTCAGGTGAGCATGCCTAAAAAAGGATAGTCAGTATGAAATGTATTCATGGCTTCGAAGATCGCAATTGGTGCGGTTACTGTAAACCGAAAAAGAAGGAAACAGCCACAAAAACAAAAGCTAAAGTTACAAAGTCTTCAAATTTAGGTTCAAAGAATAATTCAAAGATTTGCAGTACATGTCAAAAGAACCCAACAGCAAAAGGTGCACGGGGTAAATGCGTTTCTTGTGCCGAGATAAAAGGTTATAAGTCCTGTGTAAAATGTAAAAACATGTTCATTCCAAAACAGCCAAGTGCAAAAAAATGCGGTTGTAAACCAAAAAGAATAAGAAAAGGAAAAGGATCTGTTTGGATAGTGGCATCAGCAGGATTACCTTCTCTTGGACGAAAGAGGTGATTTGATTGAGTGGGAAAATTAATTGGGATGCACATAATCGACAAGAGAAATTGTGGCGATGGTTTAGAGACCATGGCAATTACGAGTGGTTAGAAAAGTTGCCACGTCCAAATGAAACTGAGATTGATCGATGGGCAAAGCGCCAGGTGCGAATTTCTGCATCTAACGTGCGCAAAGCCATCGAAGAAAAGGTAAGAAAAGAAAGTTCGCCTGAAGTTAAGATATCGACCAAATTACAAATTATCGAAACTGCCCTTGAGGAAGAGGATTTTCCTGCAGCTAAAACTGCTGGCGAAGAGGTTTTCAATTATGTTCTATCTCAACAGCTCATATTTATTGAAAATAATCTCCGACAACAAATCGCTCAGACGATTTCGCTTCTTTTTGTTTTGTGTGAGGGACATGGTCGAGAGACTGACCAGCCAAATACGAACCCCGATCCGGCTTCTGAGAGTTAACTGAAGTAGGATCTCTAGCACAAATACTTCATCCAATTTGCCTAGTAAAAGCTCATTTACCCTATTAGGCATCCAACTGATTGTCCGCGTCAATACCCCGTTGCTACCCAGGTCCCTATCGGGCAGACTTACAACATGGCTGAAATTGGAAAAGAGCGTTGGGGGCAGTACAAGAGAAATGTCTTAGAGATCTTACGTGATCACCCAGAGGGGCTTCACTGGAAAGTTTTATTTGCTGAACTAGACAAGATCATGCCTGCGAACGAATTTGAGAATAATTCCTATGAAAGTACAGGACTGCGTAGACGTCCATATATTGTCCGTTTCTCTACCATCGCTCTTGTTAAGGCCGGATGGTTAATAAAAGATAAAGGGTTCTGGATAATAACTGAAGAAGGCAAGCAAGCCCTTGTTACTTTCAAGACTCCTGATCAAATCCAGGAACAATCTGGCCTTTTGTATAACGAATGGCGCTCTGGCCAACCAGAAGATGAATCAGATCCAGTACAAAACCGCGAAATTGAAATGGTGGCTTCAATTGAAGAGGCCGAAGACAATTCAATGGCGATAATCACTCAGTATTTAGGGAGTATGGATCCTTACCAATTCCAAAACCTTATTGGCGCATTATTGGAAGGCATGGATTACCACGTATCTTGGATTTCCCCTCCAGGTAAAGATGGCGGAATAGACATCATCGCATTTCAGGACCCTCTAGGCGCAACAGGCCGCCGTATCAAAGTTCAAGTTAAACGTCGTGCCGACAAAGCTGGTGCTGAATCTTTGCGCTCATTTCTAGGTGTCCTGTCGGATGACGATATTGGTTTATACATTTGTACTGGAGGGTTCTCTTCTGATGCAGAAAGAACTGCAAGAGAATCTGAAACCAAGCGGTTAACTCTTCTGGACGCAAAAGGTTTATTCGCTCTGTGGGCCGAGTATTACGAAAAGTTGCCGCAGGCTAGCCGCGCACTTATGCCGCTGAAACCCATTTATCACTTGGACTTACCAAAATAATTGCCATAGTAAACAATTGGAATTGAGAAATTGCCATGCTGCGTAGAACTGCAAAACCAGGATGGTATCTGGTTGAAGGAAAAGAAAGATATTGGGACGGCAAAAAGTGGCTTGAAACTCAAGACATGTCTGAACCTGGCTGGTATGAAGTAGATGGTGTCACTCGCTATTGGGATGGCGATTCATGGCAAGAACTGGATGTAGCTTGGTATGAAGTAGATGGGATTAACAGATATTGGGACGGTGAAAACTGGTTAGTAGGAGAAGATCCAGGTTGGTACACCGTCGATGAAGATGACTTTTATTGGAACGGTGAAAATTGGGTTCTCGAACAAGATATTACGGATCAAGACCTGGAAGAGATGACTTCACAAGTTGAGGAAGCCGCAACAAAACCTTTAAAGGCATCAAGCTCTAACGAGGATGCCGTCCCTGATTCAACGAGTGCCAACAACTCGAAGATAGTCATTAATTCTGATTTCAAGAAAGCTTTAGAAATTATTAAGTCTGGAAACTCTATATTCATAACAGGAAATGCAGGAACTGGTAAAACTACCTTGTTACGTCATGCGCAAGCAACGGTACTGAAAGGTAAGAAAGCAGTAACTGTTGCACCTACTGGTGTTGCAGCAATAAATTCCGGCGGAATTACAATTCATAGGTTTTTTGGATTTACACCAGATATAACACCACAAGAAGTAAAGAATCAGTATCGGCCTAAGAAATACCTGAAAGAAATAGCCAAACTTGACACTCTGATAATCGATGAGGTTTCAATGGTGAGAGCCGATTTGATGGATTGCATTGAAATTGCCCTTCGACGCTATGGACGCCAAAAGAACAGACCATTTGGTGGAGTTCAACTGGTACTTATTGGAGATTTATTGCAACTACCGCCAGTAGCCAGGAACGAGACAAAACAGGTGATGCTGGAAGCCGGCTATCCATCGACGTACTTCTTTTCAGCAAAGTGCTTCCAAAATCAAGATGTGCCTTGCATAGAGTTGAAGCAGATATTTCGTCAAAAAGATATCAAGTTCATCCGAGTGTTAAATGCCATCCGAACAGACATTGCAACTCTCGCGGATCTCGACCTACTAAATACTCGAGTGGTGAGTGACAAAGAAATTCGCGCCGACAGTTCCTATGTAACGCTTGTGGCTACAAATGCAGCTGCCGCAACGATAAATTCAGATCGAATTGCAGGCCTAAAAGCTGACTTACAAACGTGGAAAGCAAAGATAACGGGGGAGATAAGTAAGGAAGATTACCCAACAGCTGAAGTACTTGAATTCAAAGTTGGAGCTCAGATAATGATGCTTGTAAATGAATATTCCACTACTGGTTCGATCAAGTGGGTCAATGGATCGCTAGGAAACATCACGGCAATCGACTTAAAAGCTCAAGAACCTTCTGTCACGGTAAAGATCATGGGTTCAGGTGTCACCGAGAGGGTAAAGGTGCATACCTGGGAGGTGAAGAGACCGATCCTGGTGGAGGAAGAAATGCAATTTGAAGTAATTGGAAGCTTTAGCCAATTCCCTTTCACTTTGGCTTGGGCTGTAACTATACATAAAAGCCAAGGCAAGACTTTCGACAAAGTCATTGTGGACCTATCTTCGCGAATATTTGCGGAAGGACAGCTCTATGTTGCTCTCTCGAGGTGCACAACTTTAGAAGGGTTAAAACTTACTAAACCAGTTCTCATGCACCATGTAATCACCAATCCTGTGGCCGTGGAATATATGCAGAATAAACTCGGAACCGTTGGAGAGGATTTATCTCAACTTGTAAATGCACGAGATGAGGTTGGCGAAATTGTCCAAAACACAGTAACTACAGAAAAGCCAGCCAGGTCTGGCTCAAAATGGAGTCTTGAAGAAGACTTAGATTGCCTTGATTTATACGACAGCGGCTCCTCAATCAACGAAATTGCTTCGAAACACGCAAGGACGCCAAGTGCGATACTGACAAGAATTACAAGCTGGATCATCCAATCTGAATCCAGGTTTAAAGTTCAAACTTTAATTCTTGCGGCTGATTGCGAGCGAAAAGGAATGGATTGGAACCCTAAAGAAATAAAGTCACTTTACGAACTGTTAACTTCTGCCAAATCCGTAGATGAGATTGTCGTAAATCTTAAAAGGCCTGCCTACGAAGTAGCGAACAAATGCGTTGAGCTCGGTTTGCTCATCGCGACAAAGAAGACCAGATCATTAATTGAGTCGTACTGGGCAGCACATTAAATGAGAATACTTGATCGTTTAAGCGGTGCGAAAGCTGACTTTGGATTATGAGTTTTTATTTGATTGACGATATCGAACAAGGAACTGAAAAATGGCTGGAGTGGCGCAGGGGAGTTATCGGCGCATCTGAGGCCGCAATCATCATGGGAGATAATCGCCGTAAGGGTCGTCAGCAGCTTTTAGATGAGAAACGTGGGCTTATCGAACCTTTTAGCGGAAATGACGTTACAAGGGAAGGCAATCTGAATGAACCACACGCACGTGCTGCATTAGCAAAAAAATACAAACAGAAACTTACACCCACGATTGTGCAAGATTTTCATGAGCCATTCCTTGCAGCAAGCCTTGATGGGATCAATAGCTCCAGAGACCAAATCTATGAGATTAAATGTGGTGCAAAAACCTATGAAACTGTTCAGATTTCAGGAAAAGTGCCAAGTTATTATGTAGCGCAAGTACAGCACATGCTGATGGTCACTCAGATGGAGTCGCTTATTTTTGCTGCCTACCGTCCCCAAGAACCACTCATAACTTTTGAGGTTTTTCGTAAAGATAGCTACATCCGTGAATTACGCAGGAAGGAAAAGGATTTCATCAAAGAGCTCGAAAGCCATGGTCACAAAATCCAGTATGAATTTCGTGGATCTCAAGTGGGTAAAGCCCCAGGTGAGAGTAAAACCTTAAAAAAGAGTATTGCTAAGAAGGCTATTAAGCCTGAGTGGAGAATTGAAGATGGCCTCTTGCAGTTCTGGGATGGGACTCAATATCTTGTAGGAAAGAAGCGTGGTTTTTATGAGCTCTTGGGAGAAAATCACTATTGGAGTGGCAAAGAATGGTGGATACCCGAAGAAGTGGATACCTATAACTTAAATGGGGATGAGAGTTATTGGAATGGAACGAGCTGGGACTAATGGGATTAAGATGTGTTACTACAATTCTCCCGTAGTAATTACAAACTGTCCTGGTAAACGCAAACCTATTTTTTAGGCTACTGGCTAACTAACCGTTAGATTTATACGCCAGAGACCGGGTTTCCGTGCATTTAATAAGAATATTATCATGATAATAAGAGCGAACAAGTTCCTTGCGATAATCGGAAAATTTCACTCATATCATGATAAGAAGCACCATGCCGGTGGTAATTATTTATACTATATAGTGCACATAGGCATATGGCAGGGAGTAGTTTGGGTAAGAAGATATTTCCCTAGGGAAATATTTTTTCAAATTTAGAGTAGACCAATCAAATATAGAAATGCACAGCACTTCACATATAATTAATCTAGGGAAATATCTTCTTATGAATTCTATGTTGGTAGATAATTTGTATTACCACGCTTTCCATAACCGCGCTACGGGCCTTGTACGCACCAATAATGGGTATCTTGTGACCGCGCTTTGGCTACTGTCTTAAGACATAACTCTTATCTGGGTGTAACACCTGGATGCTCACTTAATTGGTGACCGTTTAACCTGGGGGGTGTCAGTGGTGAGGAGTATCTTTGAAGTATGAAGAAGAAGCCCGATAAAGCCCCAGGAAACCGCCCCGTCTTGATCGAAGTACCCAAGCCGGTGAACCAGATGAGCAAAAAAGAAGTAGACGGTTTTGTTGATGAGATTCTGGAGGC
>Ga0114977_10002786_pt1 | contig 11247 bp, 10 predicted proteins | sample S_130805_MF_Meta_FD_87026 | JGI IMG/M metagenome (GOLD analysis project Ga0114977, IMG submission 87026) | Freshwater microbial communities from Lake Simoncouche, Canada to study carbon cycling - S_130805_MF_MetaG | ecosystem: Environmental > Aquatic > Freshwater > Lake | place: Lake...
ATCGAGCACGATATGAGTGTTGTTATGTCGGTCTCTGAACGAGTAACTGTTTTAGATCAAGGTGAAAAAATCGCCGAAGGTCTACCGGCTGAGATTAAATCCAACCAACGAGTAATCGAGGCATACCTCGGCAAGGCAAAGGGTGAGAAGGCATGAGCGCGCTACTTGAAGTTAAAGATCTTAAAGTCTCGTATGGCTCGATCATGGCAGTTAAAGGCTTGTCACTGACTGTCAATGAGGGTGAAATAGTTACGCTTATTGGATCTAACGGCGCAGGAAAATCAACGACCCTTCGGACAATTTCGGGTCTGCTTAAACCAGTTTCAGGCAGCATCGTTTTTAAAGGCCAAGAGATTGCCGGCAAAGCCGGTCATGACATTGTTGCTCTGGGTCTGTGCCAATCACCAGAGGGCCGGCGAATCTTTCCTCGCATGTCGGTCCGTGAGAATTTGGATCTCGGAGCTTTCTTGCGCAATGACAAAGTTGCCATTGAGGCCGATCGTGAAAGAGTTCTGGATCTCTTTCCACGCCTTCGTGAGCGCTATGAACAAAAGGGTGGAACGATGTCTGGCGGAGAGCAACAGATGCTTGCCGTCGCCCGCGCGCTCATGGGCGCCCCGAAGCTTTTGTTATTGGATGAACCATCCATGGGTCTGGCTCCAGTTCTCGTAGACATGATCTTTGAAACAATCATCAAAATTCGTGAGCAGGGAATTACAATCTTGCTGATTGAACAAAACGCCGCCGCAGCCCTAGATGTGGCCGATCGCGCCTATGTCTTAGAGTCTGGCCTCATCAAAATGAGTGGAAATGCCTCAGATCTAGCTAAGGATGAGGCCGTTACGAAGGCCTATTTAGGCGGGTAGTCCAATTCCTGACTGATGTAGAGGTCAGGAATTTCGTGATACAAAAGTAACCAACCAGAGCTCCTTTCAGTTGTTGCTTTGGGGTAATGAGCCCTACCCTTACTCCTTCCCCATCCCGGGACAGCAAAAAACCAATAGGAAGGCACTACATGAATAAGAAGATCCAGCGGTCCCTCGCCGTTGTTTCTGCAGCTGCGCTAGTTCTAGGCGTTTCAGCAGTTTCATCAGCGATGGCAGCACCAAAGACTGTTTATCTAGCATTTCAGGCGCCACTAACCGGACCAAATGCATTAACAGGTCAAGATGAATTAACTGGTGCAAAGTTTGCACTGTCAGAGTACAACGCAACAAACCCATCAATCAAGGTTGAGCTAGTTCTAGCCGATGATCAGGGTCTTGCAGAAGTTGCAGCAGTTGTTGCACCTGGAATTGCATCAAACAAGAAGATCATTGGTCTTATCGGACCTGCATTCTCTGGTGCTACACAGGCATCACTTCCTGCTTACAAAGCTGGTGGGTTAGCACTTATCTCAATGTCAGCAACACGTGTTTCATTGACAGATCGCAAGGCTCCAGTTAACGGATTCCCAATTTTCAAGCGCGTTGTTGCAAATGACCAGTACCAAGGTCCAGCACTAGCACGTTATGCAACCAAGGGTGTTACAGCTCCAAGTGTTTATCTTGTAGATGATAAGACTGCTTACGGCAAGGGTCTTGCTGATTACACAGCACCAAGCCTTAAGGGCAAAATTGCAGGAACCGACAGCGTTCCTGAGAACACAAGCGATTACACATCAGTAGTTGCAAAGGTAAAGGCATCAGGAGCTAACGTAGTTATCTACTGTGGTTACGCACCAGATGCAGCTAAGTTTGTTAAGGCACTTCGCGATGGTGGATACAAGGGTATCTTCGCATCAGGTGACGGAACACTTAAGGCAACTTTCCCAAATAACGCAGGTAACACTGCAGCAGAAGGCGCACGCTTAACTGCAGCAGATGTTCCATTTGAAGATGTTGCAACAGCTGCACAAATGGTTGCTTACACAAAGCTCACAGGAATCAAGAGCCCTGGAACTTATGTAACATCAACATATAACGCTACTAATATCTTCCTTACTTGCATCAAGCAGGGCAAGACTTCTCGCGCAGGAATACAGAACTGCATCACTAGCGGATCATTCAAGGGTGTTGCTGGCGACACAATTAAGTTCGACCGATATGGCGACATCGTCGGTGGAGCTGCAGTTGGAGCCTTCACAATCAAGGATGGAAAGATCACTTACGTAGCAGTTGCTTAATTGCTATAAAAAAATGTAATGCCTAATCGCAGCCGCTTCTAGTTAAAGCTAGGGGCGGCTGCGATTACTACAATGAAGTGGATAACATGAATTTAGAAGTTTTATCTAGTCAATTCTGGTCACTGTGCTTGCAGGGTATCGCCCTGGGTTTTATTTATGTTTTGATATCGCTGGGTTACACCATGGTTTACGGCGTTCTTCGCCTCATCAACTTTGCCAACTCTGAAGTCTTTATGGTCGGCACCTTCGCAACTGTGGTTGCACAGGTTGGTATTTTGCAGAACCAAACAAATTCGCAGCCGCTGCATGGTTTTCGGCTCCTGTACACCCTCGCATTCTCATTAGCGTTTTCAATGCTGATCTGCGGAATCTTAGGTGTATTAGTTGAGCTAGTTGCTTACCGAAGGTTGCGTGCACTTGGTACAAACCGGCTTGCAAGTTTAATTTCTGCTATCGCGGTCTCAATAGTTTTGCTTGAAACGACTCGTATTGTCACATTCTCGCGACCTCAGACATCACCTAGACTCTTGGATAAGTGGTCATTCGGTGAAGTTGCAGGAGCGAATTTTCGTATCGACACGGTTGCTGTGATCGTCTCTGGAATTGTCATTTTCTTTGCACTCGATCGCTTTGTTACAAAGTCTAGGCTCGGTAAAGCAATCCGTGCAGTATCGATGAGTGAAGAGAACTCCAAGTTAATGGGAGTGAACCTCAATCGAGTTGTATCTCTAACTTTTTTCATCGGTGGTCTCACAACTGGTGCGGCAGCGTTCTTTTACACAACGGTTTATGAGACGACTCAGTTCAATGTTGGCTTTAATTTAGGTCTAGCCGCATTTACTGCTGCAGTTCTTGGCGGGATTGGAAATCTTCGTGGAGCTTTCTATGGCGGCCTATTTCTTGGAGTCCTTGAGCAGTTCGCATCAGCCATTCTTGGCTCTCAATGGAAGTCAGTAACCGTCTTTCTAGTCTTAGTACTTGTTCTACTCCTTAAACCAAATGGCATCTTTGGTGAAGCCGTTCAGCAGACGAGGACATGATGATAAATCTTCGCGATAAAGGCGCTTCTATCTGGGAGAACTGGAATAGAACTAAACGAACTATCTTTGTTCTGATATCAATCACCGTTGTAGCCCTCATGCCATATGCCGGCGGCTTTGGACCAACGAGCTTCCTGAACACCCCAATCTCTTCATACCAAGCGGTGTTGGTCTACCCAATCGCACTCTTTGTGCTGATGGGTCTTGGTCTCAATATCGTGGTTGGAAAATCTGGACTTCTAGATTTGGGCTACGTGGCATTCTTTGCGATCGGTGCCTACACCATGGGCATCATGGGAACGATGACTTCACTTAATACGTGGGAGATTCTGCCTTTTGGAATCTTTTTTGCGATGATCGCCGGACTACTGCTCGGACTGCCTGCTCTTCGTCTGCGCGGTGACTACTTAGCGATTGTGACCTTGGGTTTTGGTGAGATTGTTCGAATCGTTGCACTGAACTTGAACATTACTGGTGGTCCTAATGGAGTCGTTGGCGTTCCAAACCCTCCGCCAATCTTTGGTCAGAAGTTCGAACTCGATGATCACGCCGCATATTTCTGGGTTATTTTGGTCATGATCTTGCTCGTAATTTGGATGGTACGCCGCTTTACAGTTCGCCGACCAGGACGTGCGTGGGAGGCAATCCGCCAAGATGAGGACGTAGCAGCTTTGATGGGCGTCAATCTTTTGGTCTACAAACTCTGGTCATTTACTATTGGCGCTGCCGTTGGTGGCGCAGGTGGGGTTATCTATGCTTCGAAAACTATGTTCATCGCACCTGACATGTTTACATTTAATACATCAATTCTTGTCCTTGCCTGCGTTGTCTTCGGCGGACTAGGAAATATCTGGGGCGTTATTTTGGGAGCTTCTATTCTGGGTTACTTACCAGAGCGGATTCGTTTCATCAGCAATGCACGTCAATTAGTCTTTGGACTCGTGCTCTTAATTATTATGAATGTTCGCCCAGATGGTCTGCTTCCACGTAAGAAGCGCGAAAAAATTAAGCAGAAGGAGGCGAAGTAGATGAGCGAAAAGATTCTTGAACTCAAGGGCTTAACAATGCGCTTTGGCGGAGTTACTGCCCTGGATAAAGTTGACCTTCATGTTTTTAAGGGTGAAATCTGCGCTTTGATTGGCCCTAATGGCGCCGGCAAGACAACTATTTTCAACGTTATAACTGGCGTATATCAAGCCACTGAAGGGGATATCTTCTTTAATGGCGAGAGCATCCTCGGAAAGAAACGCCACATCATCGCCAGAACTGGATTAGCGCGCACATTTCAAAATGTTCGGCTGTGGGGAGAAATGACTGCATTGGAAAATGTTGTTACAGCTACCGATGTTCACAAGCGCTCAGGTCTTCCAGGAGCCCTCTTTGGTCTGCCACGTTCTCGTCGCGAGGAGAAGGCCGGGCGTCAGCGTGCGCAAGAGTTGTTGGACTTTATGGGCATTGGACATCGCTCTGATCAGCTAGGAAAAAATCTTCCATATGGTGATCAACGCCGTTTAGAGATTGCACGCGCTATGGGAACTGAACCAAAACTTCTGCTTCTTGATGAGCCGGCTGCCGGTTTTAATCCAGCGGAAAAAGTCGAGCTTGCACAGTTGATTAAAAAGATTCGTGATGCGGGATATACCGTGCTTTTGATTGAGCATGATATGTCGCTAATTATGGGAATCTCAGATCGCGTTGCAGTTTTAGATTTCGGTGTAAAAATCGCCGATGACTTGCCAAGTAAGGTTCAAAATGATCCCAAGGTTATCGAGGCCTATTTAGGAGTTCCTGCCGATGCGTCTTGAAATTAAAGATCTGCGTGTTCACTACGGCAAGATCGAGGCAATTAAGGGTATTTCAGTTGTTGTCAATGAAGGTGAGATTGTCACTCTCATTGGAGCTAACGGCGCCGGTAAGACAACGACCTTAAAAACTATCTCAGGTCTTCGCAAAGTCTCCAGTGGTTCAATTATATTTGATGGTCAAGATATTTCTAAAGTGCCAGCTCACGAGCGCGTAGATCTTGGAATCTCACAAGCTCCAGAGGGCCGAGGAATTTTTCCAGGAATGACTGTCTTAGAAAATCTTGAAATGGGAAAGTTCCACCGTAAGAATCGACGCCATGAGATGGATGAAGACCTCGATAAGGTCTATGCGCTTTTCCCACGCTTAAAAGAGCGCACATCTCAAGCAGGCGGCACATTATCTGGGGGAGAACAGCAGATGTTAGCGATTGGACGGGCATTGATGGCCCGACCAAAAGTACTGCTTCTCGATGAGCCATCTATGGGTCTTGCACCCCAGATGATTGCCAATATCTTCCGCATCATCACTCAAATCAATAAGACCGGAGTAACTATTCTGCTGGTGGAGCAAAATGCACAGCAGGCTTTGCAACGCGCTCATCGCGCCTACATCTTAGAGACTGGAAATGTGGTTAAAGAGGCCGCTGCTGCAGACTTATTGAATGATCCAGCTGTGCGTGAGGCTTACTTAGGAACTGGCGCGCACGCTTAACGTTCGGTAACTAGATACATGTGCTGAAGACGCTACGCTCTTTCAGCCAAGATCAGACAAGTAATACGGGCAGTGCATGTTCGTTGGCCTTGTTCATTTGTAATGATGATTTCCCATGAACACAGTGTTTTTCCAAGAGAGATTGCAGTTGCAACTCCAGTTACTAATCCGCTGGTTGCCGACTTATGATGAGTGGCATTGATATCGACGCCAACGATTTTGCGCGTTGGACCAGCATGCAGGGAAGTTCCAATAGAGCCCAAACTTTCGGCAAGAACTACATTTGCCCCACCGTGCAAAAGGCCTAATGGCTGGGTGTTGCCGTCAACTGGCATCGTGCCAACCACGCGTCCTTGTTTGGCCTCGGTGATTACGATGCCCATCTTTTGATCTAGTGCGCCGCTACCACGCTCTTTATAAAACTTTAGAAACTCCTCATTGATCATAAGAAGTATTCTAGTGGGCAACCTAAGATGTTCCCATGAGCAAACGCCTATTACTTATCGATGGGCACTCAATGGCATACCGTGCTTTCTATGCACTTCCAGCAGAGAACTTCACGACCGCAACCGGCCAGCACACTAACGCCATCTATGGCTTTGCAACGATGTTGCTTTCGCTGTTAACAACCGAGAAACCTACGCACGTTGCAGTTGCCTTCGACGTATCTCGTAAGACTTTCAGATCTGAAATCTTCCCAGAATATAAGGCAAATAGAAGTAAGACCCCTGATGAGTTCCGTTCTCAGATGAGCTACTTGCATGAACTTGTTGGGGCCTTTGGAATATCCCAGTTTGAAGTTGAGGGATTTGAGGCAGATGATATTTTGGCCACTATTGCCAAACAAGCAGAGCGAGAAGGCGCCGAGGTACTTATTTGTACTGGCGATCGTGACTCTTTTCAGTTGGTCAACGAGAAGACAACTGTCCTATATCCAAAGCGCGGAGTCAGTGACTTAGCGCGAATGACACCAGAGGCAGTTCAAGAAAAATATGGGATGTCTCCTGCGCAGTATCCTGATTTTGCCGCGTTGCGAGGTGACCCAAGCGATAATCTTCCATCGGTTCCTGGCGTTGGAGAAAAGACTGCCGCTAAATGGATAGTTGAGTACGGCTCGCTTAAAGAACTCTTATCTAACGTCGATAAACTGGCCGGCAAGGTTGGGCAGTCACTGAGAGATTCAATTGATAACGTGATTCAAAATAGCGAGCTAACTAAGTTGGTCGATGATGTACCGCTTGATCTCTCTATTGATGGCCTTGAATGGGCCGGGGTAGATGAGTCAAAGACAAATCCTCTCTTTGATACGTTGGAGTTCAAGACGCTTAAGGATCGCATGAAGCCAATTCTTTTAAAGACAGCTTCACCGTTAACTCCAGAGCCTGAGTTCACGCTTTTTGCCGATGAAATGAATGAAGGTGTCTTAACTGCACAGGAGGCTTCGACCAAGATTGCTGCTCACTCTGGCGTGATTGGGATCGCGTTTTCACTTGTTGATGAGAAACTGCATCGTTATGCAGTGGCCTTGTCTGCAGAAGATATCTTCCTTGTTCATTCGTCGGTGATGGGGGATTGGGCCACAGATTCTAAGGTCAAAAAGATTGCACACGATGCAAAAGCGTTGGCACGCATCAATGGTTTAAGCGGCGTCGAGTTCGATACATCTATTGCCGCCTACTTAGTAAATCCCGGGACGCGATCACTAGAGCTCACAGATATTCAAGAGCGTTGGGGAGATGGCTCTGCGATAAATACGTCTAGCCCCGAGCAAGAGTTACTCACCTGCGCCAGAGCTCTCTTTGCTCTTCAAATTTCACTGACCGCTGAGTTAAAGGGGCGCGATCTCTACGACCTCTTCATATCTATGGAGCTTCCAATCGCAGAACTCCTAGCGAAAATGGAGATGGCCGGGGTCGCAGTTAATCGAAAGGAGCTCGAAAAACTCTTTAGCTTCTTTGAAGCTGAAGTATCACGTGAGACCAAGGCAGCCCACGATTGCGTCGGACATGAATTCAACGTCGCATCGCCGAAACAGTTACAGGTTGTTCTCTTTGATGAACTTAATCTGCCTAAGACTAAAAAGATAAAAACGGGATTCACGACCGACGCTGACAGTTTGGATTGGCTTCGCGAGAAGACAGGTCATCCACTCTTAACGCATCTATTGCGAATTCGTGAGACAAAGAAACTTAGCTCCACGATAGAGGGATTGATCAACGAGATTGCCTCGGATGGACGCATCCACACGCATTTTCAGCAGACTGTTGCCGCAACTGGTCGCCTATCTTCTACTGGACCGAATCTACAAAATATTCCAGTGCGCACTGAAGAGGGTCGAACGATTCGAAATGCTTTCATTGCCGGCAAGGGTTATGTGGGACTACTTACCGCAGATTACAGTCAGATCGAGATGCGCATTATGGCGCATCTATCTAGTGATGAAAAACTTCTTGCAGCCTTTGAATCAGGCGAAGACTTACACGCAACGATCGCGGCTGTGATTTTTGGAGTCAAAGCACACGATGTTGACCCAGAGATGCGTCGGCAAATAAAGGCGATGTCCTATGGTCTTGCCTACGGTTTATCTTCTTATGGCCTATCTGCCCAGTTAGATATCAGCCCTGGTGAGGCGCAGGGATTAATGGATACGTACTTCCAACGCTTTGGTGGGATTCGAGATTATTTAAAGACTGTAGTTGATGATGCGCGCAAAGTTGGATACACCGAGACGATTATGGGGCGTCGCCGGTATTTGCCTGATTTAATGAGTGATAATCGAATGCGTCGCGAAGTAGCCGAACGCATGGCTCTGAATGCTCCCATTCAAGGATCGGCCGCCGACATAATAAAAATGGCAATGTTGAAGGTAGATAGCGCCATAACAAATGGAGGATTCAAATCGCGATTACTTTTACAGATTCACGACGAGCTCATTGTTGAGGTAGTAAAGGGCGAGGAAGTTGAGATAACGCAATTAGTAAAGCGTGAAATGGGTGCGGCTTATCCTCTGCGCGCTCCCTTAGATGTCAGTGCTGGCCTTGGTTTAACCTGGCATGAGGCTGCGCACTAAGTTGTCGTTGGGGCGTTGCCTTCCATAGCTGCAGTATCTTCGGCCTCTGTAGGAATTCGATCGGCGGCCAGTAAGCGTTTTTTGCCAATAGTTAAAACGAGATTTCCCATACCAATGGAGACTGCAGTCAGTGCTAAACAGAACTGCGGTGAAATATTATCTGAGAGCAAGCCGCCCACTGCTGCGCCAAGTGACATAACGCTTCCTTCTACAGTCCAGAGCCAGGCCATATATGAAACGGCCGAGCCTTTTGGCCGAACCGCTTCCATGACTTCCCAGTAAAAAACTTGTATTGCGCCCCCTACAAAACCTAAACAAGCACCGGCAATTGCCATAGACCAGCCCGGATATGTAAATGCCATCGGAATGGCAACTAAGAACCACATGAAGTATGTTCGTCGCAACGCTAATAGCGAAGAAGTTCGTTTGGAAATTAGACCTGCAGCTAAACCACCGATGATGCTAGAAATACCCATAGCGGCAAAGACCCACGCTGTGCGGTGTGCAACCTTTTCAAGCGTCGCAAATGCAGGAACGGCAACATCGAATAGACCCCAACCAAAACCAATAAAGGATCCTTCGAGCATCATCAATCGCAGTGCCGGGTTACTCCATAATGAAGCAGCACCTTTCTCTTTCTTTTCTGGTTTCCAGTCACGCGAAACGGGCACCATTGCTAGTGCGCCACCGCCGATACTCATGAAGATCGCCGCTGTAAGAAGTGGACTTCCTGGGTGGGAAGAAAGTGCCAATGTAGTAGCGATAACTGGTCCTAAAACTCCAGCGGTATTCATTACCGATGAATCAACGGCGTAGGCTGTACGTAAGAAATCTTTAGGAACAATTGTTTTCCACAGTGGGCGCACAGAAAGATTAATTGGTGGCGCAGTAAGTCCCATCACGATTGCCATTGCAACAATTACGTGCGATGAGTGAGATGTGTTGACAACAATCATCATCGTCGCATATCCAGGGACCAGAATTCGAAGCGGCCACTTTTGACCAAATTTATCGATGACCGAGCCTCTAATGCCTGCAGTCAATGAGCCAGCCAATGAGTTTGCACCAATGACAAGGCCAGCAATTGCGACGGATCCAGTCTCTTGCTGGGCTTTGAAGAATAGGGACAAACCGACCATGCCGTATGCCACTCGGGCTGGGAAAGCGGCAAGCACGAGCACCCATACATTGGGGATCGCAAAGAGTTGCCTGTAGCGCTTCATAGGTGTTCCATTCTAACGATTACGCTTGATTCCTGGAGTGGATTTGCTCCTTTATACGCTTAAACCGTACTCTTGCCCCTCAGCCGCGAAAGCGGGAACTACTACTCATCTATCCCTACGGAGCTCACTTGTCTACAACACCAGTAATTGCAATAAATGACATTGGATCAGCCGAAGATTTTCTAGCGGCAATCGAAGGAACAATTCGAAATTTTAATGACGGAGATCTCGTCACCGGAACAATCGTTCAAGTTGGTCGCGAAGAAGTTCTCGTCGACATCGGCTACAAGACTGAAGGCGTTATTCCTTCTCGTGAGCTTTCAATTCGCCACGATGTAGACCCACATGAGATTGTTAAAGTCGGAGAAAGCATTGAAGCCCTTGTTCTTCAAAAAGAGGACAAAGAAGGCCGCCTCATTCTTTCCAAGAAGCGCGCACAGTACGAGCGTGCATGGGGAGACATCGAAGGTAAGAAAGAGCGCGATGAAGTTGTCATCGGAACTGTTATTGAAGTTGTTAAGGGTGGCCTCATCGTTGACATCGGACTTCGTGGCTTCTTGCCTGCATCCCTTGTTGAAATGCGCCGCGTACGCGACCTAACTCCATACATTGGCAAGCAGGTTGAAGCTCGCATTATCGAACTTGATAAGAATCGTAACAACGTTGTTCTTTCACGTCGTGCATTCCTTGAACAGACTCAATCAGAGTCACGCACAACTTTCTTGAACCAGCTTCAAAAGGGTCAAGTTCGTACAGGTGTCGTTTCATCTATCGTCAACTTTGGCGCATTCGTAGATCTAGGTGGCGTTGACGGTCTCGTTCACGTTTCCGAACTCTCATGGAAGCACATCGATCACCCAGGTGAAGTTGTAGAAGTTGGCGATGAAGTAACTGTAGAAGTTCTTGAAGTTGATTTTGAGCGCGAGCGTGTATCGCTTTCACTTAAGGCAACGCAAGAAGATCCATGGCAGGCATTTGCTCGCACTCACACAATCAATCAGGTTGTGCCAGGCGTTGTAACAAAGCTTGTTCCATTTGGAGCATTCATCCGCGTTCATGAAGGCATTGAAGGCCTTGTTCATATCTCAGAGTTGGCCGAGCGCCACGTTGAAATTCCAGAGCAGGTTGTTGCCGTTGATGCTGAACTCTTCGTCAAGATTATCGATATCGACTGAGAGCGTCGCCGCATCTCCCTTTCTCTTAAGCAGGCCAATGAAGGACATGAGATTGAGA
>Ga0114977_10002788_pt1 | contig 11247 bp, 9 predicted proteins | sample S_130805_MF_Meta_FD_87026 | JGI IMG/M metagenome (GOLD analysis project Ga0114977, IMG submission 87026) | Freshwater microbial communities from Lake Simoncouche, Canada to study carbon cycling - S_130805_MF_MetaG | ecosystem: Environmental > Aquatic > Freshwater > Lake | place: Lake...
CTTTCGCGGTATTACCAGAAAACTATATATCTCTTACCAGAACTGTGGGGAACTCACCCCAGAGAGATCAGATAACGAAGCTATTTTTTCAAGCATGACAATCTATTTTTTCGTGGTAAAGATGTTAAAGAAACAATTAAGGGATTATTGAAGTTTGAGTTGAATCAATAATAAAAATTTGTATCTTATTGTATCCGGAATTTTTTGATATAAAAAAATAAAGCATCGTATATTATTCATATACAATGCTTTATCTACTTAAATTCTGCGAATCTGTGGAGCTGCCGGGAGTCGAACCCGGGTCCAAACAAGCAGCAAAACCGCTTTCTACATGCTTAGCTTTTAGTTGATTGTAGGGTAAGAACCGGCAAAAAGCCACCCAATCCTTACCGTATTCCCTTTGGTTTTCGAGCTGCCGTCAGGACTCCGGCAACCTTATCCTTCCCTTTTCGATGCCCGTTAGCGGGACGCCGGATGGCGAGGCTTCCCGGAGGACAATTAGCAGGTTAATACTGTGATTAAGCGGCTAATGCGTAATCGTAATTGTTGCCATTTAGTTGGCGCGGGTGTTTGGTTTTAGCGGGCCATTCACTCAAAGTCCCGGCATGCTTACAATCCCACTGTCCTTGCTGTCAAAACCGGTCAGCCCCTGATTGTTCCTAAAGGGGTGCAAAGATAGCTCCTATTTCAATCGGGAAGGAGAGCAGTGAAAAATAAGTTTTTCGTAAATCAGAAAACTGAATTCTTTATACCTGAAAAAGTGCTAATTAATTACTCAAATGATATTTGTCCCTCACTCCTGTATCCCTTCCCTAAACACAAACCCCTAAACCCCAACCCTTTACCTACAGCTTTTTCGGAATATTCGAAAGCAACTCAAAATCAATGGTCATCCCTAAAAATACAGTGCCTTTCCATTTTTTTACGGTAGGGATGTTTGTACCAAGCAGCAATGGATCTCCAATATTGAAACCCGGCTGCAATTGCTGGTATTCGGCAAAATTGAGCCCCAGCATCAGATGAATGAAATCGAATACCTTCACAGTGGGTGCAAGGTAGAAATTTTTAAAAAGATTGGTGCCTCCAAATCCGATAAACAGACCTGCATCGTAGGTGTATTTTCCATCGGGTTTACTTAAATCGTATAACGAAAGGCTTATTCCTGTAATATAATCAAATTCAATTTTCCCTGCATTCTTGTTTGTGATAACATATACTGTCGTCGAAGTGGAACTTTGCGGAGCCAGCTGATAATCGGGCGTACGGTAGCTTTTCAGCCCAACACCCTGTACAAAACGGATTTTCTTCTTTTTATTCTGTGCTTCTGTACGCTGGACAAGCATTTCATTGTATTGTCCTTCGATAATCCTTAATCGTTCACTCACTTTTGCCAGTTCAAGTTCCCTGAGATTGAGCACACGCGAAAGGGAGTCGATAATAAGAAGAGAACTGCCTTTCTCACGATAAAAGGCTTCAAGCTCAAGCGTTTTTTCGCTGATGATACGGTCTTTCTCCTTTATAGATTGCTGCATAAAGGTTAATTCCCGATTCTTAGCTTCCACTCTGGTAGTATTCACATCAATTTTTCCACTCAGCTTTGCTTCATTCAACGAGGCTTCAGAACGGGCTTCAAGCAGTTTTGTTTTACATTCGGCCAGTTGCGTCTCTTTATCACGAAGAACCTGAAGCTTTTCCTCGAGAGTGGAACGTACCGAAAGCATCTGCTGTTGCAGTGAAAGTAATTCCTTTTGCAGACGCAGCCGTTTAACTTCGAGCGTATCAGTTTTAGCCGTTGATAAAAGGATACTGGCCTGACTTTTTATAACTGCTTCTTTAAGTGAATCTATCTGATGTACCTCACTCAACTTATCTGCTTTAAAGCCTTTTATCAGAAGATTCAGGCTGTCAATCTGCCCATACAATTCAAGGTTATCCTGCATTAACCTTGCAGCATAAAGGCTATCGGTCCTGGGCTCGCTTTCCTGGGCATATCCGGTTATAAGTATCGAAAACAAGCTAATCAGCATTATACCCCTGACGATATGATTTTTATGTTCTTTTATGTTCAGCATCAGACTTTTACTTTGTAAAATAATTACGAATGTACAGATTTATTGTGTAACAGTATAATTAAACAGGACGAAGGCCTTCAAGTTTATTCTAAAGCAATTGTTTCATCCCCGGCTAACGTCATGAAAATTTAGTAGCCACAGCTGTTAGTAATATGTATGTTATTCTACATTTCAACTACAACTGATTCCTACAAAATCTATCAGGACAACGTAAATACTGAAAACTACAGAAATAAAAATTAAGCTTTTCTGGTTTGGCAGTCATTTTAAAAGACGTAATATTTAATATATTTGCAAATCAACCTCCGTTCAACCATCCAATTATATATTACTGATTATGAAATACATAAAATCATTCAGAGCAAACAATATTTCTGATCTGGACGAAACTGAGATCAGGGAAAAAGAGTTCATATTTCAGAGCACTCAATTTGATGAATCGGGTCACCCCATTGAAGTAATCAGCTATACTACAGATGGCAGTGTTGAACACAAATTCCAATATCAGTACAATAGCGAAGGAAAAATTATTGATGAAATTCTGCTGGAAACCGATGACGAAGTTACTCAGCACCGGAGCATGGAGTATGATGCTGAAGGCCGGCTGGCTAAGGAGTATGTTCATTACCTGGATGATACGGCTGACCAGCTGATATATACCTACGACGAAAATGGCCGGCTAATCAGCAAAAGAAGCATCGACAGCGATGGAGAAACAGGCAACTACCTGGTGAATGTTTACGAAGGAGATCTGTTGGTTTCAGAATCTGAATACGATATAGCAGGAGAAATTATTACCCAGCGCAAAATCATTTATGATGAGGACGGAAAAATTACCGAGGAAGTTTTCAGAACTCCTGAAGAAAACTACCATGTATTATATAGCTATGATGATAAAGATAATACATCGGTGCGTCGCAGGTATAATGAAGACAAACACCTTACCGAACGGAATACATTCACTTACGATCTCGAAGGGCGTATTTCGGAATTGATGGAAGAAACGTCCTCGGGAATTGAAATTACATATACCGCGTATGATTCAGCCGGAAATATTATTTTGCAGGAAGATAAAACCGAAGCTGGCGAATTGTTAAGCAGCATTGAGCACACTTACGACGAATCCAACAGGCAACTTACTACATCTGTTCACACACAGCGCCCCGGACAGCAGCTTCCGCAGAATTACCGCATACGCCTGCAATATGAGTAGAAAATCCTTTATTGCAACATCCAGGTTTACCTCTTTATTTTATCTGCTTCAAACCGCTGAGTGCCGAACTATCATCAGGCCTGAGAATAAGTGCCTGGTTGAATAACACTCTGGCATCAGCCGATTTGCCACTGCTAAGTTTTGACCATGCCAGCATGATAACCGAATCGTAGTCCAGAGGAAACAGGTTCACTACCTTTTCGAAAAGTTTAGTTGCATTTACATAATCTTTTCTGTTATAATAAATTACGCCCAACCAATAATTAGCAACCGTATTCTGAGGATCAATTTTGAGGATCTCTGAATAATGCAATTTAACTTTTTCCCAGTTCTCGAGTGCACTCAGCGGTTTTACACAGCCAAAACGGGCTTCGATGGCATAAGGTTTTAATGAAATCGACTTATCATAATAGGTTACCGATTCGGTATATTGCTTTGCAAGGTAGCACAGCCAACCCAGACGGACATTCATAATATAACTGTCAGATTTATATACGGCTTTCAGCTCGCTGATTGCCTGTGAGTAATTACCTGCCTGTTCTGATTCATAGCTTTTATTAAATGCCGTCTGCAAAGCAGCTGGATTCTGTGCCATAGCACATGCGAACAGGAAGATAAAGACTGCAGTGAATGAGATTTTTTTTACTGTTTTCATAGGATGAATTCTGAAATTATTGAGATTTATTTTTATTAATGCTTTTTATATCTGAAACTGAATTTAATATTCACTGCAGGTCAGACCTGATCAGGAATACAGGCTTTCAGACGGCCTCTGCCTGCGGAAAGAATTTATATTCGATATCCTCCTGTATGAGATCCTTTAATTCCTCAACAACAAATTGTCGTACCAACTCAGCTTTATCTTTCATTGAAAAATCCTCTTCATTGTCATCCAGACTTTTCCATTTCTCGCCCAACCATCCTTTTTTTAAAGAATCGACATATGCGTAGAAATTACCATCAAAAGGCGGCAATGCATCGGTGTTAACATACTGCAGGCAGACACACAGATACAACTGGTTGATGATAGGATCTGACATAAGCATCTCATCAAAATTTGCTTCCAGGCATGATAGCGAATCAGTGTCAAATACCAACATATTTTTATTTATTAATGTCTGCTCTATATTCTATTTTGCAATACAACGAAAAAGAAACATCATTGTTTTCTGCCATTCCGTTTTTATTTTACCCCTGCTTATTCAATTTCAGCTTAGAGGGATAAACATTCGGCCTGAATATAAATTTCCCGGTTTTCAAAGCTAAATGACTGTATTCTTTTTTCTTTCAGGGTAATAGTACTCCGGCTTTCCTCATGCGGGTTCCCGAAAACCGAAACCAGGATTTTCGATTTCAGTATCAGTTTCTCCGTATCGAAAGGACTATCTGTAAACACAGCATCGGTTGTGTGCCAGACCCGGATATATGTGTAAAAAGGAGAAATGAAATCGTGCAGCCAGATACTCAGTTTTTTATTCCTTATAATGGTAAGAGGCATTGGATCGTTATCACTTGCATTTTCCGGGTTTCCCAGAAACACTTTATATGCTGTCAGATAGAAATAATAAAGCAATGATTCCTTGTTTCCATAGAAAGCCGTAAAATAAAACATCGAATTATCGTTTACATAAAAAGCGCTCGACTCAGTTTCTTTGCAATAGAGATATTTATTGTTGTAAGCATCAGTAAAGGCCTCCCATTGTTCCAGTTTCTCTTTCCCTTTTTCATCCTGAAAACGATACTTTAAAATAGTATTGGGATGAATATCAAATGCAGTTCTTAATGTTGGGTTAATCGTTACTCCGGCCACCGTTGTGCCTTCCGAAGGCCTCGAAAACTGAACCAGATTCAGCTTCGAATTCTCTCTTTTATGATAATATGCAAATGGATAGTCTATGGTTCGCGAACCTAATAAAGGGCTGACCTGTACCTGAAAATGCAGGTGAGGCACCGGCGACCTGCCCGAATTTCCGCAAAGGGCCACCTGATCACCACATTTCACAAAATCGCCCTTGTTAACTTTAAAAGATCCTTTCTTTAAGTGCGACATCTGAGTATAAAGTCCGGGCAAATGCCTGATAATTATTGTATTCCCCCAGTTATTCGTGGTATTCACTTTGCCGATCTCATTATCATCGAAATTATCGATAATCTCTTCAACAATCCCATCAGCCGAGGCCAGTACCGGTTTATTGTAGCAATAATAATTTTCGCAAAGCAGTCCACCCGATGCATATGTTTTTTGCTTGTCATCAAATAACATAAAATCAAATGCCTTACCCCAATCTCCTTTGTGAGTATACTCACCATCATGGCCCTGGGTTACTGTCCACTCGCCCCAGAAAGGAAGGTGGAACGGGAAATACAGTAAATTTGAAAGCCTGTCCTTATTGTTGGTAAAGGAATAAAGATTAACCTCGGGCGAATAATACTGAATAGGTGTAAGCTTCAATTTTGAAGGATTAGTCCTGAGCAGCAGAAAGTAAACAAACAGAATCACCACAAACGAAAATGGAAGTGAAAATACAGGTATCTGTATATAACCCGTAAGTTTGCTCATAAACAACAGGACCAGCGATGTGAGCGGGACCAGCAGGATTGTCCATATGTATGAATATTTTGAAGGAATTACAAAGAACCCGCCAATAGCAATGGCCACCATAATGTAATTAGCTCCTATATTATAGTAGGTGATACTTGCAGCTGCTGAACCCGAAAATTTTGCAAAGAAATAAGCTGACACAAATCCGATGACTGACAATGAAAATGCAATCCGTGAAGATATCAGCAATGTTACTGCAATCAATAATCCTGCAATCAGGTTATCCTGAAAGAAAATCGAACTCATTGACCGGAGATAGATATCCACCATCTTATTGATTGGGAGAGTATCAATGGTTTGAAAAAAGTTGAGCATGGAGCTTCCACCTAAGGCGTACACTTCGTTCATCCAGTATATGTTGCGCTGGGTTAAACCAAGGTTTTCGAACTGCGCCGATGGAAGTACAATAAACCAAAAAGTAATAACAAATGGAATACTGAGGAATGGCAATCCATATTTACCTAACCAACCGGCTAAGGTTACTGAAAGTATCAGTGTTAACAATGCAGCAGGAAGTAAAAGGCTAAAAAAGACAATCCCTGGATCGAAAAATGTTCCCATTCCCATACCTGTTAGCAAAGCATTAAAACTATAAAGCCCTTTTTTAAGCATTATCTTATCAAAGCCCATTGAGTTTGCTACAAGCACAGTAATCAAAACAGCTATTAAACCACTTAATCCGGCATAGAAATTAAAAAATGACACCAGCAGTAATACCGATGCCAATAGTTTATTGTTAAAAAAAAATATTACCGAATAACTGTTCAGCGTGGCTGGCAGAACCGTGTTTATTATAGTGTTGCTATTTAAGCGGCTAGACATCAATTTAGTCTTAAATATATAGAAATACAAGAATCCACACGGAGAAAAATCATTTCCTCAGCGTGAATTCAAAGATAATTATTTGAGTGGATTATGCGTAAGATGTTCGGGGATCTGCTCAAACGACTGCAAATACTCGAGTGTTTCGGCCTTCCTGATCACATATGTTTTCTCATCGCTGCCGATCATAACAATATTTGGCCTCAGGGTGATAAACTGCATCCATTGGGTCATATTGTAGGCGCCAACTTTATGCACTACCAGCTGATCGCCTTTTTCGAGCAGTGGCATGGTAATACTATCGCGTACTATATCGATATTCATACATAAAGGACCATAAAGCACCATTTCTTCCGTATGATGACCAAATTCCTGTGCCGGACTTATTTTATGATCGTACCAGAATGCGGTGAACAATGAGTTTACCCCAAAATCAAGTATAGTAGCTCTTCGTCCGTCGGATAAACGTTTTGTGGCCAAAACCGTTCCCAGAAGTGATCCTGCATCATCAATAAGCGCACGTCCCGTTTCGAGTATCAGGAGCGGCAGATCTTCATGCTTGAATCCGTAACCGAGAATTACGTCTGTAATAGCATCAGCAAACTGGTCAATGGAAGGAACTGTATCGGATCCGGGCAAATAAGCACCTTTAAGTGTATTGGCAGAAGGGAATCCTCCTCCAAGGTCGATATATTGAATGATCTTGTTGAATTTTTCTTTTATCCCCCAGCTTAATTCACATAGCTTTGTTGCTGCAACGGCATATGCCGAAGGGGAAAGCATAAAGGTACCGATATGGCAATGCAACCCGACCAGATCAAGGTTATCGGAATTCACTATACGGGTAATGGCATTCCAGGCCTGACCATTTTCGAAATTAAATCCGAAACGATCCCATTTAGGATAGATTCCTGTATCCATATTCACCCTGATGGCTACCCTTGGTTTCAGTTTATTCTCCTCGCTTAATTTAATGAGTGAATAGAGTTCGTCGAAATGGTCGATATGAATCAACGAATTATTGCGGGCAGCTGCAATAAGCTGTTCGTCGGATTTGTCGGGACCGTTAAAGATAATTTTGTTTCCCGGCACACCGTTTCCCAACGCTTTTTCATATTCAAATCCAGAAACCACTTCAGCCCATGAACCTTCCTGGTGAAAAACCTGGCAAACAGCATTCATGTAATTGGTTTTATACGACCATGCAAACTGTACTTTAGGATAACGTGTTTTGAATATTCTGTTTGCATTCTGATAGTTACGCCTTATCTGCTTTTCTGAAATCACAAAAAGCGGTGATCCATAATTCTTAATCAGACTTTTTACCGATACGCTTTCGATATGCGTAACAGGCTCATATTCTGTACGCGTACCGAACTTATTCATCAGACCTGAATTCATTTTCTTGATGATCGGCCTTTCATATCTTATTTTTTCCATAATCACTTCTTATTTTTAAACCGTCGTGTCTTAGAACTACGAGAGCATTGTATTTACTAAATAGACGGTGACTTTTATATTCTGGAAGCTATAACTTCAAATCAGGTTACCCCCTGTCAGGTTCAACCCTCACCGTCTAAAAATTATTTTCTTTTTAATTCAAAGTAACATTTAAGTCATACCGCTTTAACCCCTGCAATTCACCGTTTCCCGATATCTGCTGGAATTCGCCAATATCAGTGATTAGGTCCCAGGCATAGCGGATAAATATTTTCCCGACTTCGTAGTCAGTAAAAGGAACTACTTTTTCGCCCAAAGCCATTTTGACCAGCGAGACAGGTTGATTTTGACCGGCGGCAGCTGTTAAGTAAATCCAGGCGGGGAAACGGGGGTTAACTTCCATAATATAAGGCTTACCATCTGCGGTCCGCATAATTTCAAGTTCGCATCCTCCCCGCCATTTGGTTACCTCAATAAATTTAGCAGCCAGTTCGATAAACGATTTGTCGTCGAGTGTAATTCAGGCCCAGGCTTTTCCTTTATCCGTAATATACAGTTTACGCATCGGTATCACGCTGATGGCATTTCCTTCCCCATCACCAAGAGCGGCCACATTGAATTCGGTGCCATTGATGAACTCCTGTACTATGATGGGCAAGCCCCATTTTGCCTGAATCTTATAAAAAGCCTTTTGAGCCTGTTCGATTGAATTTACAACAATGGCATCGTAAAATTTCCCTTTTACCACCATGGGGTATCCCAGCTGATCGGCTGCTTCTTTAATATCCTTTGCATGATAAATAACTTTATCAGCAGGAACCAGCAATCCGTGGTTCTGACCGAATTCGTACAGTTTAATTTTGTCACGAGATTCAAATTGCTCCAGATCAGGCAGGAACGTTCTGATACCAAATGCCATGAGTTTTTCCCTTATTTTAATAAAATTGAAAAGTTCGGCATCAAAATTTGGTATAATAACATCCAGCTTTTCTTGCTCATGAATGTACAGTAATCGCCCCATCAGACTGTCAGTGCCGGCTGATGGATAAGGAATCTGATAGGTTTTATCCACGATATCATGCATATACAAGCCCGGTTCGAGAGCATCGTACGAAAGCCCGATAATACGAACATCAAAATCAGGGCATTCGCGTATAGCACGTATAACGGCTACTCCCGGCCCGGGGCTATCAATAGCGTTCAAGGCAGTGACTGCAATCACGATTTTCCTCTTTCCTGAGTTGGCTGATTCTCCTGTTTCCGTTTTCATGGCGCTATTCTAAAATATTTGAATCCATTAGTTGAGATTTAAAATCATCAAGGTCTTTTTCAAACTGAGCGGGGTCAACATCGTACCTCGTACATATTACATCAGTTATTGCCGGCATGGCTTTATCTTCTTTTAGCAATGCAATGATCTCGGCTCCTATCGGATTGGTCGAAAAAGAATCTCCGGTACCAGGATTAAAAACAAATCCTTCCTCACTTGTTGCTATATTCTTCTTTAGTTTCATACTTATGATTTATTCGTAAACTGATAATTCTTTTATTACTCTGTATTTTGCCTTCTCACTATCCTGATAGTGGGCAAAAGTAAAGCAAGCACTTGCCGTCAAAAAATGAAATCAGTAAAACCCCATTCCTAATCAGTAGAAATGGTTATTTGAACCGTTGATCATGAAACGGGAATTCTAAAACCGGGCCTATCCGGCTGTTTTAACATTTAGAAGCGGCGGCATTTTGCATTCAGATAGCCATTGAGCCTTTCTTTATAAAAGAAACAGGTTGGAAAAAAACAGGATATCTTTCCCAAATAAGGGATACAACAAGAATTAATAAAAAACGAATGATTTTGAGGCTGAAAGTCCGAAAGCGTTACACCAGGAATGTCTTATCAACAAATACCTGGAAATTTTCTTTATACTGTTCTCCAACAGGAATATATATCTTATCATCAAAAATTATCCGGTTCCGCTCAATCACTTTTACCCTGTCGAGATTCACAATAAAAGAACGGTGTACACGCATGAATTTATCTTTTGGAAGCTGCTCTTCCATCACTTTAAGGCGGATAAGCGTGGTGACGGGCTCCTGGTTAACCTGGTGTATCTGTATGTATTCGTTCGAACTTTCGATATATTTAATGTCCGAAAAAAGGATGCGGATCAGTTTATATTCTGATTTCACAAAGAGGCAGTCCTGGGTGGTTTGAATAACTTCCTCCTGCCTGTGGTTTAAATCAAACCAGGTCTTGGCCTTATTGGCTGATTTCAGAAAAACGGCATATGAAATAGGCTTAAGAATGTAATCGAGTGCATCTACATTGAATCCTTCCATTGCATATTCGCTATAAGCGGTTGTGAAGATGATTTGTGGTTTTTGTGTCAGCGATTTCACAAAATCCATTCCATTCAGGTCGGGCATATTGATGTCGACAAACATGAGGTCCACCTCATTACTGGCAAGATATTCCAATGCTTCAAAAGCACTATGGCACAAAGCCACAGTTTCCAGAAACGGTGTTTTCAGTATGTATGAACTGATCTGCTTTAGCGCAAGCGGCTCATCATCAATGGCCAGGCATCTGATTTTCATATACAGGTATGGTTAGTTGCACCTCAAATTCTTTATCATCTTCATGGATATCGAGCAGGTAATCAGTATTATAAAGAAGCTTCAGACTTTTTTTAATATTAGACAGCCCTATTCCGGAATAGCTTTCATCGAGATCTGTCTTTCCAATAGCCTTACTATTCCGGATAATACATTTCAGTCGGGTTTCAAATTGCAGAATTTTAAACGAAACAAACGATTCAACCTTATAACTCACTCCATGCTTGAAAGCATTTTCCAGAAATGAAATAAAAAGCATGGGTGGAATCTCCATATCACTTATATCATCAGGAATTTCGAGGGTGACAGTTACTTTATCCGGAAACCTGAGTTTCATCAGGGTGATATAGCTTTCAATAAATGCTATTTCTTTTTTCAGGGTAGTCTGCCCATGAGCTGTATCATAAAGCAGGTAGCGCATCATTGTTGAAAGCTGTATAATTGTATTTTTTGCATCTTCAGCATTAATATCGATAAGTGCATGA
>Ga0114977_10002789_pt1 | contig 11246 bp, 9 predicted proteins | sample S_130805_MF_Meta_FD_87026 | JGI IMG/M metagenome (GOLD analysis project Ga0114977, IMG submission 87026) | Freshwater microbial communities from Lake Simoncouche, Canada to study carbon cycling - S_130805_MF_MetaG | ecosystem: Environmental > Aquatic > Freshwater > Lake | place: Lake...
CGGATGTAAATGCTACTTACCCCATGGGGTGTTTTGTGGAAGATTATACTTTCGTAAGTGGATCTGGTGATTTAGATGCCAGTAATGGTCGTTTTTGTATTACTCCGGATTATCCGTCAGGTATTTACGCATATTTTGTGACCATTGATTATACCTTGTATCCTCAGTATCCCTATGTGATTGGTCCAAATTATTACGGGACTGTGCAATCCGGAAATACAGGTCCTGGGAGCGGTCATGTAACCATCACTGAATCGGTAACTGCGTATAATCCTACCTCTGTTCCTGAGGACGGTGTGAGTGCTATAACATGTTCCTGTTATCCAAATCCATCGAATCGGTATATGACTTTGTTTGTTGCACCGGGAGAGGAAAACAATATTGTTGCTGAAATGAGCAACCTGTTGGGAGAAACCTTCTTTGAACAAACCAATGTGCAACCAGCAGTTCCTTATACTTTTGATATGAGCGAATTGCCTTCCGGAATATATTTCCTGCATCTGACCACTGAAAAACGAAGTACAGTAAAGAAAGTTGTGGTTAGGCATTAATTGTATTATAATAAGTTCGTTGCAGTATAATCGTACTTATAGATTTTTCGGTTAGTAATATTGGATAACCTACTGCTCTTTATATTTTTAGCACTACTTGCTGAAATTCTTGGAACTATTGGTGGATTTGGTTCTTCCCTGTTTTTTGTTCCTTTAGCAGGTTATTTTCTTGAATTTCATTCTGTTCTTGGAATTACCGCACTTTTTCATGTTTCCAGCAATCTGGTAAAAATTGCTTTTTTTCATAAAGGCTTTGACCGGAAATTATTGCTTAGAATAGGTATTCCGGCAGTAGTGAGTGTGGTTGCCGGAGCTTGGCTGAGTCAGTATTTCGAATCGGACATTCTTGAGTTGATGCTCTCTGTTTTTCTGATTCTCATTGCAGTTTTTCTGTTAATTTTCAGGAATTACAGCCTAAAACCCGGTATTGGAAGTTCTATCATTGGCGGAAGCATTTCAGGGTTTATTGCCGGACTTATTGGTACCGGAGGCGCAGTAAGAGGACTTACTTTGGCGGCGTTTTCATTGCAAAAGGAAGTGTTTATTGCCACCTCTGCTATGATTGATTTTATGATTGATGCCAGCAGAAGTGTGGTTTATTTTTTCAATGGATATATTCCTGATGAGGCCAGCTACTTGATTCCTATACTGTTATGTGTAAGTATAGTAGGTACTTATTTAGGTAAATTAATTCTTGTACGGATATCGGAAGAGCATTTTAAGGTTATAGTATTGGTTTTTGTTCTGGTTACAGGTCTTGCCACCCTGAGTAAGGCTTTGTTTTTTTAGGAAGTTCCTTATTTTAAATTATTGATTATCAATAGATTGTAAAAATACTAAAAATATTAGTAATTGCTAAAAAAATGAGTATATTTGTTCTTTCTCAAAAGAGCACAATATGAAAGCATTGAAAGGCAGCAGTAGAGATTTCAGGTATCCGGGCGGATGTTCGGGGTTTTTGTTTATGAGAGAGGCCGGTGCGGAAGTGATATGAGGAATCTGATTATTCGGTTTGGAGATTATCGAAAAGGCCCTGCAGTATGGATACGCATATCTTACATCTTGACCTGGACACGTTTTTCGTTTCGGTTGAACGCCTCCTTCAACCCGCTTTAAAGGGGTTGCCGGTTATTATTGGCGGGGAGGTTACTTCTTCACGCGGGGTAGTATCGGCTTGCAGTTATGAGGCGAGGGCGTTCGGGGTGCATTCAGCGATGCCGATTGTCATGGCGAGACGTTTATGTCCACAGGGTATTTATCTGAGGGGTAGTCACGACAAGTATGGCTATTATTCTGAACTTGTCACTGAGGTGATTGCCGACCATAGTCCTTTATTTGAAAAGGCTTCGGTAGATGAATTTTACATTGACCTCACGGGCATGGATCGTTTTCACGGGTGTTTCCGCTGGTCGCATGAATTGCGGCAACGCATCATCAAGGAGTCGGGATTGCCGGTAAGTTTCGGGCTTTCCGGCAACAAGACGGTTGCCAAGATTGCTACCGATGCCTGCAAGCCCGATGGTGAACTGCATGTTCCGGCGGCTGAGGCCCGGGCGTTTCTTTCGCCACGACCTGTGGAGCATCTTCCCGGTGTAGGGCCGGAAACCCGGCGTACGCTCAACGACCTGGGCATTTACAGCATAGGTCAATTGCAGAATATCCCGTTACAGCATTTGTTGAGAGGCTTTGGTGCCACGGGGCGTGCTCTTTGGCAAAAATCACAGGGGCTGGACAACAGTCCGGTAGTGCCTTATCGCGAAGAAAAATCTATTTCGCACGAAACAACATTCGGAGAGGACAGCATAGATCAGGTGATGCTGGAAAGCACCCTTGCCAATATGGCGGCACAGCTGGCATTTGAACTGAGGCGGATGCGGAAACTGACAGCCTGCGTTACGGTGAAACTACGCTATTCCGACTTTGATACCCATACGCGGCAGCAACATATTCCATATTCAGCCAATGAACAGGAACTAACCGTATATGTCCGCAACCTGTTTCGCGCACTTTTTTCCCGCAGGGTAAGGGTAAGGCTGGTGGGTGTACGCTTCAGTCGTCTGGTTTCTGGCAACCCTCAGGCAGCACTTTTTACCGACACCCATGAATCGGTGCATCTCATGCAGGCCATGGATGCTGTCCGCACCAGATTCGGCAAGGCGGCTATTTGCTGGGGCAATGCCTTTGTTAACCGCGAAGCAAAAAAGGATATCTCGGAAATTGTTGGTTGAAAGAACCGTAGAGGAGATATTTTCCAAGTCCAAAAATCTGAACTGTATATTTGTGCCACTTCTATAATGATTCAAATTCCCGACCCGGATCTATTGCTGGAAATTGTGCAAACATATGGCACACCGGTATATGTGTATGATTCAAATACAATTGTAGCCCAGTATCATCGTTTAGTGTCAGCATTTAAGCCTCTGGATATCAAGGTGAAATATGCTTGTAAAGCACTCAATAATGTAAATATTCTGAAACTGCTGAAGCGGGAGGGCTCTGGTCTGGATGCCGTTTCCATCAATGAAGTGCAACTGGCTCTCAGGGCAGGATTCTTACCTGAAGAAATACTGTTTACGCCCAACTGTGTCGGATTTGAAGAAATAAAACAAGCTGTAGACCTGGGGGTTCAGATCAATATTGACAATATTTCCATTCTGGAGCAGTTTGGCCATGAGTATGGAGCAACGGTTCCCTGCTGTATTCGCCTGAATCCGCATATTTTGGCAGGCGGAAATCAGAAAATTTCGACAGGACATATTGATTCCAAATTTGGGATTTCCATTTACCAGCTGAGGCATGTGCACCGCATCATACAAACCTGCAGTATGCATATCAATGGTCTGCATATGCATACGGGTTCAGATATTCTGGATGCTGAGGTCTTTTTGCAGGGCGCCGAAATATTGCTTGAAGCAGCACGGGAATTTCCGGATTTGAGTTTCATTGATTTTGGCAGTGGTTTTAAAGTAGCCTACAAAGAGGATGATATTACAACAGATATAGAAGAACTTGGCAAAGCCCTATCTGCAAGATTCCAAATCTTTTGTACTGAATACGGGAGAGCGCTGGAACTATGGTTTGAGCCGGGAAAATTCATTGTATCTGAATCCGGATTTTTTCTGGTGAGAGTCAACGTTATAAAGCAAACTACTTCAACTGTTTTTGCAGGTGTGGATTCAGGATTGAACCATTTGATTCGTCCAATGTTGTATGATTCCTATCATGATATTCAGAATATTTCGAATCCTGAAGGCAAGAAAAGAGTGTATACAGTGGTAGGGAATATCTGCGAAACAGACACTTTTGGCTGGGACAGAAAAATCAGTGAAATCAGGGAAGGTGATATACTGTGCTTTAAAAATGCAGGTGCTTATGGTATGACCATGGCTTCCAATTACAATGCGAGAGTACGACCGGCTGAAGTACTTATTCATAATGGTCAGTTTCATCTAATACGTAAAAGAGAAACTCTGAATGACCTTACGCTCAATGAAATAGAAGTGACTTTGTAAGGTAATTCTTTTATCCTTTTTCATTAAATGTTAGGGTAAGAATGCTATTTTCTACTGGGTGTTAAACCATTTTAACAATCAATTGTCCTAATTGAAGAAACTTAGGTTTTTTATTTCTTAATTTTACAGTACAATGAAAAAAAGTGTTTTCCAAAAATTCTTTTCAGGAACAATTGGCCTGATGAGTGTTGCTTTCTTTTTAATTCTCATTTGTTCAGTTTCTACTGCACAGGTTAAAAAAGGTACTGGCCCGGCAAAAACGCCTGCAAAAACCCAGGGCACAACAAGACCCGGAGGCGCTGGACAGGCAACAAAACCTGCTACAACAACCAGACCACAGGGTTCCGGACAAACCAGGCCTGCTACTACTCAGCCGGGTAAGGAGCAGAAAGTACAACCAAATAAACCTTCCGGAAATACCACAAGCCCTTCCACCAGACCGCAGAATAAAGTCGAAACCAATAAAACGCAGAACAATACAAACATTAACCGTGGTGGCAATAACATAAACTCAGGAAATACAACGATTAATAATAATAATGTCAATATTGACCGTAGCAAAAATGTCAATGTCAATGTTAATAATTCCCGTAACGTAGTTGTTCGTCCGCCCTACAAGCCTTATACCCGTCCGCCTCACTCTTATGGAGGTCATAGGTATTATGCACATCATCCTTATCATTATCATTCTTATCACGCACATTACTGGGGACCAGCCTGGCATCCCTGGGGATTCTTAGTAGCTACACTTGCAGTAACTGCAATCGTTATATCAGTGAATGAGCAAAAGTATCATTATGATCAGGGTGTTTACTATGTTCAAAGCAGTGGAGGATATACGGTTGTTCAAGCACCAGTAGGAGCAACAGTAACCGTATTGCCGGAGCAAACGGAGAAAATTGTTATAAACGAAGTAACCAATAATTACTACTATGGTGGAACCTTCTATGAAAAATCAGATGGAGGGTATACTGTTGTTGCGCCTGTTGCCGGAACCTTGGTACCAAGTCTTCCTGAGGGTGGGGAAGAAGTGAAATTGGGTGAAATTACCTATGTTAAAATAGGAGATGTGTATTACCAACCTGTTAAAGTTGAGGGAAAGGAGATGTATGAGGTTGTTCAGGTTGAAAAAGACGAGAGTAAGAATTAACCTTTAGTTTTTAAAGATTAAAATACCCCTTCCTATTTTTAGTGCTACTTTATAGCACTAAAAATAGGATTTTTTTTGCGATTTATATTGTTAGTATAATTCAATAAATTGAAATTTAAAGTTGATTTATAGAATGGTTTTTTCTTTCATGCATAAAGTTCTAAAGTCCATTTTGCAACTTTTTTGTAAAGTACAATAGCATTGAGTTTAGCATAAAAGGCACTTTAAGGTAAGTGTGAATTCTGTAATACGTATTTAGAATTGTATAATGAAATTCTCAATAGAAAGGGGCTCCTTTGCAGGGTAATAATTCTGTTACAATCAAATTAAAAATAGAATGCAGACTTTTCTGCAAAAAGGATCCAATACCTTTGAAAAATCGGTAGTCCTAAATTTAATTATTGGGATTTAATTTACAAAACGTAAAAAAAATGAAAAAAATTGTCTTATCCAAATGCTACACTGTAGCAAAGACTCTGGTAAGTTTTACCTTCTGTATGTTGCTGATGCTCTCTGTTTCAGAAGCGCAGGACAAAAAAGGGAAAAAATCAACCCCTTCGAAAACGGAAAAAGTTTCCAAACAGCCGAGTAGAAAAAGCCAACCCGCTACGAAAAAGTCAACCAAACCGACAACAACATCTAAAAGTAAGGGACAAGTAAAATCTTCTGGTACCCAAACTGGCAAAAGCAAAACGGTAAAATCTACCAAGCCTTCTGGTAATGCGGTTCATCCAGCGGCAAAACCACAGATTAAAACTCCCGCCAAGGCAGGAACTAAAAGTACTACCCCTCAAACCAATGTTAAGAAAGGCAACTCCACAATAAATAAAGGGAATACTAACGTTAAAAAAGGCAACTCCACAATAAATAAAGGGAATACTAACGTTAAAAAAGGGAATACTAACGTTAATAAGGGCAATACAAACGTTAAAAAAGGGAATACCAACATTCATTCTGGGAATACCAATAACTCTGGCAATACTAATATTAATAACAGCAAACATGTGACTGTAAATAAGTCAAATACAGTTGTGGTTCGTCCTGCACCAAGGCCATATACCCGTCCACCGCACAATTATGGCGGGTATCATTATTATTCACATAATCCCTATCATTATCGCAGGTATCATGGACATTATTATGGTCCGAATTACCATCCCTGGGGTTTCTTTGTTGCTACAGTTGGCGTATCTGCAATTGTCTTAAGTGTGAATAATCAAAATTACCACTACAATCATGGCGTTTATTATATGCAGGGTACAGGTGGTTATACTGTTGTTCAGGCTCCAATTGGTGCCTATATTACTGTTCTGCCAATAGGATTTGAAGTTATTGTTGGAAACGATGTAATTAATAATTATTATTACGGAGGAACTTTCTATGAGAAAACTCCTGGTGGGTATACTGTTATTACGCCAGAGGCAGGTACATTGGTTGCAAATCTTCCAGAAGGTGGAAAAGAAGAAACTTACGGTGACATTACCTATACCAAATATGGGGATGTGTATTTTCAACCAACAATAGTTGATGGAAGAGAAATGTACGAAGTAGTTCAAGTTACAAAAGAAGAGTAAGAAAAGTTAAATATCAGACACTTAAATTAAAATGTACACTAAAAAAGAGATTCGTTTTTTTTTGACCCTTGTAGGTTTAATTTCAGTGTTTAATAACTACAGTTGCGCATCCAGGTCGGTTACAGAATCTAATAGCAGTAATCGGCCTGTTATGACAGAAAAAAACTCCTCCAATATGAGTAGTACCGATCAGGAAAAGAATCTTAAATATTTAGCTTCTGGAGGAAACCCTGCCTGGTCACTAAGTATCGGTGCTGATTTGTCAATTAAATTTAACGTATCTCTTTCCCCGGAATTTAACTTTAATGCACCTGTTTCTGTAGAGAAAGTTACTTCAGGATTTGCAGGAGAAATGACTTCTTGGGAGGCAGAAACAGAATCAGGAAAAATGGTGGTTAATTTTCTTGCTTCAAGATGTATTGATAAACAAACCAATGATACATTTCCATTTGCTGCCACTGTTATACTCACCACAGGAAAAGGAGAAAAGAAAATTTTTTCAGGATGCGGAAAGAAGGCAATTAATTCAGATCTGAACAGACATTGGCAATTTGTATCAATAAATGGAACATCTATAGAAAAACCAACTTCAGGAAAGCAAATCCCAGATTTGGAATTTGATCTTAGCGAAAACAGGTTTTCCGGATCTACAGGTTGTAATCGTATGATGGGAACAGTTGAGGTGCAAGGGAATACACTTTCTTTTGGAACAGCAGCTTGTACTCGCATGATGTGTCCAGATGCACCCCATGAGCCAGCCATTTTAAAGGCACTTACTTCAACTACCTATCAGTATAAAATCGAAAAAAACCGCTTAATCCTATATTTTGATGGTAAAGAGGTTATGATTCTCAAACCAATTGAATAGTCCAGGTTTAGAAAAGGCATAGTAGTTTTTCTCTGGATTATCGGTATCTGACAATTGGTACAATATTATTCTATAGTAATATTTTAATTGTATAAATTATTATACTAATTTTAGTGCTTAAGCCGATAAGGTTTAAGTTTAGTCTAAAAGGTTATCTTGCATTATGAAAATACTAATTAATGTATCCTTTAAAATAATTCTATCATCTTGGATGATTCTTGGTATCGGGTTTTCCCAACAAGCTTTGCAACCAAGTGGATTCACTTATTCGGGTGAGCTTTTTCAGGATCCCGATTGGGGAACAGGGTATAAAACAACCGTTACAGATAGAGTACATTTTAAAACATTGCAGGATGCAATAGATCAGGGGATGCGTACTTTGATTCAAAGTCCCGGAGATTATTCCTGCTCAATAAATGATATGCGATTTATATATGATTCATTAGCACAAGAAGAAAGCCGTGCTGCAGGAAGTTCCTGTGTTACCTGTGTGTTTTCTGTAAGTCCGGTATATGGAGAATATTTACAATACCAGTACGAACTCAAACTTGACTTATTGGAAGGATCTGCTACCCATGCCAAAGATGCTTTACTTAAGGAAAAATTAAAGGAACGTGTAGAGGCAGAATTAATTCGATTGAAGACAAATTCCGATGCTGATCAGAATAACATAGCCATTCAGTCTGAAATGGAAACACTTCAGAAACAGATAGAACAACTTACCGCAGATGGAAAGATGCCTGATGAAAAAACACTTGCTGAAATTGAAGCTAAAAGTAGAGCAATAGCTTCACGTGCTGAAAATAATGAAGCAAATCAAAGTATTAATGAGGATACGCTTCATAATTGGTATGGCGCTGCTTATGCCAATGTAATCAGGATTGATGTTCATAGTAATGACCCATTGTCCGGTATGGAAATCAATAGCCTCAAGGATTTAACTGAAGATCCCGGATTTGTTTACAAACCACTTACCATTCCCGGATGCGATTTTGCCTGTATTTATTTTGATGGACATAATATTTCTGATGATTTAACTTATTCAGATACGCCCTTTTTTTTAGCATATATAGGTAAAATTTATACTTCTTCCTCAGAATTACCCAAAGAGTGGGTGAAACCTTTTTGTCTGAGAATAAGTTTTAGTGGCAATGAAGAACAGATAAATCAAATAATTAAAAAAATTGATTTTACCAAATTCAGAACTGGTATTCAATAAGTTTATTTAAAATTTTAATTCATTCAAAGAAATTGTGTATTCAATTCTCTGATTGTCCGAAACATCGAAAATTTCCATTTTCACTTCAGGGATATCTTTCTTCCAATCAATACTTAACAGACCAAAATGGTTTTCCATTACCGGGCCTTCTATCCTGTTTTTATTGGGAGTTGCAAAATGCCAGGTTGAGGACAATCCGCTGGAGGTAACATCATAAATGGGATAAAGTCCGGGTTCTGTAGTTTTTGAAATTTCCCCATAATGTACATCGCCCGTGAGGAATAAAACGCCTTCGGCTTTTGTTTTTTTGATTAAATCAAGCATACGTTGTTGTTCTTTTGGAAAATTTGCCCAGGATTCATACCCATTATATTCTATCCCAAACTGAGTTCCTGAACATATTACTCTGAGGTCAGCAGGTTTGCTGAGTTCTTTTTCCAACCAAAGCCATTGTTCTTTACCTAACAGGGTAGAATCCTCATTTGTATGGGGTGCATAATCCAATTCATAAAAGTACCTTCTATCCTTTGCAACAGTACCGGAATAGGGCAGGAGGTCATCCCTAAAAGTGCGATTGTCTAATAAAATAATCTGAAGCGTTTTTCCATTGGTTGAAATGTATTCTGAAGCATAAATGCCTTCATGTTTCCTTCTTTCAGAATTTTCCGGTTCCTTAAAAAAGTCCAGAAAAATCTCCTTTGATTCCTGTTTGAAAGGGTAGTGACGACCTATGTCGTTCCATCCATAATCGTGATCATCCCAGGTTGCAAGAATACGTGTAGAAGCACTTAGATGTTTGAAGCTTTCTTTGCTACCGAGTCGGTTGTACTTTGCTCTGAGTGTATCCATATTTTTTGTGTCACCATAGATATTATCTCCTAGAAAAATAAACAAGTCGGGATGGTGTTTTACAACCACATCAAAAACAGGCAAAGGATTTTCCTGACTTCCACATGAGCCGAAAGCTATGGTGAAAGTGTTTTTTTGGGCATGTAAGCAAGAGTATAGTGCTAAAAATATTAATAAATTTATAAAAATGTTCATAAAGTATTTTTTAGAAAATACCTGAAAGTTATCCATTTTAAGTTTAATGACTTACATGTCTTTTTAAAATACCACCTGCAGCTTCTTTGATAGTATGGGTAAATACAAATGCATTGGGGTCAATATCATGTACCACATTTTTCAATCGTCTGACCTCAAGACGCGTAATTACGGTAAATACAATGTCACAATCCTGATTAACTTCAAAGGCATGTTTCATATAGCCTCTGCGACCTTTATAAACGGTGATACCTCTGCCCAGCTGCAAGACAAGCTTTTCTTTGATTTCTTCACTTTTACCAGAAACAATTGTAACTCCTGTGTATTCTTCAAGACCTTCAATAACATAATTGATTGTTCTGCTAGCAATGTAGTAAGTCAGCATTGCAAAGAGTGCTTTTTCAAGTCCAAAATGTAAAGCAGCAGAAAGGAAAATCACTACATTCAGACCAAGTATTATTTCGCTAATTGTAAAGCTGCTACGTTTAAGTGTATATAGTGCCAACACTTCTAATCCATCAAGAGCACAGCCCCCGCGCATAGCAAGTCCTATGCCCAGGCCGAGGAAGAATCCACCAAAAATTGAGACTAATAATTTCTCATGGGTAACTACCTGATAAGGTATAAATTCAAGACATAAGGCTAGAATTACAGCACAGATAAATGTTTTTATAGCAAAATTCTTATTTACCTGATAAGCTCCCATTAAAATAAAAGGAATGTTTGCAAGCACAATGACAATCCCAAGATTGAAATGGTAAATTTCATGAAGCAACAATGAAACCCCAGTAACACCTCCATCTAGAAAATTATTTGGAACTAAGAAACTTTTGAGGGCAAATCCAACGACAAGACATCCGGCAAGGGTATACGCCCAGTCTGCAAGGTAATGGGTAAAGGAATGTTTATGTTCCAAAGTCATAACGTGTTATTGAGTTTTGATTCAATTATAGTCAAATGTTCAGCTTTTTTTAAGCTTTTTTTTTGAATTGAAGTTTCCGTAAAAAAATGATGACTTTTAAAAAAGGAAACCTGCATATTATCCCATTCATTTTGGTTGGAAACGAGTCCGTTATATATCATTTCTTTGTATAGTTCATTACTTAAAGAAAAAAAATCATCTCTTCCAAGATAATCCAGATCCGCATCACACAGAATTTCAGCTAATTTAGTTTTGGGATTCTGAGGTATTTTGGTGGCCAAAATCATTTGACAAATAGTTTCAATTTGTTCAGGATTGTAGTCAAATTGCGGGAGTATTTCACGGGCTATGGAGCAGGAAAGTTCTTCATGACCTCTTGATAGTTTAATATATCCTGTATCATGAA
>Ga0114977_10002790_pt1 | contig 11244 bp, 6 predicted proteins | sample S_130805_MF_Meta_FD_87026 | JGI IMG/M metagenome (GOLD analysis project Ga0114977, IMG submission 87026) | Freshwater microbial communities from Lake Simoncouche, Canada to study carbon cycling - S_130805_MF_MetaG | ecosystem: Environmental > Aquatic > Freshwater > Lake | place: Lake...
GGGAACCTACCATAACCAATGTAGCCAACCAGTTAGAGGTTCCCTTACGAGGACCTGCCCTTGATGCGTTCCCAAGTAATGGTCAGTTCTTTCTGTGTTCATACTGGGACACCGTGGTGTTCTCACCTATCAACTATAGCACAACATCAGCACCTATCCTTGGTGTAAAGTTATACAATCAAGGCAGAGGACTGCTCAGTTCAAACTGCTGGGCAAACACAGACAAGTTAGTCTATGGTGTTGATGCCAGAGATATCTGGGTGTTTGATGGTCAAGACTTTCAAGGTATAGGCAATCAACGTGTTAAAAATTGGTTCTACGATCAGTTAGATCCTGAATACTATGACCGAGTGTTTATGGAAGCCAACTCACAGAAAAATCAGATTGAGATTTACTATCCTGATGCTGATGCTATTGGTGGTGTGCCCAACAAGATGCTGTCATACAGATACGATATAGATTGTTGGAACGCACCCAGAGATGTAAGTTCAGCGACTATGGGCTGTGAAAGTCCTATCTATACAGAAAATACTCCTGGCGTTTGGACACCCAACCTTGGCAGCAGAACCGTGGTCTATGCTCAGGGTGTCACAGATAGTAAAATAGTTCAAAAAGACATTGGCTATGCTCAGGCAGATGGTAGTGCGATAACTTCATTGTTCCGCAGAGACAATATTAAAATGATCAAAGATTATAGTGGTAAGTTGATGGTTCATCGTATCCTACCTGAAGCAGTGAATATTGGTGCTATACCTTTTAGTAGCAGTGACGAGATCAGCATTATACCAAGTCCAGGAAATATCAGTGTCACCATAGAAGGTGCTAATAGTGTAGGACAACAACCAGTGACTAAAGCAAGTCAAGCAATGGCATTAAACACTGACAATCCTTGGATACAAATGGATCAGAATGCTCACAGAGTCAATAGCATACAATTAGGGAATACCAGTAGTAGCAATGTCTGGATGTGTAGTGCCACTACCTGGCAATTCACACAAGTCGAGGACGATAGATAATGGCAACGTATCCTATTACAGGTGGCGATGATGCCAGTCTATTAGACGCAGTAAATTATGCTATATCAGGACCCAGTGGTCTTGGACAATATAATGTAGGTTTTAATAAATCTACCACTGCTTATATCACAGGTAATTTTAGACTGCCTTATAGTAATACTAACTATGCTCCAACTTATGTAGCACCTATAGCCTTGGGCAACAGCACTTGGCTGGATGATTTTACTTGGAAGTATGAATTTGCCGCACCGCAGGCAGTTCCTCCTTTTGCCATAGGCAACAACATCACGGTCACGGGTGTCACACCATCAGACTACGATGGAACATTTAACAGAACTGGTGTTGTGTATTGTGATGTAAATTATGTCATAGCCAGAGCAACTAACCCGTATCCAAATCCAGGTCCAGGCACTGGAGGCACGGTGTCTTTAGAATATCTTTATTTTTATCCAAGTCCTGCTGGCACAGAAACTCGAGCATCCACTGATTGTAATGGTATTATCAGTGTAGTAGGTCCAGAAGATTTTGTCAATTTGTCAGCAATGATAACCACAGAAAACGCACTGGGAATTACAGCCAAAGTTGTAGAACCTGGCAGCAACGGTGATGTTAAATTCAGCACACAATTAAATAGATATATTGCGTTTAACAATGGCACAGCACAGAACCCACAATACTTTTATCAATTTGATGCCACGGTAGCAGAACACTCACAGACATTCTTTTTAAGTGGTGGTGTTGGACAAATTCTGACCTTGAGTATAGATGCCAGTAGTGGAACTAAAGTAGATACTACACCATCAGGTTATTATGCTATTATAGCCAATTACCAAATGACTACTTCAGGAATTGGACAATATCAAAACTTCAGCATAGATTTACCCAGTAGTGCGGCAGGAGCATATACCACAGGAAATACAAGTATTACTATCAACAACCCAGGCTATGCTTTTGTTGTTGGAGACACTATAACAATTCCAGGTGTTGACTTAAATGGTGTCACTGGTGTCAATAATTTAGTATTAGTAGTAGATAGTGTCACAACATCACCTACATCTTTTAACATTGATCCTACCACGGTTTTTACCACCTTGTTAGATAATCCAGCACCAGGACTTTACTGGTATATTTTAGAATTTGCTTTTATAACATTGCCAGGCGGACAAGATGTTGAATGGTATATAGAAGATATGGAAGTTGGCAGACGCAGTCTCACAGCACAGGTTATAAAGAAATAAATAACACAATGAATAAAAATAAACTACCCACATTGGCAGAAATGCTGGCTAACTATGGCAGAGATGGTGACACCATATTAGCACACATCAATCCCGAAGAAGCAGCCTTACTTAAAAAAATGGGCGGCAGAGGCTCACGCAACCCTAACACAGGTTTGTTGGAATTTGCTTTTGGCGACGATAGTTGGGGCAATGTAGCCATAGATTACGGTGGTGATTATGATTTTGGTGGTGGTGATTATTATTATAATGATGGTGGTTATGGTGGATTTGGTGGTGACGATTTAGATCCCAGTGGTCCAGCAGAACCTCCATACGAACCACCATACGATCCTGGACCTGGACCTGATCCTGGACCTGGACCTGATATTCCTACCGATCCACCATATACTGATCCAGTATATACTGACCCGCCTGCTACAGATCCTCCTGCTACAGATCCTCCTGCTACAGACGCACCAACTGATCCTTATGTGCCACCTACTGAAGCACCAACTGATCCTTATGTGCCACCTACTGAAGCACCAACTGATCCTTATGTGCCTCCAACTGACGCACCTACGCCTTATGTGCCACCTACTGAAGCACCAACTGATCCTTATGTGCCACCTACACCTGAGCCAACTGGTCCAGCAACTCCTGAACCTACATTTACTTTTAGTGCTATTGAACCAACGGATACTCCAGAACCAACTTTAACTGGAAGTGCTATTGAACCTACAGACACGCCTGAACCTACAATGACGGGTAGTGCTATTGAACCAACTGAACCACCTGTCACAGAAACAGATACTATTTTTGAATGGATTATTACAACTGATAGACCTACTCAAACTGAAACACAATCATTTACTTTTAGTTTTACAGATACTCTGCCTCCACAACCAACAGAAACAGATACTATTTTTGAATGGATTATTACTACAGACAGACCTACTCGCACTCCTGAGCCAAGTGAGACATTTACATTCAGTTTTACTGATATGACGTTGCCTCCAGTGACAGAAACAGATACTATTTTTGAATGGATTATTACAACTGATAGACCTACAAAAACTCCTGAGCCAAGTGAGACATTTACATTCAGTTTTACTGATATGACGTTGCCTCCTTTGACTACTGAACCACCAGTGACAGAAACAGATACTATTTTTGAATGGATTATTACAACTGATAGACCTACAAAAAGTATAATTGAAACTCTGCCTCCAACGCTGTCGTTTAGTTTTACTGATATGACTCTACCACCAACAGAGCCTCCTACAACGCCACCTCCAACTACAACGCCACCTGTGACAACAGAGCGTCCAACATTTACTTTTAGTTATACACCAACGTTGCCACCTACATTGCCTCCGACAATTAGACCAACATTGCCACCAACTTTACCTCCAACATTGCCGCCTACACAACCTCCAAGTGGTCGTGGCTTAAACGCTGGTTATATCAATCCAAGTAATTTTTATAATACCTATGATGATGCTCAGGCAAAGTTTAACTGGGGTAGTCACGGTTATCAGGTTGGTCCTGTATTCAATGACCAACAATGGAACGCTGCCTATGGTGAAGATACGCCCTGGGGATTACAACAACTTGCCAAACCATTGACAGGAGCACAGATAGCAGATTTAATTGCTGGTAAGAATGTGCCAAGTTTTAATGTTCAGTCAGCAAGTCGCAGACAAGCATATGATCCTGCCAGTATGGTGACTCCAAATGCTAATAACACATTCCAAGTGGGTTTTGGAATGACTTCAGCCAGCGGAGCAGTAGCACCCACTAATGCTCCTGTGGCTACTATGAGTCCAGCAACGCAAGCACAACAAGCCGAGATTGTAAAACAACTTGGTAGTGACTGGATGACCAGACAACAACGAGCAGCCGCTACAGGCGATTGGGAAACTTACAACCAAATTCAACAGACGGTGAATTCGATTATAAATCCCGTGATAGATAGATATTAAAATATGCTAAATAATACAATACAAAGGAACCCAATATGAGTGGCGGAAAATCCAACAATCAAAGTTCAACAGACCCAAGACTAACTGGTGCTCAGGCAGCACAGGTAGAGGCACAGAACAAATTTTTTACAGGAACAATAGATCCAACTACAGGTGTTAAAGACCCTGGTTTAATAGATTTTTATAAAGGTGCTGTAGGCGGTGCTAAAGATGTTTATAACCAAAGTGCTGGTGGTGTAAAAAACGCCAGTCAAAATCTTGCGGGTGTAGCAGGCAACGCACAAAAAGCCTTGGGTGAAACAGGCGAATCAGCATTACGCACTGGTATTAGTGGATTAGAAAGTTTATTCAATCCTGACTACGAAAAGAACCAGATATCGGCAGCGTTAGCCCCTGCTCAAGCACAATATCAACAAAACATTACTAATCAAGCCGCACAATTTGGTGGCACTGGTAATTTAGGTAGTGCCAGACAAGCATTAGCAGACAGGCAACTTGCTGGGTCAAATGCCAATATGATGGCTAAAACTGCCGCTGATGTTCAACGAGATGTTGCTGGACAACGAATGGGTGCGGCTGGACAATTAGCACAATTAGGACAAAGTGGCATTGGACAAGGTGTTGGGGCTGCTCAAACTAAATTAGGTGCCAGCCAAGCAGACATAGACCTATACAACAAATACGCTTCAGTGATATTTGGCACACCAAGTTCGAGTTATAATCTTGGTCCTACTGGTAGCACTACTTCAAGCAGTGGCAGCAACCTTGGCTTTAAGATTTAAGGAATAACAATGGCATTATATGATATGAATCCGTTGGACGAAGAAGAAGAACGAAAACGCAGAGAACAGATTGCGGCTATGGCTGAGAACGAGCCTGTGGGCAGAGGACCTGTAGATCCAAGTTTTATGGATGTTGCTGGTCAATATCTTGGCAATAGGTTTGATAGTGCTATGAACAGAGTGTCACAGGCTGGTGATACACTAATGAATCCTCAAAAAGCCTTACAACAGCGTATGGCTAACGAACAACAACAAGAAGCAGCCGATACTGAAGTTAAAACACAAACCGTTAAAACATTTGGTGATGGCAGTCAAGAACAAATAGTAAAAACACAGGTTCCTGCTGGTCAAGCACAACAACCACAAGCACAACAACAACCACAAGCACAATTTGGTGGTATGATGGGTCCTGTTAGCCCTAATAGTCCTGAAGCACAACAACAAGCACAGGCATTTGCTCAACAAATGGCTCGTAGCCAACAACAAAATCGTGGATTGACTACACCTATCGCAGGAATGCCAGATAATTTACCTGCTGAAGGTAGAATTCCAGCCGAGGCAGCACAACAAGCACCAGTAATGGCAAATTTGCCACAACCTGGACCACAAGTTCAAGTTGCGGGTGCCACACAGATGCCACCACAGGCTGCGGCTCCTGGAGCAAGTCTGGCACAGGCTGGTGCTCAAGCACAACAACGCCCACAAGTTCAAACACCACAAATGGCTCAGGCACAAGCACAGGCTCAAGATCAAGAAAATGGCATTAGCCAACAACCTGCCGCTTGGGTAGAGGCTGCGAATCAGGCTGGCAATGACTTTTATAAATTGTTAGATGTAGCCAACAAGCATCCTGAAAGCAAGGATATGATTTATGATAAATTAAAATCCACATTTAAGCAATCATCAATAAAAGATGATGCTGATGCTATTATGAAGGCTGCTCAAGCAGGCGATTTATCAGCACAAAATCAAATACTACAAAGCATTAAACCAGATAAAGGCAGACAAAAAGAAGAAGTCACGGTTAAAGATTATTTACAAGCCTATATATATAAGCGTTTGGGTTTAGATGCCTTGGCTGCTGATGTTCAAAATAAAATCATTGGCAAAGACACAAAATTCGGTCAAGTCACATTAGGTGGCAGTAATTGGGAAACTGAAACTGACAGCAGTGGCAGAATTATTAAAGCCAAAGATAAAAATGGTGTAATTGCTACAGAATCTACATTAAATCAATTGCGAGCAGGTGCTCAAAAGTTTGGCAGTCAATCTACCAGTTTTACTGGAGGTATTCACACGGTTCCAAATGCCGCAGGCGATGGACAAGATTTAGTTATGCCAACTCAAAATTCTATGACTGGTCAGGCAGGCTTTACATATGCCAGCGGACCAAAACAAGGTCAGGCTTACACAGGCACAGCAACTCCACAACCACAAAGTATTGGAACATCGTTTAATAAAGCATTAGACAAAGCAATGATTGATTTTAAAACTACTCCTTCTACTGCTGGTGCCAAAGCCGCTATGGATAAAGCATATGTTTTAGATCCAGGTGACGGAAGTTTGATTCGTGCTACACAAGCACAGATCAATGCTAATAGTCCAGACATTTTTAATCAGATTAAAAATTATAGTCCAAGTGGTAGTGTAGCAGATAAATTACCTGCTGACACGGCTGCTAATGCCAAAATGTTGGAAAGTTTGAACAGAGATTTAGAGGCTAATGCTCGTGAAGCGTCAAGAATGCCTGCCAATGATCCACGCAGAAAAATATTAGCAGACGAACGCACAAAAACTGAAGCAAGAATCGCAGAACTTGGTGGCAGGGTTGCCCCAAGTGTTGGTGGTGCCGCTGGAACAAGTTTAGCCCAGCGTGAAAGCAATATTAAAGTCAATGAAGATGTGACAAAAGCAAGATTAAAACCTCCAGCAGAAGCAGAAGGTAAAAATGAAGCCACAGACATCAATAATCAAAGAACAGCAGATGAAAATTATGCTATGATTAAACCCGTGGCTGATTTAATTAAACAAGCCACTGGTAGTGGTTTAGGAGCCAGAGTAGATACATTGGCAAGTTTCTTTGGTGTAGGCACTAAAGGTGCTCAAGCCACACAGCAGTTAAATGTAATGTCATATCCATTTAAATATATGATTCCACGATTTGAAGGTCCGCAAAGTGACAAAGATACTGCTTTATATGTTGAAGCCGCAGGTGACTTTGCCAATCCTAAAAAGACACAGGCAGAACGCTTGGCTGCTTTACAAGGTATGGTGTTTATGCTTAAAAAGTATGACAAAGCAGGTAAAAACGACTGGACATACGGTGAATCACAGGGTAAAGCAGAACCAGGAACTACAAGTAGCGGAAACAAATATAAAAAGGTCCAATAATGGCATTCATATATGAAGTAAATGGACAACGAGTAGAGTTTGAAAAAGAACCCACGGAAAAAGACATTGACGAAGCAGCCAAAAGCCTTCGTCCTGCTCCTGAATCTCGCCAACCTAAACCTGTAGAGGGTGCTGGTGGTGCTGCCTTTGGCGTTTATCGTCCGCAAGGTCGTCGTCCAGATGCTAACAATGACAGAGAAGCCAGTAAAGATATGCCTATACAAACTGCCCGTGGCGTTGTCACAGGTGCGTTAGGTGGTCCCAGTGATTTATTAAACTTGCCAGGAAATCTATATGGTATGGCAACTGGACAACCAAGTCCTTATCAAGTTCCATTAGGCAGTGAAGAATGGAATCAAATGTTGCCGTTCCAAAGCGATACACCGCAGGCTAAACTTGCCAGATTTGGTGGAGAAGCAATGGCACCATTCCCCAGTGTAAAAGCCATAAAAGCAATTCCAGGAGCAGTCCGTGGTGCTGGTGATGTTGTCAGTGGTGCTGTGGGCACAGGCACAGGCTACATAGCAAGACCAGGCAAAGCACCTGTAGGTTATCAAGTGCCAAGTCAAAGAAATCCTATTGGTGCTACATTTACACCGCCTGAAGAGTTGGCAAAGTTTGAACGTGGCGAATTACCATATGGTCAAATGCCTGAACAACGACCAATCAGCGAATTACCGCAGGGTAAATTAGACAGAGCCGCAATGATGCTCAGTGGTGGTAATATACCCAACGCTGGACAAGGTGCCAAAGCATTTGGCGAACGATTAGGTGAAACTTACAGAAATCCTCTAACTGCTGCCGCAGACATTGGCAGTATGTTCTTTACTGGTGGTGTTCCAGTGTTATCTACACTACGAGGTGGTCTGGCTGGTGTTCAAGCACTGGCAGATATGCGATTAGCCAACAAAGGATTTACTCCAGAGTTGCCAAAAATACTCAACGAATATCAAACAGGTGTTCGTCCTATGCCAGGCGTTCAACCAGGACCAATGCCCAGAGGATTTCAGGCTGCTGGACCAGTAAGTCCAGGCGGCTTGGCAACGCCAACTCCTGCGGCACAGGCAGCAATGGCTACTACACAACGAGTAGCAAGAACTACAAGTGCTCCAAGACCACAGCCACAACCCTTCGCATTACCCGATGCTGGCACTCATTATAATATGGCAGCACAAGGTAGTGATAACTTTGGTGATACATTTAACAAGGCTGTTAGTGCCAGAACACAAGATTTATTAAAAGATGCCCGACAAACTGGCAAACAATTGACTCCTGAACAAGCAGGTGATTTAGCCTTTGACGAGATTAAAGAATGGCGTAGAAATAATGTTGATGCGTTTAAAACACCTAAAGCCGCAGGACCAAAATTAGCCGAAGAAGGTGAGAATCCAGCATTGGTAAAAACTCGTGGTGAAGGCACATTAGATAAACCTAATGTAGAGTTTGACAGAAGCGATTGGTTCTCATTACAAGAAAAAACAAGAACAGGCAAACCACTAACAGCAGGCGAACAAAGTCTGGCAGATAAAATTACTGGCAGATACGGTCCTGATCCTTTTGGTAGTGGAGATTTAACTGGCAATAAAATGTTTAACACGGTTGCTCAAGGCGAAACTACGCCTGTGGCTGCGGTAGCACCTACACCTACAGCAGAAATGCCTGTTGTAGAAATACCAAAACAAACCAGAGATATGAGCGTTGGTAATGCTAAAAAACAATTCTATAAAGATTTAGAAAATGATACTATACCTGTTGCGGAAGCAATGGCAAAATATGAAGGTGTCACTGCCAGAAAACAACTGCGTGTTTATAATGAAGCCTATGATGCTGCCATTGCCGAAGGCAAAACTGAAGCACAAGCAACACAGGCTGGAAAACAAGCATTACAACGCAACGCACTACCACCGCTAACTGGCGAACGAAGTTCAGCCAGATTAAAGCCAAAAGAAAGTGACATTATGGAACGAGAAATGGCACAATCGTGGTTTGACGACACCATTAAAAACGCACCTGACAAAACTACCAAAGATATGTATAACGAAATGTTAGCACAGCGTAATGGTGATGTTGCTCAACTATACAGAGATTTAAGTGCTCAACAAGCAGGTAAAGAAACTGGTAAATCAATGTTTGAAGAACCATTAGATACTACTATGCCTAAAGTAGAGCCTAATGCTATACCTGAAAATGATTATACAAAAGATTTAACTTTTGCTAAAATATCAGGTGGTGATTTACCTGTTGGTAATTTTGAAAAAGATGGCATACGCTATGAAGTTGTTGAAAACGCTTCATACAAAAATATGCCTGATGATGTTAAAAAATTAGTGCCTGATATGCCTAAAACTATTGAGCGTCAAATTGACATTAAAACTGGTAAAGTATTAAAAGGTCCAAAGTCTATGGCTGAACTACAAGCGGAAGCAGAAGAAATGCTAAAGCAAAGCAGAGCATCTAAAAAGGCAGCGACTATAAATACTACTGAATTGAAAGGAACAGAAATGAACACTGATTGGGGAAAAACGCCAGTATCAGGCGATGAATATTATAAACATTATATTTCAGGCGGTAAATCTCCGATTGAACAACAATATAGTCCTGGCACATTAGCAGAAGAATTATATAACAAAGTTAAAAAAGATCCTGCTTCTTTGACTAAAGAAGATATTAAAAATTGGTATGATTATGATCTCAACTCAATAAGTATGCCATCATTAAAAGCAGAAACTAAAACTGCTAAAAATCCTAAAGCAAAAACTGAACAAGAAATAGTTTCTCAAGTAAGTAAAAGCGTGGCTGATACTATAATTAGAAATTACGAAAGAATACAAAATCAATCCAGTTTTGGAAGACCAGAACTTGTGGGTAAATCTTTGGAAGAAGCAAAAGCCATTGATGCTAAAAGAAGCCAAGATGTAAAAAATAAACAATTAAAAGAAAACTTACAAGAAATGAGAACTGCTAAAGAAAATTGGAAAGCAATGACCGAAAAACAAAGAAAAGCCTTTGTTAAAAAAGGTGGCAGAGATCCAAGTAATGATATAATAGGTGGAGAAGAATAATGACAACAACTGAACAACTAACACAAGTCTTTTACGACAACTTCGTAGCATACTACAGAAGCCACGCTGCCCACGCAAATATCACAGGCAGAAACTTTAGAAGCGACCACAAGTTGCTACAAGGTGTATATGAACGCAGACAAGCACAGATTGATGTCTTGGGCGAACTCTTACGCACCTTACAAGAAATGATGCCCACAGATTTATCCGAAATTATCAACAACTCAGAATTGCCTACAGATGCCATAGAAGGCACGGCTGATGAATTGCTACAAATGGTCTTGGATGATTTAGAACAACTACGAGATTGTTATATAGAACTTGAAGAAATAGCAGAAGAAGATGAGCACGATGAAATAGCCAATTATGCTCAAGACCAGATTTTAGATTTGAATAAGAGTATTTGGATGCTTCGTAGCACTTTAGAATAAACGTTTGTAAGCGTATGACCCACGGACATCATAACCTGCTCGTTGATGTAGTTTAAGAAATGCTTGTTGGTCATTACGCATAGTAGTAGAACAGATTATAGGACTTTGAGATAACAATGCGAAACCTTCCCATAGTTGTATCATATCTTTTAATAATTGGATTCTGTCTCTACTGGACAAGCCGAGATCAAGGTGAGCCATACGCACACCAACCATCTTATCGTCTGACCACGGAGCAAAGTCGTTAGTTTTTGCCCAAGTGTAAGCAAGTAAATTGCCACTTGGTTCAACAGCAACGCTAAAGAGTTCGGTGGTGGGTTTATCGAATTGATTTATAATTGCCAAGGTAATATTTCGAGA
>Ga0114977_10002798_pt1 | contig 11223 bp, 3 predicted proteins | sample S_130805_MF_Meta_FD_87026 | JGI IMG/M metagenome (GOLD analysis project Ga0114977, IMG submission 87026) | Freshwater microbial communities from Lake Simoncouche, Canada to study carbon cycling - S_130805_MF_MetaG | ecosystem: Environmental > Aquatic > Freshwater > Lake | place: Lake...
CAAAAACCCCTGCCGCTTCAACTCATGCACGGCCCGCTGCACGGTCACGCTGCTGAGTTTGAACTTCTGCACAAGCTCGGTCTGGATCGGAATCTGCGTTCCCGGTGCATATTCGCCACTCAGGATTTTTTTGCGAATCGCCTCGATAACGCGCGCCTGCTTCTTGCTCGTCTTTCTTTTCTTGCGGGTTGTTTTTTCCACGAATTACTTTAGTAGTAGGTAAAGCATTATTGCGTTTTCTAAAAAATTACCAGAAAAATGCGAGCGCCCGCCTGGTCCCTGTCGCGCCAAAGCCCATGGGGTCAACCTTTGCATTGACCCCAATCTCCCTTCGGAAGCCGTTGAATGACTCCCAGACACCTGCTCGCCCAAAAACCGCCCTATCCGCACCCGGCGCTCATAGAGACGCCGCTACAAGCCCCGCGCGGCAGCGCGAAAGAGGGGAGCACGGTCGTCTCGACCGTGAAAGACACTCGCGCCGCAACCTCATCGATGGTCAAGCCACGCCGTGCGCTCGTGCATCAAAGGGTAGGGTCGGCGCGCCGCCGGGGTCCGACTTGCGCGGCACGGCCGCCATTGCATCTCCAGCAGAAACGCCGCTTCGCAGCTGAAATTTGGGTCAAGCCGGAGGTCGACCCTCCAAGCGTTTCGCGCTGCCGCGCGGGTTTGTAGCGGCTGTCTATGACTGCCGAATCGGAGGACCGCCCTGCGCTCATAGAGACGCCGCTACAGCACTCGCGCCGCAATCTCATCGATTAGCAAATTGCGCTCGGTGTTGTTCGCGAATCAAGCATGCTGAAATTTTCCCGTGCTTTTTGGCTTTAAAGGCACAAAACGAATTTCCACCCTTCGATTCAATGCCTCGGCTACACGGGCAAGCATCGACATCGAGTGTCCCTCATAGTCTGCACTCTCCAAGCGAGAAATGACCGATGGCGTCGTCTTGACGAGTTTTGCCAACTCCCTTTGCGATAACTTGGAGCGGATTCTGAGTTGCCGGATTTTTCTGGCAAGGGCATCTTCACAGCGAGCCTTTTCCAACTCGGCGCCCATTTCAGGTTTTCCATCAAAAAACTCTCGATGGATGATCTCTAAAGCATTGGATGTTTTATTCATTGTGTGTAGGTGTGTTTTGCTGGGTTTGCCTCGAATTCCAATCGGCGTTTGATGGCAATTTCAATTTCTTTTGGTGGAACGATACTCTCTTTCACAATTCCGTGAGAAAGCACTGCTGCCTTGTTGCCGTGAAAGAAATAGAGAATTCGATAGTGAAGGCCTTGGCAACTCGCTCTCAATTCATAAATTTTATCACGCAGGAAATCAGCCTCGGGCCTTCTTAATTCATGACCAAGCTCTTCGAGACGCTCGATTTTTGTTACGCACTTTGCCAGCGCCTTGGGTGGTATGCGATGCAACCACTCAAGCGTCGGCACATTGCCATCTGCCGATTGATAAAAAATGACCTCCGTCTTGGGCATGTTTTCACAAGATTCGTTCCCAAAAAAATGTCAAGGAAATATTCGCAAATTTGCGATGCACGGCGAATAAGGGAGCACGGTCGTCTCGACCGTGTAAGACACTCGCGCCGCCACCTCATCGATGGTCAAGCCACGCCGTGTGCTCGTGCACCAAAGGGTAGGGTCGGCGCGCTCTCCGAGGCTTAGGCTACGAGCCGGAGGCTGCCGCTGACCCATTTGCGCGGCAAGGCCGCCATTGCATCTCCAGCAAGAACGCCGCTTCGCGGCTGAAGTTTGGGGCATGCGAGGACGATGCCCCTCCCAAGTTTTCGACTCGCGCTGCCTCGCGAAAGAGGGGAGCACGGTCGTCTCGACCGTGAATGACACTGGCGTGGCAACCTCATCGATGGTCAAGCCCCGCGCGGCAGCGCACTCGTGCATCAAAGGGTAGGGACGCCGCGCCGCCGGGGTCCGACTTGCGCGGCAAGGCCGCCATTGCATCTCCAGCAGAAACGCTGCTTCGCAGCTGAAACTTGGGACGTCGACGGCGCGACATCCTTACCATGGGATTACGAGACGCCGCCTGGTGGCTGAAAAATTCGCCATACGATCACGATGACCCCATGTCACGCCGTAGCCGCAAAGCGCGTATGTGGACTTGTCACGCCGTAGCCGCGAAGCGCATAGGCGGATCCCCATCAAAAAAATGATTTTGCTGTCCATGATTTTGTCAAAAAAGAGTCGAGAGTCGAGAGACCAGTGTCGAGGTGCTGATACCAACTCTCGGCGCTCATAGAGACGCCGCTACAGGACTCGCGCGGCAGCGCGCCACACCCCCTAAAAAATGATTCTGCCATCCTTCATTCTGTCGAACCTTCGCGGCGAGGGTTTTTGATTCATACCAATCCTGTGGTTCTCTGCTGGCGGAATAACCCTTTTTGGATAAAAAAAAATGATTTTTTTAAGTCTCTGAAAAAAATTACTATGCAAAAATTTTTGTGGCTATCGACTGTTTGGAAAGAAAAATTTTAAAAAAATTTGACTTTCGGTTGCGGTCAATCAAATGTTCTGCTTTGTTTATAAAAATAAATAATAAAGTTTCTCCCAATGAAGTTTCTCCCTTTTACAACGATCTATCGTCTCGGCGCGGCCCTTGCTGAGTCGCTCTGCGGGCGGGGTGGGGATTCCCAGCGTGGCCGCTTTGGCGCTCTGGGCCCGTGGATTTCCGACTTTCATCCCGAACCCCGTCCTACCCACATCAGCTCCTGCCTTCCGATGAATACACACTCCCCATTCTTATCCCGTCTGCGGATTCCTGTCGCGGTTTGGCTCGTGTTCGCGGCGGGCGTGGCGTTCGTGCCTGATGCGCGGGCGCAGACATCGGCCGATTGGAACAATAGCTCAACAGCAATTGGGACAAATACAAGCTGGACCCCTAACACGACACCCAGTGCCACATTCACCGGCAATTTTAATAATGCCACATACACAAATGCGCCTAGCGCTACAGCCAATGCGGCTTTCGGAAAACTATACATTGGTTCCAGCAGCGGGGCTCTCACTTTTGGGAGCGGCTCAAATACGATCACGCTGAGCGGTGTTTCCACTGGCGGTGTGAATATGGGTATTGAGGTTGCTGCCGGAGCTGGCGCGGTAAGCACAGGGAGCGCAAGATTCGCTCTCGCTGCGAACCAAACTTGGAGCAACAACTCAACAAACGCCCTCACGGTCGGCGGCATCATCTCCGGCACTAATTTCGGTCTCACTAAGGAAGGCACCGGCACGCTCACTCTCTCCGGCGCGAACACCTTCACCGGCGGACTCCTAATCAACACCGGCACGGTGACTGCCACGGTTGCCGGAGCGATGGGCACAGCGTCCAACACCGTAACTTTCGGCGGCGCTGGTGCTGGCGTGCTGAATCTCCAAAATGACACAAATACGTCTTTCACGGCTCTCATGAATGTGGCTACGGCCAACGGCACGGTATTGGTCAACCGGGCGACCTCTGGCGCTGGCGTTACCCATTCCTTCAGCAGCACCACGCTCGGCGGCGGTTATGAATTAACCGTCCGTGGCGGCAGCAATGTGGCCAGCGGCACGGCGATATTTGGCGCTGGCACGATCACCATGGCTGGCAATGGCTCGATTGCGTTGGACAACCTTTTGAGTGCAGCTGCCGTCAGATTGACTAATAGCGGAGGCACGACGGGCACGGGTAACCTCATTATTAAAAATAATTCCTCGAATAGCTCTAGCTCAGTTACACTTGATAGTGCCCTTATCAATCACAATGGCACGATTACCTTCTCTGGCAACGGGACGGGCTCTACATATAGGATTGGTTCGGGTGCCAATGGTGGAGTGGGGTCGAATGTCACTGGGATTACCGTAAATGGCACGGCCATTGGCTTGCAGATTAGCGCGGCTTTTTCGGTCAACAGCGCAGGAACGACACTGACCACTCAGGCTGGCACCATCACTGTTTCTAACACAGGCATCATCGGCACCGGTAACCTGATTCTGAGAAACGATGGCTCGACGGCCAACGGCATCACGCTCTCCAATGCCACCATCGGCGTCAACAACACTGGCACGATCACCAACTCTGGCAGTGGCACGGGCAGTGTGTTGATCTCCTCCGCCATCGGCACCAATGTGACCGGGGTTGTCCAAGACAGCGCGAACTCCACCCTGACCCTATCCGGCGCGAACACCTTCACCGGTGGCGTGACGATTCTAAGAGGCACCTTCACCGGTTCGACGAGTGCCGCCTTCGGAGCTGGGGGCGCTATCGTGCTGGGCAACACAAGTGGCAGCAATAATGCCACGCTCACCTCTTCCCTTGCCGGCACATATACCAATAACATCACCGTGCGCTCCGGCTCTTCTGGCACTCTGTCGATCACTGGTGTCACGAATAACACGACCCTCAGCGGCACCCTGGGGCTGAATAACAACCTCACGGTTGACCACGCCACAGCAAGCCAAAATCTCACGCTCAGCGGCGCCATCACGCAGGATGCAAGCGCCCGCACGATCACCAAGGGCACTGGGGCCGGCACGGTGAATATCTCCGGGGCCACCACGCTCGGTGCAGGCGGGCTCACGCTGGCCAATAACGGCACAGCGGTCTTAACTCACTCTGGCGGTATCACCGGCACCGGCAATCTGACCCTGAGAAACAACGGGGCCACCGCCAGCGGCATCACGATTTCCACCGCCTCCGTCAACAACACCGGCACGATCACCAACTCCGGTAGCGGCACGGGCAGTGTGTTGATCTCCTCTGCCATCGGCACCAATGTGAGCGGAGTTGTTCAAAACAGCTCGACTTCCACCCTCACGCTCTCCGACGCGAATACCTATAGCGGTGGCACCACGGTTAGCGCGGGTGTGCTTTCCATTACCAGCACCTCCGCTCTGCCTTCGTGGAGCACAAATGGCGGATACTCCGTAGCCAGCGGGGCTTCTCTTGCCGTTTACAATGCCGTAACGGACGCAAACATCACCACCATGCTCGGCACGACGAATTTTGCGGCCGATTCAGCAATCGGCTTTGATACCACCACGGCAAGCCGCACCTACACGGCGAACCTCGGCAACACCGCACAGGGCGCTCTGGGCCTCACCAAGACAGGATCCAATAGCCTGATCCTCACTGGTGCCAGCACCTACACCGGAGCCACTACCATCAACGCCGGCACGCTGCAACTTGGTAATAATGGCGCGACGGGCAGCATCTCGGCCAGCAGTAATATCACGATCAATTCCGGCACGCTTATCGTCAACCGGTCAGATGTAACCACCATATCAAACAGAATCTTTCTCGGAAATGGGAGCCAGACGATCTCTATCCCCTCAAATTCCTCCACCTTCAGTGGCGACATCTCGTCGCTCGCTGGAGCGACCTCGGCTTTGACTTTGCAAGGAACAGCCTCAAAATCAATAACTCTAACCGGAAATCTCGCCGTCAATGGCAGTGTGTCTTTGGGTGATTCATATCAGTTTCTCACACTTTCAGGAAACAACTCCGCTTCATCGTGGAGCGTTACTAGCGGAAATGGCTATGTTCAATTATCAAGTGCGGGAGCCATGGGTTATAGTGGCAACATTAATATGACAGGCGGTGGCTTGATTTTCACAAACAACTCCACCGATGTGTCCTCGCGCATTGTGATTGGCAGTGGCCAAACTTACCGTCTGGCCGCAGCTTCATCCAATTCCTTTACGATCAATAGCGCATTAACTGCAAATGGCGTAAATGCTTTAACCGCCGGCTTCTCTGGCGCCGCCGGCACTCTTGTTCTCGGAAACTCAAATAGCAGCTTCACGGGAGCTGTCACGATCCAGAGTGGCACTTTGAGCGTGGCCGGCATCGGAAATGCGGGCTCAAATAGCTATCTGGGCACTAATGGTTCCATAATTATTGGTTCTACGAACACTCCTGGCACTCTTTTATATACCGGCACAGGAGAGACAACGGATAAAAACATCACGGTTGCCGGGAACCAAGGGGCCAGAATTTTTGCCGACAACTCGAGCGGCACGCTACGCTTCACAAGGAATGTCACATCCACATTCGAATCATCAAAAGTCTTCACACTCTCTGGCACCGGTATGGGCGAGATTGCGGGCTCGATCGGTAACAATGGAACAAATCTCACCTCGGTCACCAAGTCCGGAACTGGCATATGGACGCTCTCTGGAAACAATACCTACACCGGTGCCACGAGCGTTGACGATGGCACACTCGTTTTCAGAAATACTGCCGCGCGCCCCACGAGCAGCAATGTCACTATTTCCGCAGGCGTCACCGTAGGCCTCGGTGTGGGCGCGGCATCTGGCGACTACAGTGAGAACGATGTCGCGACGCTTTTCAATGCGTCAACATCCACTACCACGAATGGAACTGGCACTTTTGCGGGTTGGTTTAGTCTTAATAATATCTCTGGCGTGGCGGTAGATACCACGGCTGGGAGTTTTACACTCAATCCGACCCTCAGCACAACGCGCGCGCTCACCAAGCTCGGAAACAACACGCTCACGCTCGGCAACGGGTCGAACAGCTACAGTGGCAACACCACCATCGCAGCCGGCACGCTCAGCGTGGCCTCGATCGGGAACCGCACCGTAAACAGTGCCGTAGGCAGCGGCTCTGCCATCAACATCGGATTGAGGGATAGCTCTGGCACGCTCCTATACACCGGTGCGGCTCAGACGACCAACCGAACCATCAACCTTTCGGGCACGACCGGCGGCGCCGTGATCGATCAATCTGGCACTGGGCTTCTGAGGTTTACGAGTGCTGTCGTAGCCACAGGCAATGGTAACAAAACCCTCACGCTCCAAGGCTCCACGAGTGGCACCGGTGAGCTGTCGGGAGTGATCAGTGATTTTTCCGCAAACACCGCCACCACCGCTCTGGTCAAATCCGGCACCGGCACATGGACCCTCTCCGGCACAAACACTTACACCGGCGGCACAACTCTCTCGGCCGGCATCCTCGGCATCAATGCCACCGCCGCCCTCGGCACCAGTGGCAACATTACCTTCTCCGGCGGCACCATGCAGTTCGCCTCCGGCGGGTCGGGAGCCAACTACGGCGACCGCATCAAAAATAGCACCTCCGCCATCATTCTCGATACTAATGGCCAATCGGTGACCTTCTCTACTGCGGTGGATAACTCCAACACCCTCGGCCTCACCAAAAATGGCACCGGCACCCTCGCGCTCTCTGCCACAAACACCTACACCGGCGGCACCACCATCAACGCCGGCACGCTCGCCCTATCCGGCACCGCCGGTTCCGTGGCGGGAGCCATCGCGGTCAACACCGGAGCAGCACTCCAACTTGCCCACACCGCCGATACAAGCATTGCAAACAACATCAGCGGTGTAGGTAACATCGTTCACACATCTTCCTCTGCTACCACGCTGGCCGGAACAAACACAAATACCGGTAGCATACAATCCAATGGCGGAGGCACGCTCCGCTTCAGTGGCGCGGGCGCTCTTTCTTCGAATATCACTGGCCTCAGCGCCTCAGGTGGCTCCACGCTTAGCTTTGCCGATGGCACCACCAGCACGATCACACTCGGCAGCTCCGGCATCTCACTCAGCACAGCCGGGCTTTCGTTCGATGTGGATCTGAGTAGCAGCGCGTCGGACCGCTTGAATTTTGGAGGTGCGGCAACACTTAGTGGCACCAATATTGTGAACCTTAGCTTTCTGAACGCACTCTCCAGCAACCAGACTTGGACACTCCTTACCGCCGCCGGTGGTCTCAATGGCACATGGAGCCTGGGCACTTACGCCCCTCAGACAGGGTATTCTTTCAGCCTCACATCGAATACCACCTCCCTCTGGCTCACGGCGGCGGCCAGTTCCTCACTGGCCTACTGGACCGGCGGGAACGGCAGCAGTTGGGTGGATACCAACTTCAGCACCAGTATCAACGGCACCGCTTCAATCCCCGGAAGCTCCCTCACCGATCAATCGGATGTCATTTTCGCGGGCACCAATGCCGGCAACCTCACTACCACCCTTGGCGGCAACTACAGCATCAATACGCTCGCCATTACCACCCCCGAAGTGTCGATCAATGGTTCCAATACGCTTAATGTGACATCATCCTCCTCTTCTGCCATAAATGTCTCTGCAACAGGAAACACTACGATAAATGCCAACCTTGCTGGAACGGGCGCCGTCCTTCTCAAAGAGGGCAACGGCACGCTCATCCTGGGCGGCAGCAACTCCTACGCTGGCGGCACCTCGATCACCGGCGGCACAGTTGTCCTCGGCAGCAGCACCGCATTCGGTAACTCCAGCGGTGCGGTCACCCTTAATCCCGGCGCTGGCAACACAACCACCCTCCGCATCGGAGCCGCAGGCCTCACCTTGGCCAATAACATGGCTCTCTCGTCCGGCACCGCCGTCTTCGATACCAATTCCAACAACACCACCCTCTCCGGCGTGCTCTCCTCCACCGGAGCCCTCAGCAAGACAGGCGCTGGCACGCTCACACTCACAGCGAACAATACCCACACAGGCGGCATCACCATCTCAGCCGGCGGCATCGCCCTTAGCGGCTCCGGCGCCCTTGCCGATAGCGAAGCCATCAACCTCGCCGCCAACGGCACAAGCTTCGACATCAGCGCCATCAACGCCTCTGGCGAGACGATCGGCTCCATCGCCGGTGTCAGCGGATCCTCCATCGCCCTCGGCTCGAAAACCCTCACGGTCGGCGGCGATAATACCAGCACCACATTCAGCGGCAGCCTGGGCGGCACAGGTGGCGCCCTCGTGAAAACCGGCTCCGGCACCCTCACGCTCGATGGCGGCAACACCTACACCGGCACCACCACGATCAGCGCCGGCGGCCTCCAAATCGGCAACGGAAGCACCACCGGTTCCCTCTCCACCAGCAGCACGATCACAAACAACGGCATCCTCACATTCAATCGCTCGAACAATGTCGCCCAAGGCACCGATTTCACCTCCACAGCCATCGGCGGCAGTGGTTCGCTGGTCCAGAGCGGCACAGGCAACCTCACCCTCTCCTCCGCCAATACCTACTCCGGCGGCACCACACTCAACAGCGGCACCCTGGTGCTTAATAACTCAACCGCCATCGGCACCGGCGCACTCAGCATCAACGGCGGCACCCTCAACAACACCAGCGGCACCAGCATTACCCTCAGCAGCAACAATACCCAAAACTGGAATGCCAACTTCGCCTTCACCGGCACCAACGACCTCAATCTCGGCACCGGCGCAGTGGCCCTCGGCAACTCCGCCTCGCGCACAATCACCCTCACCAGCGGCAACCTCACCGTCGGCGGCGTCATCTCCGGCGCTTCCTCCCTCACCAAAGCAGGCGCCGGCACCCTCCGGCTCACCGGCAGCAATTCCTACAGCGGTGGCACGACCATTTCAGCCGGAATTCTGGAGATCGCGGGTTCAGGAACTCTCAATGCGGCCGGAAATATCGTCAATAATGGCACACTTCTTTGGAATTCCAGCAACTCTCCAACTTTCAGTGGAATCATTAGCGGATCCGGTGGCATAACGCTCAATGGCACAGGAAGAATACAATTAAATAGTTCAAACTCCTTTACGGGGGGCGTCGTGATCAATGCAGGAACATTGCGTTTTGGTGGGAGCAATGTCATCTCGGCTTCCAATAACGTGACGATAAACGGTGGAACATTGGATGCCGATGCCATCGGTAGGCCTAACACGATTTCTCTGCTCACGCTTGCAAGCGGAAATGTGTCACAAAACACACTCACTGCAACCAACGGCTACATCCTCCAAAACGGCTCTGTCTCGGCCATCCTCGCTGGCAGCGGCGCCTTAACCAAAAATGGCAGTGGCACCGTGACACTCTCGGGAAACAATACCATCAGCGGAGCCACAACCGTATCGGATGGCACACTCGTTCTCTCCGGCAACGGCACGCTCGGCACCAGCACGATCAGCCTCACCGGCGGCACACTCGATCTCGGCGGTAAGAGCCTCACCAACACCTTCAGCAGCCTCACCGGCGGCATGCTCTCCAACGGCACAATCACCAACGACGGCGGAAACTACGCCCTGCAAAACGGCACCGTGAGCGCCGTCCTCGCCGGCACCAACGGCGTGAATAAAACCACCTCTGGCACGGTTACGCTGACCGGAGCTAACACCTACACCGGCACCACCACCGTCTCCAGCGGCACCCTCACCGCAGCCGCAACCGGAGCCATGGGCAACAGCACAGTCATCAATGTCACCGGCGGCTCCTTCCTCGTCACGGCCGCAAACGCCGTCAGCGACAGCACAAATATCAACCTCGATGGAGGCACCCTGGCCTTGAGCGGCAACTTCAGCGAAAATGTAGGGCAGCTCACCCTGAGCAAGGATTCCATCATCGACTTTGCCGGCTTCGTCGGCACGCTTCGCTTCAGCGGCGTAGGCTCCTGGGCATCCAGCGCCAACCTCGCCATCTGGAACTGGAGCGGAGTGCCGCGCTACGGTGATCCAGTCAACAATTATCTAACCCCCAGCAACCTTGTCTTTACCGATAATTCCCTCGTGGCTTCCGACCTCGCAAAAATCAGCTTCTACAGCGGCAGTGGCAGTGGATTCATCGGCAACGGATTTGAAGTCAGTGGCTTCGAAGGTAATGGCAGCCTCATCATAGCCGTCCCCGAAACCGAAACCTACTTCTACGCCCTCGCCCTCCTCGCCGGCGTCCTCGTCCAATACCTCCGTCGCCGAGCCAATCGAAAAGCCCGGGAGGGTCAACCTCCGGCTTGACCCAAGTTCCTCCACGGAAGGCGCTGAATGACTCCCAGACACCTCCCCGTCCAAAAACCTCCCGATCCACACCCAGCGCACAAAGGAGCACGCTCGTCGTGAGCGTGAAAGACACTCGCGCCGCAACCTCATCCATGGGCGAATCCCGCCTTGCGCCTGTGCATCAAAGGGTAGGGTCGGCGCGCCGCCGCTGACCCATTTGCGCGGCAAGGCCGCCATTGCATCTCCAGCATGGACGCCGCTTCGCGGCTGAAGTTTGGGTCATGCCGGAGGATGGACCCTCCCGGATTCACGACCCGCGCGGCAGCGCGCCCGCCTCAAAAAATGATTCTGTCATCCATGACTTTGTCGAGCATCCCAAGCTGAGCATTCCCATTTGTGGGCCTCTACTGAAAATACATTGATTTTTATTTTGAACCTTAAGTTTTTATTGACACGCTCAGATGTGGATTCAAAATCTGAA
>Ga0114977_10002803_pt1 | contig 11215 bp, 7 predicted proteins | sample S_130805_MF_Meta_FD_87026 | JGI IMG/M metagenome (GOLD analysis project Ga0114977, IMG submission 87026) | Freshwater microbial communities from Lake Simoncouche, Canada to study carbon cycling - S_130805_MF_MetaG | ecosystem: Environmental > Aquatic > Freshwater > Lake | place: Lake...
CCACTATCAAGGTAATGAAAACCAAACCCATTACCATTATCAGCACCTTTGCGTTCTTTGCCCTGTCGTTGTCGTCACTTTGCGCATCGACACTCGTCAGTCCACTCAACGCAACCTTCACTACAACGGACAATAGCAGGGATATTCCGTTGTCAATATCCGCTCCTTCATGGACTCTCAACGAGTCAACTGCAGACACAGCCGCTATGAAAATCCACTCTCTTGTGGGTTACACCGCCACAGCAGGGCAGGCTGGCGCCGGTTGGTCGTCAGGCAAGCTGCGTGTCGGACCGGGCGACTCCCGAGACGGCGCCTTTGCCTGGAAGTTTACACTGTTAGACGGCCAGACAACCACTGGCGGCACTATCACCGCAAATATTCGTTTCGTCGGGACTCCGAGCACTCAGAGTGCCGGTACTTTCCTCGGTGTGGGCCAAACGTTTGTTCCTACTAGCAACCTGCTAAACTTTAATTCAGCCGCCTTTACGAAGGTCGGTTTGACTTCAACTTCAACCAGCTATAGCAATTATACAGAAACATGGAGTCTGAACGTGCCGACCGGTGTCTCGACGTTTTATGTTGCTTTTGCGAAGCTGGGCTCATCCGGTGCTACAACCGCTCTGAATTCTCTCCAAACAAACATTACGGCTATCCCGGAACCATCCACGTCCGCGATGATCGTAATAGGATTCTCAATGCTACTAGCCCTCTCCCGCTACAAAAGAAGGGCGTCCTAGCAGACACTCTGCGACTGCAATGATTGGAATCCGCAATGTCCAGATGCCAGATCCATCGGGTTAAAAACATTACGACAATTTTTAACGACAGACAGGCCCGGAAAGTCCGATTCCGCCCACGGGTTTGATCTGCGCAGCGCCGAATCCGAATCAGCCTTGGGAGTGGGTCACATGCTGCTCGGCAAGACGCTCAGTTCACATACCAATGTATCACCAGAATCTCAATGTGCAGGGAGTGCCTGTAGTGCGGCAGAGAGTCACAAGTGCCTCCAGTAAGCTCTTTGCTCTTTTCTCATTCGGTGCAAAAATCCTTATCAGGCGAAAACAAGCAACTTTCCTGATCATGCTGCTGAGTGTGATCGCATCACCGGCTCTTTTAGCAATGGAGGATCTCACCACGAATGCCACTCTCAACGTAAAGGTCATGGCACTCATGTATGATGGTCAGACCATTCCAGGAACAGATCGCAAGGTCAGCGCTAGCGCACCGACATGGGTTGAAGTGAAGACCTTTGCGCCCGATGTGGCCAGGCGCCTCCTGAACGCGAAACCCGATTCCACCAACAGCCTCACCACCCATTTTTGGGGTGAGCAGTCGAAGGAGTTTGAGATCGTGGTTGACCTGGGAAGGGTGTTCACCATTGAGCGGATTGAGGTGCAGCAAGGTGAACCTGCAGGACATGACAACACCCTGTCCAGCATGCGCATTTATGGGTCGAACCGCTTGCCAGATCAGACATGGGATCAGTCTTTCGGGCTGTTTGAGGCACAAAAAGCAAGCCAACCGCCGGGCATCCTGGCAGATTCCTTGAACAAGGAGGCGCGGTTCCTCAAGCTATTCATCCTCTCCAACGCACCACTTTCGAGCTTGGGTTCGCTGAAGATCTTCGGGAGCGCGAGTCAGAATCAGGAAAATCAGGCCGCTTCCCAGAAGAGGGTCCCGAATAATGCTCTTCGCGTCGAACTTGGCACCGCAGGAGGTTTGAACCCCGAAAAGTCTCCCGAATTCATCGGACAGATGGCAACTTGGCGGGATCCGCAACTCGACTTTGAGGTTCCGTCCACGGCGCCAAGATATGAGCTGTGGGTTCTTGCCAGAAAACCGGACGATGTCGTCGCAGAGGCGCGGATTCATCAAGAGAAACTTATGGTGAAGCCAGTTTCAAACGGCTGGACAAAACTCTGCAGCATTGAGCCAGGAAAAACCTCCATCGAAATGCAGACCACGCCAGCGAACGCCGCGATGTGGGATGAGTTGATCCTAATGCCAGAGGGAAGCGTTCGACCCGATCAATGCTTCCCAGACGATCTTAGTCGCATCCCCCAGCTGAAGCCTTTGAAGGGGTTTGCGCAGCAGCTCCTTTTTGACAAGCCTGATATCAGTGACGAAGAATTTGCGGACCTTGTTGCCAAACATTATGGATTTCCTGATCTGCCCGACCCTCTTCCTCCAGTGACTGATTTACGGGGAAATCCTCTTTGGAAGGGAAAGCCATTCTTTTCGCAAACGTTATTTCACTTTGCAGCAAACAATCCCGTCGTTGCCTCGTCACCTGTAAATACGGCCTGGCAGGCACCCGAGCCCAGCGACCCTCGTCGCGATTATGCTGTCATCATCAGCTATCATGCACTCTGGAAAAGCTACGATGCCGTAGCCGCAAAATTAAAGAGAATTCAAGGGGCCGAGTATCCGTTTATTCATTACCTTTGCGATGAGCCTTCTAATGTGGGAGTCAGCGTCCGGGAATTACGCCGTCTGAACACGCTGGTCAAACGTTTGGATCCCTACCACCCTACTTTTATCAATGTTTGTCCGAATGATGTGGGAAATCCTCACATTCTCGGAATTCCCGATGTCGCCGGAGCCGACATCTATCCGATCCCCGGCGGCAGGATTGGTGATATCGGGGGCTCGCTTGACCGGCTCAGGGTTGCGGCTGCTGGTCGGCCATTCATCTTTGTTCCACAGTTTTTCTCCTGGGGTGGTTACGGTCGCCTCAATGCACGTTTTCCGACGTCCGATGAAGTTTGGGCGATGGCATCCATTGCTCTCACACGCAACGCGCGGGGTTTTTGGTTCTACGAATGGCCGGCTCCCATCATGTCGAGTAAAACTTCGGTCGCAGATCTGTATCCCGAGCAATGGAAAGCTCTTGGGCAGTTCATGGAAACCAACGCATCCCTAGCTCCTGAGCTCACAGGCCCTGAAGTCGATACTCAGTCTTTGCATCTGACAACGGCACCACCAAAGAACCTTCACTGGAGGCTTGCGGTAACAGCGGACCAAACGTCCGCTGCACTGATTGTTGTAAATTCCGGAGCGCAGGCGCAGATAGTTCAGATCGACTTAAGGGGATCTCCGATAGCAGATGCCAGGATTTCCTTGATCTCTGCTCGCGGCTGTTCCTCGTTGAAAGAGAAAGAGTCCGGAGTCTGGAGTTGTGCACTCGATGCCATCGGCACCGCATTTCTGCGCGTGAGCGCGCCCGGTTTAGGTCAGCTTCCCCTTCTTTCTCCGAACGATGTTGTCAGGCGAACCAAGGAAAAACTGAAAACTGGTGGCGAACGACCGGAAGTATCGCTTTCCGTTCACGGCGAAGGCTCTGATTTCGCCGAGACCTTCAGCGCGGACTTGCTCGACTCATGGGTGTCCTCCAACCGACCTGACACTGCTGCAATCTGCGCGACGAAGGACGGCTTGGTTATGAAGGTCAGCACACGCTTCCGCAAGGGGGCGGAGTCAAAAGTCCTTCAACGCGACGGTGATGTCTGGATGGACCCCTCGATCGAGATATTCATTGGGACTGCAGACCAACCGGACAAGTATCTTCAATTAGCTGTCAATACGGCCAACTGCGTTTCCGATACAATGGTTGACCTGTCACGGGAGGTCAGCCGGGACCCGAATTTTACCGCAGATTTTACCACCAAAGTCTCCGCTGGCGTTGAAAGCGCAGATTATCTTGTCTTTATTCCGTGGAAGACGCTTGAGAAAAGTCTCGGATATTCCAAGGACAAAACTCTCACCCTGAATATTGCCAGTAGTGCATCGAACTGGGACTGGGTTGGACTCTCAGGCACGGGTTACCACCAACCTGAAGCTTTCGGGCACGTGGTTATCAAAAAGTGAAACCGATGATACAAAAACGTTCAGGAGTCCGGCGTGCATTTACACTCATTGAGTTGCTGGCCGTGGTTGCCTTCATATCACTGCTTGCGGGACTGCTTTTCCCAGCCGTTCAGAAGATGCGAGCTAAAGGCCTTCAGGCAAAATGCACCTCAAATCTTCGAAGTATTAGTAGCGCCTGGTCCTCCTACATTACCGATAACGGCGGGCGACTCCCTCCCGCCTCTACCGGAAAAGGTCCTTGGTATCAGGATTATTGGACAAAAAGTCTTTACCCCTATCTGGGCTTTTCGTCGGCCCCTGAGGGGCACCTCGATGCGCTCGTGAATTCGGTGGCATTTTGCCCCTTGGATAAAGGGATTCCCTTTCATCAGAAACAATACAGCGCTTTGTCGTATATCCCGAATGCCTTAATCGGAGGCGCTTATGATCAGAACGGTAACATGTATGGACCGCTCACCGAATGGCCTAGCAACAGGGTGAATGTCGCAACGACTGTCGGAGCAATAGAACAACCGTCGTCGAGAATGCTTTATGCCTGCGCCAAAGAAGGACTTACCAGGTCCTTATTCACGGCAGATAATGTTGAACCTTATCTTGCCAGAACTCATAGTGGAGGCTGTAATATTCTTTATGCCGATGGCCATGTAGCAATGTTCCGTCCCGACCCCGACAAGCCAGGGGAGGCAATTGCCTTGGTTCTTGGCCCCGGAAAGTAGTGATAATCCACGGATCCAGATATTCCATGAAACACGCAAATCACCCGGCTCGACTTGTTCTGGGGCTCTCCCTCATGATCGTGGCGAAAGTCTTCTCGTCCGAGGCGCCCACAATTGCAGAGGCCCCCACGCAAACATTCGTCCATGAAACAGCAGGAATTCTTATTCCAAAGGACACAAAAAGTCTCAAAGTGGCTCTTGATTCAGTCTCTCTTGGAAAACAGTTGTTTGCGGTTATTGGATACTATGGCGCAGAAATTGACCGAAGCAAAGCCGATGTCAGCACAGATCCCTTAGGACTGGTGGTGGGTTCTGCAACAAATCACTTCCAGGGTTATGCAGTCTGGAAGTTCCGCTTTGAGAACGGTGTTGCACGGCCTTGTCGCATCATAGCAAACACAGTGTTCATCGGGACGCCATCGCAGCAAGCATCTGGCTGCTATCTCGCGGTCACTCCTTGCACATATCTGGATCCTTCCTTGGGTTTGATCAACCCGGCTGCTAAGAACACAGCCCACATCCCAGAAACATCATCAGCTTTTGGCAGGTATCCGGAACAGATCGAACTTGAAGTTCCTCCCGGAGAAAGTGAGTTTTTTATCATCCTGGCTGACGCTGGGGGTGCGGGAACGCTAAAGCTCGAGTCCTTAAGGATAGATTTAGGAAAGTAAGCGTGGTGCGCTCCCACTCGTGTGCCGGCTTAGCCGGCCCTTCGGCGGGCAGCTATTCTAAGCGCGATCGTCTCGGAATTCTGAAACCGACTGGAAATAGTCGGAGTAAACCATGACCAATAAAAGTATTTAAATGCACGTTCCAACGCCAGCAGAAGTCGCCATGCACGGTGTCCGACGCGATCTCTTTCAGGGAGCCCCCTCCATGTTCGTTGGGGATCGGCCTTTCTTCGGGCTCATACACGGGATCGATGCCTACGAAGATCGCCCGTGGGAGGAGGCGGTCCGCTCCAGCTATCGAAGCGGCATCCGGATGTTCCACTTCCTTGCGCCCCTCTCCGTGGCTTACCATCCGGACGGGTATGATTGGACCCTTTTCGACGAACTCCACGATCGACTTGCGGCGGCGGCCCCCGACGCCCTGTTCTTGCCCCAAGCCTTTCTAACCACGCCTCCCTGGTGGGATGAGAAACATCCCGAAGAGAGGATAGGATTCCGGGGTCATGTTCCATTCATTCCTTGCTTTCCAAATGAACACCAACCCCTTTGGAAATATGAAACCAAAACCTACCACGGCATAACCAACCCGTCCTTGGCCTCCGAAGCGTGGAAGCAGGACATCGGCGGGCTGCTTTCCTCCTATGTGCAACGCTGCTGGGAAAGGCATCCCGGCCGTTTTTTCGCCTTCATGACGGCGTATGGCACTTGCGGGGAGTGGCACCCCTTCGGCAGTTATCACAACGACACCTTCGGTCATCAGGACTTCTCCCGACCGATGATGGCATCGTTCCGCAAGCGGCTAACGGAGAAATACCAGAGCGACAAAGAGCTCCGTGCCGCATGGAAAGATCCCGTCGTGACGCTGCAAACCGCGGAACCCCCGACGCGCCTGCAGACGCTGAAGGCCGATGTCGGGTCGCTTAAAAACCCGGGAGACCACGTTCATTTCATCGACTGGTCTGAACATTATGAACATGTAAAAAACGAGGCGATGATTCACTTTTGCGGCATCGTCAAAAAGAGCGCGCCGCAGCCGGTTCTAGCCGCTGTTTTTGCAGGATATCGTCTCCAACTTGGCGCTTCGACGTATTGCTCGCAGCAGAACCACGGGAGTCTGCATCCTTTGTTGGAGCATCCGGCAGTTGACATCCTTACGACACCCAATGCCTATCAGGACCGAGAAAAAGGAGTTTTTTCTCAGGCACCGGTGGCCAGCTTCGCTCGTAAAAAACTATTTCTGATTCAGAATGATGTTCGGACCGATCTCACGCAAGGCCACCACAGCGGCGGGTTTGGAATCGCCAGAAGCCGGCATGAGGGTCTTAATCAATACCTGCGCGACACATTTTTTAGCATCACTCAGGGAACTGGACTTTTCTGGTTCTACGATTTCGGGCACGGTTGGTATCTTGATTCTGATTATAAACGGGTGGTGTCCAAGCTGGAGGATCAGCTATCGCAGTTTCCACCGAGACCGCATCAAGCCGAGGTCGCGGTCGTCGTTGACGAACAGTCCTCCCATTATCTTGAGGGGTTTGGCGGTTACTACCATTTGTTTCGCAGTTGCCTGAATACGGAACTGCCGCGAATGGGAGCTCCGTTTGATGTCGTTACGGTTGACGACCTGCTTGACCGGCCGCCATATAAGTTATGCATCTTCCGCGATTTGTTTTATGCGCCACCCGCCCGCAGCAAGGCAATCCGCTCGTGGTTGCTGAAAAATGATGTTTCCTGTGTTTGGTTAGGCCCGGCAGGTTGTATTGCGGAAGATTCTGTTAATCCCTCAAACAGCCGCGCTCTAACCGGAATAGAGTTGGAGTTGGTGAACACGCCGCTATCCCAGCAACTCATTCTATTAGGCAATAGTTCACTGGTTGAGAACTGCGCGACAACGCAGGGGACCGAAGGGGGATCTGATCTTTTGGGTGTGTGGGCACCGACGGTATTTACCCAAGATCCTACCGTGGAAGCCTTGGGGCATTTGGATTCATTAATGGAAACGGGTGCCGCCATCAAGCGTATGCCCGCGCGGTTTGACGCCTGGTTCGCCTCCCCAAAACTCAAGCGGGATCTCCTGTCGAAGCTGGTTGATCTCGCCGGTGTTGCCCGCCATGTTCTCCCGGGAGATGTTGTTTACGGATCGGGCAACTATGTTTCTGTGACCTCAGACACGACGAGAGTGCTCCACTTTTCACCGCTCCATCCACATGTTTTTGCAAAGGATGTTCTAACAGGCGAGATCTTCAAGAGGGTCGATCACCAATTCGAAATTCCGTGTGAGAAGAACTGTCCTCGCTTGCTCTACACATACGATTCTGCCGCACAGTCTGATTAGAACTCCCGTGCCAAACAATAGTCATTAGCCCATAATAATGTTCATCCAACCATCATCAGTGTCTTCCTGTTATTTAGCGGTTATCTTATAATTACATTTTATGGAAACGATTAGTGAGCCCGATGCACAGCGCACAAACCCTAAGCATCTTCAAGGATTGGAAGTTTTCAGTGAGTATTTTAGCGGGGAGCCAGATACGAATGCGGATAGCATGGCACTCCTGCGCGATGCCATCAATAATCTTCGTGTCGTTGGGGGCGGGCGAATCCATTTCAAACGAGGCCGTTACGATTTCTGGCCAGATTGCACATTCAAAAAACACGTCTACGTGTCCAATAACGACGCGGGGCTCAAACAGATCGCTTTTCACCTCGAAGACCTTGGCCCAGTGGAGATCGATGGCTATGGGGCCGAGTTCATCTTCCATGGATTTGTAAATCCCATCGTTTTAACCCGCTGCCGCAACGTCCTCCTGCGGAACTTCTCGATCGACTTCCAGCGGCCTTTCCACAGCGAGGGAATCATCACTGCACTTGGAGAAAATCACATGGAAGTGGAATTTTCCGATGAATTTCCCTTTATCGTAACGAACGGTCAGTTGCGGTTCATTGGACGCGAGGGAGACTCGTCGCTTCATGAATGGCGTCGTTTGCTTGAGTTCGACACTGCTCGACGTGAAACAGCCTTCATGGCGGAGGATTACTGGTCGCACTGGTTTATCGAAAATGGTCTCATTCCGAATGACGGCACGGGAAATATGTTTGACCAGGTGGAGGCTGTTCAGACTACCAGTTGTCGAGTCCGACTGACGATTCCAGGGTTCCGGGCGACCGTGGGAAATACGCTCTATTTTGGTCCCGGTCATCGTCTCGTTCCAGGAATCATTCTCACTGACTGTCAGAACGTTCGTCTTGACGACGTCACGATCCACCATAGCGGAGGCATGGGTGTGGTCGGTCAGCGCTCGGCCAATATTCAGTTAAACCGGGTGAATGTCGCACCCAAAGCGCGCGGTAAACGTATTGTGAGTGTTACCGCCGACGCAACGCATTTCGTGAATTGCTCGGGAATGATTCAGTTGAAGGACTGCGTGTTTGAAAACCAGCTTGATGATGCGACTAACATTCACGGTAACTACGCGCGAATCAGCCGCATCCTTTCTCCATTTCTATTGGAAATCGAAACCATCCACCCGCAGCACCATGGATTTGACGTCATACGAACGGGCGAACTGATCGAGTTTGCCTCCTCTGGTGGAATGGTCGCAAAGAATCAAGGAATGGCACGGTCCGCATTGCGTCAGGATGAGCGCCACACCTTGCTCGAGTTGGAGCACCTCATACCGGAAGGAGTCTGTGTCGGAGATATTGTTGCCTCGCTCGATACAGCCTCCCCAGCGGTTACGATCCAGGGCTGCCGGATTGGATGCAATCGCGCGCGTGGCGTCCTGTTGGGGTCCAGTGGTAAGACTCTCGTGGAGAATAATGTCTTTCACACACCAGGATCGGCAATTCTCTTCGAGGGAGACGGACGGTATTGGTTTGAACGTTCAGCTGTACGCGATGTGACAATCCGTGGAAATGTCTTTCAGACCTGTAACTATGGTATTTGGGGACGCGGGACCATCGAGGCTTCCCCAAACATCGAGCCCGCTTTGCGCAATGGGAATGCTTGTCATCGCAATATTCATATCGAAGGTAACACTTTTCAAACCTTCGATGATACTCCACTGCTCTATCTCAGTTGCGTGCAGGGCGTTGCTTTCACTGGAAACCAGGTGGAGGAAACAACCAGGTATCCCCGCGCCCGTCTTGGAATGCCAAGAATTGTGGTTGACCACGGAGAAGACATTTCAGCTGATGTGATCTGATTTCTGGAATGTTCGTTTTTTACCACGAAAGCCCTTTTCTGCCAATTGTCATTCTAATACTCTCCATTAAATCTGTTAACTCATGAACTCAACTATTATTGATCCCCTTCACAACCTTGATACCCCCGAACATGCTCATGCCGACAACTTCTTCGATGTCTATCCCGGCATTTCCACCGTGCTCCCGTGGCCCGATAAATTCGGCAAACCGAAGATTCTGTTCCAGTCCGTCCGGTAGGGCGACGCGGTCTCGCGGCGCCGAATCATTTAAGAAAGATTTACCGCCAAGCCGGAACTTCTCTGGAACCGCGCTCAATCCGCGTTCGTTCGCTCCGTTATGGAGACCTCCATCAAATTCCTGCAGGAGCGCCATCCCGGAATGCGTTTTACCCTTTCGCTGACCAGTTACATCGCCGAAGTACGGGCGCTGCGTCCCGAATTCTTTGACGTTCTTGAGCTGCACTTCTGGATTCATGGGCCCCAATTTGACAACCGCACCGGCTTCTATCGGGATATCGTCAAAGATCGGACGAACAAAGACGGACGCATCTATCAAGAACGCATCGCCGCGACACTCCGTTCCTCGGGTTACACGCTGGAGAAAAAATTGCGCAACCAACTGGCGTTCGGAAAATCCTTTGCGGACGAATTAGGTGTCCCTCTGACGACAACAGAGGCGTGGGGTCCCTGGTGGCACATGGAAGGCCCCGGCTTCGAATGGGATTGGCTCAAGGAGTGGTGCGCCTACGGCCACGGCACGCTGGCCCGGGAATACGGGCTCTGGAGCTCCACGCCATGGAACTATGCCCATCCGTATTGGGACAACTGGTCGGACGTCGAATGGTATCGTGCGGTGAACGGGGCTTTTGTGGGTTAAGAGGCTCCCGAGAACTCCATACTCTGAAGAAGCAATAGGATAATCATGATTCAGGAAATCCACCTCATCCACTATTTTCTAACTCGCCCAGATTGGGCGAACTAAATTGGTCGAATAGCCCAAAACCTTCCTGCTTCGGCTTTCGTGACTGCTTGGAAGTAGTGCTTTTTGACCATGGCCGGAGAGTTCCCCATTTCCTCAGCCACCTGATAAACGTTTTTGATATCGGCCATGCGGTAAGAGCCAAAGGAGTGTCTGCAGCCGCTATGCTTCCAATCTACCCCTGCCCTTTGGGCTAGGAGGCGATTCCTGCCGAGAGTTGGGACGAGATTCTACCACACCACCCCTCAGTCTTTTACCGAGAACTCGACCGAGAAGGTTTAATAAATGAACCTAAATAGAAATTAATTCACCTGAAAGTATTTTTCCAAAAGGGCTTTGCTAAAAAGCAGTTCAGCCCAAACAGTTTGAGATTTTTTTAGAAAAGAGGCGCACGTTTTATTTCGTCCAACGGATCAAAAAGGAATCGGAAAAGTGAAAAGGCTGGCCGAATAAAAAAGTGCATCAATCGGACGAAAATCCTCGCGAACCTTTTCGCGCAATCGGCTGGTTCGATTCCCTCACTCGGAGAATTAAAAAAAGGCCTTCCAGGTAGCACTAACAATTACTTTTGTGTAAGTCTTTAGCTATCAACATGCGGCTGGAGGGAATCGAACCCTCGTTAATTACTCCTCACCTTAATAGAGAGTACGGGAGTTTCTAAAAATCCTTCATGCCTGACTTTTGATAATGGCTGCAGCGATCGCTGCTCTCTTAGCCGCACCTTTCGGCGCCTCAAAAGCCTCATCTGGCCACTTCTCCCCCTTTGCCATCAACTCC
>Ga0114977_10002805_pt1 | contig 11213 bp, 9 predicted proteins | sample S_130805_MF_Meta_FD_87026 | JGI IMG/M metagenome (GOLD analysis project Ga0114977, IMG submission 87026) | Freshwater microbial communities from Lake Simoncouche, Canada to study carbon cycling - S_130805_MF_MetaG | ecosystem: Environmental > Aquatic > Freshwater > Lake | place: Lake...
AACCAGAGAGAACGAAACAATATTTTTTTGAGAATCTTTTATGCTCTTGAGCTGATATAAACCCTCGTTTCTTTGAAAAATCTACCCTATCATTTTTTATAGCCTCTGCAGAAATAAATGGTACGCCTTCATCTAACATTTCTGGCGTTTCATGTGGTCCATCTGTTACTGGTATTGCTACTATCCTTTTTATAGCCCGAGTATTCCACCCAGCAGGAACTTGAGGCAGCCACTCAATCCCCGTTTCTTTATATTGCTCATATTTTGGATAATTTACGCTCATGCCGCTTCACTCATAAGCTGCAATATTTCCTTTTGCAGTGCGGTTAATTCGCTTTGAATTTCTTCTAATTGCCTTGGTGGGGTGTAAGTATAAAAATGACGCGTGAATGGAATTTCATAGCCGCGCACGGTTTTACTTTCATCAATCCAAGCATCTGGGGCATGTGGCAGCACTTCGCGCTTGAAATATGCCTGTATATCTTCTTTCATCGGCACGTTTTCATTATCACGCAAGGTTGGGTCTGCTTTCGGCTTGCCCTTGTTATCTTTCACAATTGCAGCATTTTCATCGCGCTGGCTTAAACCCTCTGCAAGCAACTTTAATAATTTAGCGTCTGGCTTGTCAAATAGCTTTTTAACATCCTTGGTAAAAGCAACTTCATCAAGCCAGCTTTTCCCTTTGCTGGTCTGTAGTATATCAATAATCTGGCCTTGCAGCTTTTTGCCTTCTGCAATTTCCTGATTGCCTGTATCGCCTTTTTTCTTAGATGTTGCCAATGCCAAAAATGCGCCTGATTCCTGCAATGCCGCAATAGTGCTTTCGTTAATATCAAAACGCAATCTTAAAGGCCGTTCAACTGTAATGCGTTCATAACCAAAATCATCATTATCAAAAATCTTAGTCAGTCCATTTTGTTTAAAATCGCCATATATGCGGGTTATTTCATCAATCTGGCTTTCAGTAATAAGGTTGCGCTTACTACCAAGGCTTTTACGCATTTTTTCATAAAAACCCACCGCGTTAATAAGCTGCACTTTGCCCTTGCGCTTTTCTTCCTTGCGGTTGGTTAATACCCAAATATATGTGGCAATGCCTGTATTGTAGAAAAGGTCATTAGGCATGGCAATCACTGCTTCCAGCCAGTCATTTTCAACAATCCATTTTCTTATATTCGATTCCCCGCTGCCTGCGCTGCCTGTAAATAACGGCGAACCATTAAAAACAATAGCAACACGGCTGCCGCCTGTATTATTTTTAGCTGGTATCATCTTTGAAAGCATGGTTTGCAGGAATAGCAACGAACCGTCATTAATACGCGGCAAGCCAGCACCAAACCGCCCGTTATAACCCTGCAACTGATTTTCCTGCTTTACTTCCTTTTCCTGTTTTTTCCACTCAACACCAAATGGTGGGTTGCAAAGCATATAATCGAACTTTTCATCTTTCAGGCCATCATTGCGCAAAGTATCACCAAAAATAATATGCTCTATATTCTGGCCTTTTATAATCATATCAGAAGTACAGATTGCCGATGATTCAGGATTTATTTCCTGCCCAAATAATACAGTTTTAATACTATTGTTAAGGCTATTTAAGAAGTGTTCGGATTCCGACAACATGCCGCCCGTACCACATGCGGGGTCATATATTTTATATATTTTGCTTTCATCGGTAAGTAGTTTCTTTTCGCTTTCGCCATTAAAGATAATATTTACCATCAAATGTATTACTTCGCGTGGGGTGAAATGCTCCCCTGCCGTTTCATTCGATAACTCGGCAAAGCGGCGGATAAGCTCTTCAAACGCATAACCCATATCAGTATTACTTACACGGTCAGGGTGCAGGTCTATATTGGCGAATTTTTGGGCAACCAGATAAAGCAGGTCGGCACTATCAAGTTTGGCAATTTGCTTTTCAATTTCAAAATGCCCCATGATATCGCGCACATTATCGCTATAACCCTCAATATATTTATCAAGGTTCTTCTTTATCTGGCTAGGGTCATCAAGTAACGATTTAAACGTAAAGCGGGAAATATTATAAAAATTGCCTTTGGATATTGAGCGTATAACAGGTTCAGGAACATCACCATTGAAACGCTTCTTTTGCTCTTCATAGGATTTATCAAATTCCGCCTTGTTAGGCTCTATAATGCAATCTAAACGCCTTAAAACTGTAAAAGGTAGTATTACCTTTCCATAATCGGATTGTTTAAAGTCACCCCTTAATAGGTCGGCAACACCCCATATAAAGCCAGCAAGTTCTTTAACATTTTCAGCCATTTAATTCCTCTAATTTGCTATCTGAAAGGCGAGGTTCTTTCTGAATCCATAAACCTATAGTTGGCTGGATACTAATGGTTTTATAAAAAATGTAAATTTATAATATTGATTGTCACGTATTAGTTGCGCTCCTGCTGGTTAATAGTTCATTATTTAACTTCAGTTGAGCAAGTAGTTCCTTTGAAATATCACCTCCTGCATCTTTAGGCTTCCCCACCTTAGATAAAATATCAAATTGCTGCTCTGGTGTTGGCTGGTAATAGTTACCCAGAGTGATTGCTAAATTTTCATGTCCAAGGTTTAAGCTAAGTGCCGCCGCTTCCTGAATCCCATAATTTGTTACAATATGATGCGTTAACATATCCCTGAAACTGTGGGGATTGTTATATTTTAGTCCAATTTTTTCAAAAATACGTTTTACTATTTTTGGTATAACACCGTGGCTTTCAATATGATTGCGTGAAAGGGCAATACCACCAACAAACTGTTTGTACTCATTATGCTGCAAAAGTTCTTTTGGAAATAGCGGGTCATTATCAGTAAAACCCAATTCTTCTTTCAAGTGCCTCACCCAATTAATGATAATATCTACAATAGTATCATCTATTGGAATAAACCTAGTATTTATCCACTTACTTTTTTTGGTTCTCATGGTACGCGGGTCTTGAAATATCGCCTCTTTTTTTATATCAATATGCCCAATCTTAGCCGTTATAAGTGATTCATGCCGCATGGCAGTACATGCAAGCATGGCAATAACCACCCTATCACGCATTTCAACATCATTCATAGGGTTGAAATTAAGGGCGCGTTTTACGTCATCAATGGTATAATATTCCTTGAGTTTTCTTATAGAGTTAAGTTTACGCCTATCCTCTTTACCAAGGTTAAGATACCTTAAATCTATTGATTTCAGTTTATTCTTGTATCCCCCCTCCCTTTTCAACCATTTAAAAAACTTTTGCAGCGGTTTCAAAATATGTACAATAGTAGAAAGTGTTAAATCCCCGCCCTTAGCATTTTTGGTTACTAAAAGCTTGTTTCTAAACTTTTCTAATGTATCAGAAGTGAGTTCTTTAAAATTCTTAAATCCAGTAAATATTTCCAGCCTATCTATGGCTTGCCGTGCCGCATCGATAGTTTTATCACTCAGCTCATCCAGCTTCATATCTATAAGATATTTCTTTTTTATTATGTCGTTTTCGTGGTTATTTTTAGTCATTTTTTCTTTGCTCCTTAGTTTCACAAATACCGCTACAATCAAGCCCCTGTATTAATGGTGAATTTGGTAGTTGCTGAATTTTTATAACCTCCTGAAATTTTGGCAGGTCTTCCAGCGATATTCGCCTGTTTATTATTCTGTTACACTCGCAAATAGATTTTAAATTTCCAACTTTAGGGGCTGTAATTTCCAAGGTCGCAAAACTTACCTTAAATGGCTTGCGGCATGGCAGGCAATAAATTTCATCCCACTTTGATTTGGTTTCTTTCTTTGCCTGCCGTGCATTGATATAGTCGATTGCAAATTGCCCCCTTATAATATTAGGGTAAGAGCCTTCAACTATCTGCATCCCGTCTTTTATCATATTTCTGATGGTATTGGGGTGCACGCCCAGCCTTGCCGCCAATTCGTCAATATAATAAAGTTCTGTAGCTTTTAGCCGCCGTGGATTTAGCTTTCTTTTTGCTTTTTTTCTTGGCATGAAACCAGCCCCTTACTTGCTCTGGTTCTGGTTTTCAATCCAAGTAAAGAAAGCAGATTCATCAATCAGCACGCGCCTGCCAACACGCTTTATGCAGGCATTAAACCCGTTTTTATCAGCATGAAATATTAGGTGACGCAGGCCGCCCAGTGGGGGAAACTCATGGTGCTCGTTCCATTTAGTAACGGGTATTAATTTTGGTGGGGTGGCATTGCTCATTATATAGTGCTCCTATTGTTGTTGTGTAATAACTAGTAAAATCGTCAGTTATTATTCGACAATAGACGCAGTATTAATGGCTGCAATTCTCTGGGTGGTTAGATAGAATTCTTATGGCTTAGATAGGCAAAAATTTCTTAGATAGAAAAATGCATCTCTTGCATAGAAACTGCAAAGGAATTGTTTATATATTTAACTAGCAATTAGTGTCAGGAAGTAAGCTGTTATTTCAGTTCTTAAACTAGAAATAAGATTTTTATCAATACTGCTTTTTTTAGTTTCCCGTATAGAGCTTTTGCTAGACGCATACCACTTAATAACATCTTTTGTAATTTCGCTAATTACCTCCGTTATTTCAATATTTTTGTTATTGAATCTTTTTTCTAATTCGTCAAAACATTCAATTGCTGAAGGTAGCTTTTTATCCTGCATAGCTAAGTCTATAAATATATTTGCTATCAGTGGGTTGAGTAGGTGAGTACGTTCTTTTTGCAGGCATGGAAGGGATTCCAGGATTTTATCCTTAGTAATAAAATTACTCGCATTATTCCCAGAAGAGTTGTTTTTATTAGCGGAAGCTCTTTTATCATAACCAGTATATTCTAACAAAAGCTGGTGCGGCTGTATATCCTTGCTTATTGCCCATTTTATACAATCTATGGGTTTGAAGTTATACGAGTTGCTGCTCCAAGAATGATACTCTAAAATCTCCGCTTTTATACTTGTATTAGCAAGCCTTGTTGCGTCATCAAATGTTTTAGAATAGAAAGGGAATAAAGGTTCTTTTGATGTGGTTTCACTGTATCTATGTTCAAGCTCAGGACTCATGCCATAAATCACACATATAGCTTGCTCTAATGTCCATAAATCGTGTATTCCCCATTTTTTATAGAATTGCTTTATAGGCGAATATTCTTGAAATGTAAGTGGCTTTCCAGTTATCTCTTCATAAGCCTTCAATAATTTGTCTGGAAAATGTATTTCATACTGAAAGGCAGTTTCAAGCATCCTTAACGGATTAATACAAGTTTTTTCTATTGGTATATTAGTTTCTTCTATTAAGCCAAGGTCTGCAATTTTCTTGAATATTAACTTGGATTGCTGAGAGATTTTATTTCCATAAAAATTCTTATCGGGATGATAACCCAAGGCAATTTTTAGAGATTTTGCTGTATTATAACTATCAAGGTTCAACCACTTTATATAAAATTCATAATCAAGTTTTTCAGGAATTACAAAGTCTTGATTATGCGGCTGATTGTCTTCATGTTCGTTTATATTAATTGCCGAACCCGCGCTATAATTTGGTATTTTTGCCATTGTTTACCCTACCCAAATATTTTTTGATTCATTCTTTCGACAACGCCTGCCGTATGCGCTTGTGATAAATGCGCGTATCGTTTTACCATCTGTAATGTTTTATGCCCCAGCACCTCAGCAATTTCTGCAAGGCTTGCGCCATTCATGGCAAGGTAACTGGCTGCGCTGTGGCGCAAATCATGGAAGCGAAAATCTGCAATACCAGCATTTTTAACTGCATTTTCCCATGCAGTTCTAATATCAATAGGCTGGCACTTCTTTTCGCTTGGAAATACATAGTCGCAATTCTTATCACGCATCTTGAATTTTTCTTCTATAAGGGTATTGGCATAGCCTTTTATTGGCAGGGAACGGCGTTCTCCATTCTTTGTTTCGTGAAGCGTTACAAGGCTTCTGATTAAATCAATATCCCGCCACTTCAAATTTAGTATTTCGTTTTTTCTTGCGCCAGTGCTTAAGGCAAGAATGACAACCGTGTATAAATGCGGGTTTTCGCTTTTCTTGCAAGCTTCCAGCAATATTGGTCTTTCCTCATCACTAAGAAACCTTACCCGCCCCCTTGGTTCCTGAATTTTCTTAATTTTGCGTACAGGGTTATGTTCCAGCCATTCCCATTCATTAACGGCAACGGTGAAAACATGCCCTAACGCAGTAGTGTAACGGTTGGCAGTGGAAACGCCTTTTTCCCTGCCATACTGATTTTTGTCGCCAATAAGTTTGTTGCGGTACTCTGTAATAAGTGCGGCGTTAACGTCTGCAAGGGTATATTCGCCGATATTTTCTTTCCACCATTTAAGGTAGCAACGCTGATTTTCAGTGCTGTTATGTTTAAGTGGCAATACTTCTGTTTCATATTTTTCTATTAAATCGGCAAGCGTGTGTTTTTTGGATTGTGAAGTTTTGAAGTGCCTGCCGTCACGAATTGCCGACTCGGTTTGTTGCACCCAGCGTCTTGCATCGGTTAATCTTTCAAATGTGGCTGTTTGTACTGGAAAACCTTTTAGTCTTACTTTAACACGGTAGGAAGTTGTGCCGTCGCCCAAAGTTCTTTTTTCAATACTCGCCATAACACTTGCCCTTTAAATATAACTTATGGCAAATCTCTACAACAAACTGCGAAACATGGCAAGAAAATAAACCCGTAAGTTTCTAAATCTTAAGGGTTATGGGTAAATATCTATTTATATCAATGCATTGTAGTTATGCGATTGCCAAAAGGGGCAATTGAGGGGCGATTGGATTTTGACGGCATGGTATTTCTTAGATAATCACATGAAATTGTGACATATAAAATTTGAGGTGTTTTTTAATCTAATGAACGATTGTTAATGAAGGGAAGTTAAATTTAAAAGATGCTGATAATAAATGCCTCCTGCAATAAAAACAATCAACCGCTTATTGATGATTATATTTGTGGTAGGTTATCGCTATTAATGGCAATTGTTTGTTTCCGAGTGTCCCACCAGTGTCCCGCAAAGCAAAAATGCCCCGTTGGGCATTTTCTTGTTAGTCTGTAAGGCGTTGATTTTATTAAGAAAAGTTGGTTGCGGGGGCAGGATTTGAACCTGCGGCCTTCAGGTTATGAGTTAGAAAAAGGTTATTTATCAATAGCTTGCTATAGTACGCAGAATTACGCTAAATTTTTGACTTCTGGCAGTTATTCGCAGAATGTGCATACCCTCCATTTCGCTGCACTACTTGCCGACTTGTTCCCTCTTTAGTACACAGGCAGTACACGGATATTTATAAGCCTAATAAATCTGCCGTCATATAAAAAACTAGTGGCTATAGTATACTTATAGTGCTATAATACCTAGTATATAACGTATTATTACACTATAAATATACTTTTATGTCAGCGCTTATAGGAATTAATAAGAATAATAGGGGAAAATTAGCTCTTTTGATCAGAAATGTCAAAGGGCTAATAACCGTGCGGGATGCAGCCAGAATACTTGGCATTCCTAATAAAGCAGCATCTGTAATATTAACACATTTTGTTGATAATGGCTGGCTTGCAAGGATAAAACAGGGGGTGTACACAGAGATACCAATTGAAGCTTCTATTCCTGAAGCAGTTATTGAAGATGCCTGGGCAATAACCGAAAAGCTTTTTGCACCTTGTTATATTGGTGGTTGGTCTGCATTAGAATATTGGGGACTTACAGAGCAAGTTTTTACCACGACTCTGGTTTTTACATCTACAAAGATACGCAACCTTTCCCCAGAAATAAAGGGCGCTAAGTTTTTGCTTAGAGTTGTTTATCCAAAAAATTTCTTTGGGTTAAAAGTAGTATGGAGAAATAATGCAAAAATACAGGTTAGCGATCCAAGCAGGACAATGGTAGATATATTAAGTGACCCTGGTTTAGCTGGGGGAATAAGGCCTGTTATGGATGCCTTAAAAAATTATCTTGGCTCTAAATACAATAATCAGGAATTACTTATTGAATATGCCAGCAAACTTGGTAATAAAGCTGTATTCAAAAGGCTTGGGTTCCTATTGGAATATTTAGACAGCAAGGAAGAAAATTTGATTGCAGTATGCAAAAACAACCTTAGCGCTGGCAATGCCAAATTAGATCCGGCATTAGGTGCTGATGCCTTAGTTACGCGCTGGAAATTGTTGATACCTGAAAACTGGAGAAAAACTTCGTGATTCCTAAACAAGAAATACTGGAGTTTGCCAGGGTCCAGGGTGTTGAGCCAAGAATAGTTGAAAAGGATTATGTCCTTGGGTGGGTTCTTGCTGCCATAAACCAAAATAAAAAGTTAGATGGGCAATGGATTTTTAAAGGCGGCACATGCCTGAAAAAATGTTACTTCGAAACCTATCGTTTTTCTGAAGATTTGGATTTTACCATCCTTGATGTCGGCCATATTAACAAAGATTTTTTATTACAGGTTTTTGCTGAAATATCGGAATGGCTGGCAGAACAAATTGGGATAGACATCCCTGTTGACCAGATTAAATTTGATGCGCATCCCGATCCTGCCAAGAAATATGTTGAAGGTAAGCTTTATTATACAGGGCCATTACAGCAAAGGGGCAGTCTGGCAAAGATTATCCTGGATATTTCCAATAATGAGATACTGGTTCTGCCTCCCAAGGAATGTGAAATTTACCACCCATATTCAGACAAGCCGGAAAATGGCTTAAATGCCAGATGTTATAGTTTTACGGAAGTGTTTGCAGAAAAAACCAGGGCACTTGCAGAACGTGCGCGACCAAGGGATTTATATGACATAATCCATCTCTATAGGAACCAGGCTCTGCTTGAGGACAAGAGCTTATTGCTTTCAACGTTAGGAAAAAAATGTGAGTTCAAGTCCATTAAAACACCTACTCTGGAAACAATAAACAACCACCCATTCAGAGGTGAACTATTGAGCGAGTGGGATAATATGCTGAAACACCAATTAACCGTACTGCCTGCTATAGAGAGTTTTTTGGAGGAGCTGCCATATTTCTTTGAATGGTTGCATTCGGAAAATGTGATAGAAGAAATCGAAGATGAAGGGGGCGCTGTATCGCCTGCGTTTGCAGCAATCAAGAATATTGATACTAGCTGGACTCCTCCATTAAGGCTAATGCAGATTGCACCAGAATCTTCCTTTATTGAAAAAATCCGTTTTGCTGCTGCAAATAGGTTATGCCTTGATTTGAAATATGATGGCACAACAAGGCTTATAGAGCCGTATGAAGTCAGAAAAACTATTAGCGGCGAATTTTATTTGGCGGCTATTAAGGCCGATTCCGGCGAGCACCGTAATTATAGCTTTGGAAAAATACAAGGTATAAAAGTAACTGATAGGAGCTTTAAGCCCCGCCTTCCTATCCAAATTACTTCTACAGGACAGTTGGTTATAAAGCAGAATACAGCCAAACAAAAATTATCACATTCTAATCATTATAAATATATTTACCGTTGTGCTGCTTGTAGCAGATCTTTCAAAAAAGGCACTACAAATCCTTTGTTACGTAAACATAAAAATAAATCTGGCTATGACTGTACAGGAACATATGGGTATTATGTCAGGACGGAGTGGTAAGATTTTTACATAAACCAATGAAAATAATAACCTACAGCGACCTGCATCTCGAATTCGGTACAAACATTAAGCCACCTGCAAATAGTGATGCTGACGTAATGATTTTGGCAGGTGATATAATAACATTCAAGGATTACAGCCCACTTAGCCGTTTTCTTAAGGAGTGGAGCAAACCAGTGTTATATATCGCCGGAAACCATGAATACTATACACAAAGGCCAATTGCTGAAGAAAATAAAAACTTCAAGTCGTGGCTGGCTAACAATCACAAGAATGTAACTTTCCTGCAGGATGAGGAGATCAGCATTGATGGTGTTCATTTTTTCGGCGGCACTATGTGGACAAACTTTAACAATGTAGATGTTCATGCCATGATTACAGCGCAGCAACAGATGAATGACTATCGGCTGATAATTGCCGAGCCTGGCAAATCACTCAAGCCTGTTGATACCATCGCTTTTCATGAAACATTTGTAAAGAAGTTGATGCATTGGCTTGATAAAGATTTGGAAGGACCGCGTGTTGTTATCAGTCATCATGCACCTGCAGTTAATCCAAATACAAAATATGGCAGTAGCCCTTTAATGCCTGCCTTTAATTCACTGGATATGCTGCCAATTATAGAAAAGTATCAACCTAACCTATGGGTTTATGGCCATACACATGAATGTGACAATCAGATGCTAGGCAAAACCCGTGTTATTTCTAACCAGCTTGGCTACCCTGGACATTTTGGTAGCTACGAATGTAAAGACTTTGATGCGGATGGTTTGCCTATTGTGCTCTAAAAACACAATGCATAATTATTCATATAGGAGGCGCTATAAGTGAAGTAAGGATAACACCCTGGCGGCATAAACCACCAGGGTTTTTCTTGTCACTAGCACACTTTATAATAGCCGGTCTTCTTGCTCCCTATAAAACAGATAAGTCCTGCTGCAACCAGACCTGCAATATCAACTTTAGCACTGCGTGAGCTTACTTTCCAGGCGGTAGCGATATCTTCAGCCTTAACTTTATGGCCACGCTCTAATAATAGCAAGCACCATAACTGCCGCTGGTTTAAATTCCGGATATTTTCAGGTAGGGCGGTTTTATTTATAGTGCAGAATCCTGCACTATAAATTGCTTTAGAACTCTGTTTTTCTGTTGCCGATAAATGTTGCTGGTATAGTTCCCATAGATCATTTTTTCCTATAATTTCAAGGAATACCCTGAGCACATTCGGGGAGTATTTGGCGATCTTAATAAAATATCTTAAACGTGGCGGATTTCGTCCCTCATACCACTTTCTGATAGTCTCGCTACTGATGCCTGTATCATTTGAAATTATCTTTATTGAAGAGTGTTTTCCTCCGTAATCCTGGCGGAGTGCTTTAGCAAGCATCTGTGCCAATTTCTTGTCTGAATTGCCCTCTGTTTTCTCTGTCCACTTGTTACCTGTTTGAGTTAAAGACATTTTTCCGCTCCACTGTTAAAATTAATTGAAAGCAGCGTTATGTCTTCTTCGGGAGGCTTTTGCAGGTAATTTGATTTTGGATAACGGCGTGGAAAAAGAACTTGCGATAGAGGAGTCACAGAAGATATTGGCAGTAGCGTATGTGCGCATGTCTACTGACAATCAAAAATACT
>Ga0114977_10002806_pt1 | contig 11209 bp, 10 predicted proteins | sample S_130805_MF_Meta_FD_87026 | JGI IMG/M metagenome (GOLD analysis project Ga0114977, IMG submission 87026) | Freshwater microbial communities from Lake Simoncouche, Canada to study carbon cycling - S_130805_MF_MetaG | ecosystem: Environmental > Aquatic > Freshwater > Lake | place: Lake...
CAACGTTCTTACGAAACTAAAGAGGGCGAAAAGCGCACAGTCTTTGAGGTAGAAGTAGATGAAGTCGGTCCATCACTACGTAACGCAACAGCTAAGGTCACTAAGACCCAACGCGCAGGCGGTACAAGTGGCGGATTCTCAGCACCAGCTGCGAACGATTCATTTACCGAAGATCCATGGGCTGCAGCATCGTCAACACCAGCAGCTGGCGGTGGTTGGGGAACCTCAACAACCGACGAGCCTCCGTTTTAAATCAACCTATCCATCCATTCCTAGCCAAATAAGTTAATTAAAAAATAACTTTAAAAAACTAGGGCCCGAAAAGGAGCACCACAATGGGAGCAAGAAATAATAAGGCTCTACGCGAGCCAAAGAATAAGGGCGCAAAAGCTGCTGCCCTGAATAAAAAGTTTAAGAAGAAGCCTTGTAGCTTCTGCCAGCAGAAGGTCACGTATATCGATTACAAAGATATCGCGACTCTTCGCAAGTACATCTCTGACCGCGGCAAAATCCGCGCTCGCCGCGTTACAGGTGCATGCACACAGCACCAACGCTCGATCGCAACCGCAGTCAAGAACAGCCGTGAAGTAGCACTACTTCCTTACACATCTTCAGCGAAATAAGGAGTGAATCAACTATGAAACTCATCCTTACTCGTGAAGTTGCAGGCCTAGGCGCTGCAGGCGATGTCGTAACTGTTAAAGATGGATTTGCACGCAACTTCTTGTTGCCACGCGGAAATGCAATTGCCTGGTCACTAGGCGGAGAAAAGCAGATTCAGAGCATCCGTCGCGCACGTTCAAATCGCGAAATTCGCGACATTGATCATGCAAAAGAGGTCAAGGCAAAGCTTGAGGCTGCAACTATCACTGCCAAGGTCAAGGTCGGCGCAAAGGGCGTCTTGTTCGGTTCTGTAACCGATAAAGATGTTGCAAGTGCCATCAAGGCTGCAGTTGGTTTAGATATTGATCGTCATGCGATCAAGACTGCCGGCCACATCAAGAAGACTGGAAACCATGAAGTTAAGGTCTCTCTTGGTCACAACGTTGTTGCAACTGCAACAGTAAGCGTTGTCGCTGAATAATTTCAAACTTAGAAAGGCCCGTCGCTTATGCGGCGGGCTTTTTTATTTCGTTACAACGTTAGCCATCGCCTGCTTAAAGTAATCGCTTGTAAATTCACTGCGCGCTAAATCGTACTTAGCCATTCCCCATTGCCAAAAATCAAAATCAAGAGCAGAGACCTCTGATTGGATCGATGCCCATAAAGTCCAACCATACTTTCCAACGAGAGCCCACAACCATGCACGTGCAACCTTGTCAGGGCGGTATCCCCCGTAATACGCAGCTACTAAATCTTCTAAGGCTTCAAGTGGCAAGAAGGCCTCAGCCCAAACATTGCCAATCTCAAAGCAGGCATCGTTATTTCCCGAGTATTCGTAGTCAATCAACCAAATCTTCTCACCATCATCGATGAAGTTGCCGGGCAGTAAGTCGTTATTACATGAAACCAAACCCTCATCTAAAACCATAAAAGCTTTTTTAACCGATTCGACAATGGGTGCAAAACTTAAATAGTCATCAGGCAATCTAAAGTGCTCTTTCTCAACGATGGCTAGATAGTTTTTCTGAACATCAAACATATTAAACTCATGATCAAAGGGGGCTAGTGCATGCAGGCCCCGCAAACTCGTAGCTATACGCGCTAAGTTTGAGCCAACATCCCTTGCGCCATAAGTTTTACCCTCCAAATAAGCAATGAGCAATAAGCCCTCACCGGGCAAGTAATCCAAAACCTCGGCGCCAACTGCACCCTTGCCGGCGATAGTTGAATTTATAAACTCAGAGCTACGGTCGATAGAAAGTAGCGATGATGAATTACTGGATACTCGGGCGACGTATTTTCCTTCAGGCGTATTAATCAGGAAGTTTCGATTTGTTAAGCCACCTGATAGTTCAGAGATCGATGTACGGGAGTTCAACCGCCCAACCTTGTTGAAGAGTTGGGCAAACTCACGCTCTAACGCACTGGCATCGCTCACCCGTTCAGGATACATTTCACATGTGTCCGTGTCAGTAGTACCAACCAGAGCAAAAATCGTCATTATCGGCGGTGGCGTAGGTGGAACCTCGGTTGCTTATCACTTGGCTGAACTTGGCGAAAAAGATGTGATTCTGCTTGATCGCAACGAGTTAACGAGTGGCTCAACTTTTCACAGTGCAGGGCTAGTCGGCCAGTTGCGCGCAGATCCCACGTTGACCTTAATGAATATGCACTCGGTGGATCTATATAGAAAGCTACAGACAACCGATACCCCACCAAGTTGGCGCGAATGCGGCAGTATCAAACTGGCATCTACGCCAGAGCGTATGCAGGAGATTCGCCGGCAAATCGGTTGGGCTAAGACATTTGGCCTTGATTTAAAGGAGATTTCGCCCCAAGAGGCTCAGAACTTATTTCCGCTCATAGATTTAGATGGCGTAGTTGGTGCCTGTTACATGGCATCAGATGGTCAAGTAGATCCTTCTCAGTTAGCGATGGCCTTAGCTGCTGGCGCGCGTAAAAATGGCGTACAGATATTTACACATACCCGTGTTTTAGAAATAAAAACTATTAACGGTCGAGTGAGCAGCGTCGTAACCGATAAAGGCGAGATTGAATGCGAAATAGTTGTTAACTGTGGCGGAATGTACGCCCCACAAATCGGCCGAATGGTCGATGTTCGTATTCCAATTGTTCCTATGAGCCATCAATACTTAATAACCGATAACTTTATGGATGCGGATGCACCATTCTTACCATCACTGCGCGATCCCGATAACTTGATTTACTTTCGTCAAGAGGTTTCTGGATTATTAATGGGGGGATACGAAAGAAACTCCAAAGCTTGGTCGGCTGATTATAAAAACATCGATGATATTCCTGCGGATTTCAATAACACATTGCTACCCGATGATTGGGATCGCTTTTACGATATTGCAGAAGCCTCACAAAAGCGTGTCCCAAAGATGGCTGAGATTGGAATTAAGAACTTTATTAATGGCCCCGAAGGTTTTACGCCTGATAACGAGTTCTGTTTAGGTGAAACATCGGTCGGCGGCTTCTATGTAGCTGCAGGGTTTTGTGCTCACGGAATCGCAGGAGCCGGTGGAATCGGCAAAGTAGTTGCCGAATGGATTGTTGCCGGTGAGCCAACTATGGATTTGTGGCATATGGATATTAAACGCTTCGGCGCCTCATATGAATCCCCAGATTTCACACTGCAACGCATCACCGAAAACTATGAACAGTATTACGACATTCACTATCCCGGCGAAGAGCGCACAAGCGCACGTCCTAAGTTCACATCTCCCGTCTATGAATGGCACAAAGCACACGGTGCTGTTTTTGGCGAAAAAGCCTCGTGGGAACGCGTTAATTACTATCAAAGTAACATCGGCAATCAAGCTCTGCGTCCTCAAGGATGGCTTGGTAAACATTGGTCATCGGCCGTACAAGTAGAACACCACTCAACTAGAACAGCCGCCGGATTATTTGATGAATCTAGCTTTGCTAAAGCTCGCATAACCGGATCTCGCGCAGGTGAATTTCTTAACTATGTATGTGCCAACAATGTTGTTAAAGGTGTTGGCAAGACCGTTTATACACAAGCACTCAATTCAAAGGCTGGAATCGAGTCTGATTACACCGTTACTCAAACAGATGACAACGAGTTCATGATTGTTACAGGTACAGCGTTTGCAGTTCATGACTTTGGCTGGCTCGAAAAGATTCGCCGCGAGTTTAACTTTGATAATGTTGAGATTACAAACATTACCCGTGATCTAACCTGCTTTGGAGTCATGGGCCCAAATTCCCGAGCAATTCTGCAATCACTCACAGCCGCTGACTTAAATCACAGCGCATTTCCTTTTATGTCTTCACAGGAAATTACTCTGGCAGGTATTAAAGTCCGTGCTACTCGCATCACATATGTAGGCGAACTCGGTTGGGAAATCTATTCATCAGTTGCAGATGGTTTAGCGCTGTGGGAAAAAATTATGGAGGCTGGAGAAGATTTAGGTCTAACTGCATGCGGCTATCGAGCTATTGAATCTCTTCGCTTAGAAAAGGGATATCGCGCTTGGGCCGGTGAGATTAATACGGAAACTAATCCTTATGAGGCCGGGCTTGGGTTTGCAGTCTCATTAAAGAAAGAAGAGTTCCACGGTAGAACGGCAGCAGTGGCAGCTAAAGAGATACAGACCAGAAAACTTGTTGCAATTACTTTCGATGACATTACATCCGTGCCATTTGGAAGTGAACCGATTCGAATCAATAATGAAATAGTTGGTCGCATTAAGAGCGGGGGCCAGGGGTACACAATTGGAAAAGCGATCGCCTATGCCTACTTACCCATCGAAAACTCTGACCCAGGAACACAGGTGGACGTTGAGCTTTTCGGTACATGGGTGAGCGGTGCAATCCACAAAGAACCACTATTTGACCCAAACAATGATCGCATCCGGGCTTAATCTCAGATTCTAAGATTGCCAGAATTACTTTCATCCCCAGGCTTGTGTGTACAAATATCCCCTGTGACCTGCGGTTATACACACGGCGAGTGCTAACCCCCCTCCGCTATCCACAGTCTATCCACTGCTTTATACACAGAATTGTGAGCTTATCCACCCCTTTACCCACAGCTTGTCCCCAAGGCAAAGCGGTGATGTTCGCTCGCGATAGGGGCGCGCACCTAAGTTAGGCACGTAGCAATAACAAAAGATTGTCAGTCCTACATGGGAGGTTAAAGGCGTGAGCATCGCAGAACTTCCAAGTAGTCGCCCTAATAGAGATCCCAATATTAACTCTGTTGGCGCTGAGTTTGAACGTACGCCTCCACAGGATTTAATCGCCGAACAATCTGTTCTTGGTGGAATGTTGTTATCAAAAGATGCAATCGCCGATGTAATCGAAATTATTCGAGATCGTGATTTTTATCGACCAGCACATGAATTAATTTACGATGCGATTATCGATCTGTATGGTCGTGGCGAACCCGCCGATGCCGTAACAGTTTCAGCTGAATTATCCAAGCGCGGAGATATTGCACGCGCAGGTGGTGCACCATATTTGCACACTCTTATTTCATCGGTGCCAACAGCAGCTAACGCAGGTTATTACGCAAAGATTGTTCGCGAACATGCAATCATGCGCCGTTTAGTTGAAGCGGGAACAAAGATTGTTCAACTCGGTTATACATCCGAAGGTGAAGTCGATGACATGGTCGACCAAGCACAGGCTGAGGTCTATGCAGTTACCGAACGCCGCTCGTCCGAAGATTATGTACAGCTCTCTACTTTGTTGCCACAAGCCTTAGATGAGATTGAAGCGATATCAAAAGGTATTGGTGTTGAAGGTGTTAAGACTGGCTTTAAAGATCTAGATGCGCTGACACATGGCTTCCATCCCGGCAACATGATTATCTTGGCTGCACGCCCTGCAATGGGTAAGTCAACATTGGGTCTAGATATTGCCCGTCATGCATCGATTCACAATGGTTTAACGTCAGTTATCTTCTCGCTGGAAATGTCGAAGTCTGAAATTACAATGCGTATGTTATCTGCCGAAGCACGCGTTGGCTTAAATAATATTCGCGCAGGTACGTTATCTGATGATGAGTGGTCGCGTCTTGCGCGACGTATGGGTGAGATCTCTGAAGCACCGTTGTTTATCGATGACTCACCAAATCTTTCGATGATGGAGATTCGCGCAAAGGCCCGTCGTTTAAAGCAGCGCCATAACCTTAAACTCATTGTTATTGACTACCTACAGTTGATGTCATCGGGTAAAAAGGTTGAAAACCGCCAACAGGAAGTATCCGAGTTCTCTCGTCACTTGAAGTTAATGGCTAAAGAGTTAGATATTCCAGTTATCGCAATCTCACAGCTAAACCGTGGACCTGAACAGCGCACGGATAAGAAGCCTATGTTGTCTGACTTGCGTGAATCTGGCTCTATTGAACAAGATGCCGACGTAGTTATCTTGCTGCACCGTGATGATATGTATGACCAACAAAATCGTACGGGTGAAGCGGATTTAATCGTTGCTAAGCACCGTAATGGACCAACGCGCACAATTACCGTATCGGCTCAACTTCACTACGCACGCTTCTATGACATGCCACAAAACCCTGGTGCAGGAACGGACTGGACTCAACAGCGAGAAGTTACCCCACCTGAAGACAGTTCATTCGGCGCTTAATTAAAAACTAGTGTGCCGCCATACGTGCACGGTCTGCCAAAATAATTCCAACGATCACAACAGCGCCACCGATTAACTGAACCACATTCCACTTTTCAGAGATCCAAATCCAAGCGAAGATCCCCGCTAAAACTGGTTCAGCCATTCCCATCACACTGGCAGTTGATGCCGACAACAGTTTGATTCCATTAACAACCAGCAGGTATGGGGCAATAGTTCCCATCAGAATTATCCAGACGATTAATACCCAACCCGGTACGTTGTAATCGCCCAGAATCCCCTGCAGATTAATTGATTGAGTAAAGACTCCAACGGGGTAATCCCAAATTGGCATCAGAATTAACAAACCTAGGGTTGCAAAACCAAAGCCATAGACTGAGAGAGTTTCCGCATCTCGATTACGTGTAAGTTTTTCCCCAAGCAAAAAGTAAATTGAAAGCGCAATGGCATCGACTAACGCCGCGCTGACGCCAATTGGATCAAGGGTCTGGCCTTTCCAGACTTGGGCAATTAAAAGCAGCCCGCTAAAAGCCATGGCGATAGAGATCCACATCAACGGCGGTACGTATTTCTTCATTACATATCGCAGCCATAGAACAATCCAAATAGGCGCCGTAAACTCAATAATTAAGCCAATACTGACGTGCATGCGCGTAATGGCGACGAAGTAAAAAGCCTGCACCGCCATAAAACCAATGAGGCCATATGCAGCCAACCACGGCAGCTCCTGCTTAGTTGTGCGCAACTTGTCGCGGTAACGAAGAAATACATATGCACCAAGGATTAAAAATGCCCCACCACAACGCACTTGGGTCAAACGCATCGATGACAAACCGCTGGTTAGAAGTAACTTTGCAACTATGCCATTGAATGCAAAGGCGACTGCCCCGGTTAGAGCGAGAATTTCACCTTTACGTGTGGACCACATCTCGTAAGACTAGTGGTTTTAGAAGGCGCTTTCTGGAATATCCATGATGGATCCATTAGTTGCTTCAACGATCGCTCTATCAGATGCGATATGAGGCAAGAAGTTAGCGACAAAGAACTTTGCTGAGGCGATTTTGCCTGTATAGAAGTCGCTATCTTTGCCTGCAGTTGCAAGCTTTTCGGCGGCTATATCGGCCTGACGCAACAACAACCATGCAGTGATGATGTCACCAACGGCCATTAAACAACGCGAAGTATTAAGACCAACAACATAAATCTTCTCGGCATCTTCCTGTGACTCCATCGCATGGCCAACCAATACGGCGATGATTCCATTCAGGTTTCCTAAAGCGGTAAACAATGCAGCCTTTTCTTCAGCATGCACTCCACCAGATTCGGCGAACTTTTGAATCTCTTTACCTAGTAGGCCAATCGCGCGCCCACCATCTTTAACAATCTTACGAAAGAAGAAATCCAAGCCTTGAATCGCCGTTGTGCCTTCATACAAAGTGTCGATCTTGGCATCTCGGACATATTGTTCAAGTGGCCAATCTTGTGTAAACCCAGAACCACCAAATGTTTGTAGTGATTCAGTGCCCAAAAGTGTCCATGATTTTTCGGATCCATAGCCTTTAACAACTGGCAACATCAAATCGTTACGTGCAATCATGTCGGCCAGACGATCGGCATCGCCAGCTTTTTCGGCAAGCTCAACTTCATCTTGCAGTGAGGCGGTATAAAGAACTAGTGCGCGCATGCCTTCTGCATAGGACTTTTGGACCATCAATGAACGGCGCACATCAGGGTGATGAATAATCGTCACTCGAGGGCTAGCTTTATCGTTCATAACTTTCATGTCACCGCCTTGAACGCGAACCTTTGAATACGCTAACGCTTGCATGTAACCGGCAGATAGCGTTGCAATCGCTTTAGTACCAACCATCATGCGCGCAAACTCAATTACCTTAAACATCTGCGCAATACCTTCATGCACATCACCGAGCAAATAACCTACAGCTGGCTCGTTTTCACCCAGATTAATTTCACATGTCGATGAAACATTAAGACCCATCTTGTGTTCGACGTTTGTTACATACACACCATTGCGCTTACCAAGGTCGCCAGTTTTTTGATCAAACATAAACTTTGGAATCAAGAACAACGACAAACCTTTTGTGCCTGGTCCGCCACCTTCACGGCGAGCTAAAACAAAGTGCATAATATTTTCGTACAAGTCGGCATCGCCTGAAGTAATAAATCGTTTTGTACCAGTGACATGCCATGTTCCATCAGCCTGTTGCACGGCCTTGCTGCGACCGGCACCAACATCTGATCCCGCATCGGGTTCGGTCAACTGCATCGTTGCACCCCAATGACGATCAACCATCAACTTAGCCATATGTTTTTGTTCAGGGGTACCTAGAACATAAGCAACTTGCGCAAATGCATAGCCCGATGCGTAGATATGAATCGCAGGATTAGAACCTAAAACCATTTCGGCGATTGCCCAACGAACCGATGGAGGAATCTTCATTCCGCCAAGATCAACAGGGGCATCAAGTCGCCACCATTCACCACCTACGTAAGCGTCATAAGATTTTTTAAAACTTGGTGGAACCGTCACATCACCAGTTGATTTATCAAAAGTAGTTCCAAGGCGATCGCCCTCAACAAAGGATTCAGCTAAATCGTTTTCACATAAACGTTTCATCTCTTCAAGCATGCCCATGGCGGTATCGCGATCAACGTCTGCGTACAGCGAAGTACCCATAACTTTGTCGCGCCCTAAAAGGTCGAAGAGGCAGAATTCAATATCGCGCAGGTTGGCTGTGTAATGGCTCATGGGGTGATTTTGCTACTGGTCAGTAACTTATGCAAGCCTGCCCCGCTATCTGGCCATAAAAGGATAGGGTTCTGCGCGTGCTACTAAGTGATCGCGATATTCGCGCCGAAATCGCCGCCGGCCGGGTCGGCTGCGAACCCTTCCATGAGGCGATGATCCAACCATCATCGGTGGATGTGCGCCTAGATAAATTTTTCCGCGTCTTTGAAAATCACAAGTACAGCGTCATTGATCCATCGATTGAACAGCCAGAGCTAACTCGCGAAGTTATTACTGAAGGCGATGAGCCATTTATTTTGCACCCGGGTGAATTTGTTTTAGCTAGTACATATGAAGTAATTACTCTTCCAGACGATATTGCTGGGCGCTTAGAAGGCAAATCATCCCTTGGCCGTCTCGGTTTACTCACGCACTCAACTGCCGGATTTATCGATCCGGGTTTTAGCGGCCACATCACTCTTGAGCTTTCCAACGTGGCTAACCTGCCAGTGAAGTTATTCCCAGGAATGAAAATCGGTCAGTTATGTCTCATCAAACTCTCATCTCCTGCCGAGCATCCATATGGCAGTGAAAAGTACGGCTCTAGATATCAGGGCCAACGCGGGCCAACCGCCAGTCGCTCATTCTTAAACTTCCATAAATCAAAAATTCAGTAAACCTGAGGGAATGAATCCGCAGAAAACGCGGTTTAATTAGGTATGAAAACAATCGTGGTCCTAGGCGTCATCGCCCTTATCGCTGTCTTTATTGTTGCTCAATACAACCGCTTGATTCGTCTCAATATTGGTGTCAATGAAGCATGGGCACAGATTGAAGTTCAGTTAAAACGTCGCTCAGATCTGATTCCTAACCTGGTTGAAACCGTTAAGGGATATGCCAAGCACGAACAATCAACTTTTGATGCAGTTGTCACCGCGCGCGCAAAGGCAACTAGCGCAACAACCGTTGCCGATGTTGCAGCAGCTGATGGAATGCTTACTCAAGCTCTACGCGGTTTGCTAGCTGTTGCCGAGGCATACCCTGATTTAAAGGCATCGACGAACTTTTTAGCATTACAAGAAGAGCTATCAACGACTGAAAATAAGGTTGCATTTAGTCGCCAGTTCTATAACGACAATGTGCGCTCGCTCAATACGGCTGTAAAAACAGTGCCAACTAACCTCTTTGCAAGCTTTGCTAAAGTAACAGAGCGCGAATTTTATGAAGTTGAAGATCCACAAGATCGCAACGCACCAAAAGTTACTTTTTAATCTCGATGAATTTTAGAACACAACAAGCGGCTAATAAGCGCAAAACAATCGGGCTGCTCATGGGAATGGGCGCACTTGTCTGGTTAGTTGTGTTTGCTGCTTTGACATATTTTGGCAACAGTACCGCGGGTATTGTTCCGATTGCAGTTGGCATTGCGCTGATTTCGGTGTGGGGCTCTTACTATGGAGCCGACAAATTAGTCATAACTATGACTGGTGCAAAACTGATTGATGAGTCAGATAACCAAAAGCTATTTAATTTAATTCATGAGGTCACAATTGCAAGTGGACTACCAATGCCTAAGGTTGCAATTGTGGTTGATAGCGCTCCAAATGCCTTTGCGACCGGACGTAATCCAGAGCATGCGCTAATCGCCTTTACTACAGGGATTTTAGAGGCCATGGATCGCGATCAACTGCAGGGTGTGATCGCACACGAGTTGGCACACGTTGCTAACCGCGACACTCTAGTTTCGGCCGTTGCCGCAACAACAGCAGGTGCAATTGCGATTCTCAGCGATATGTTGACGCGCATGATGTGGTTCGGTGGGGGCCGTGATAGAGACCGCGAAAGTAACGGTAATCCGATAGCACTCGTCTTCTCATTGCTCATCCTAATTTTGGCACCTCTTGCAGCGATGCTTTTGCGTTCTGCGATTTCACGTAAGCGCGAATCATTGGCCGATGCCACAGCCGTTGCCTTTACACGCAACCCTGCAGGATTACGCAGTGCGCTGGAAGTATTAGCGGCAGATTCAACTGTGGTGCATCAGAAATCAACATCGGTTGCCCATATCTGGATTGAATCTCCACTTGATGGAAAATCAGTTTCAAAGCTATTTTCTACGCACCCACCGATTGCTGAGCGCATCGCCGTTCTAAAAGCTATGGAGCTACAGAGCTAAGCATTTGGGGTGCTGGGAAAGAAGAGCGTGAAGGTAGCGCC
>Ga0114977_10002817_pt1 | contig 11185 bp, 13 predicted proteins | sample S_130805_MF_Meta_FD_87026 | JGI IMG/M metagenome (GOLD analysis project Ga0114977, IMG submission 87026) | Freshwater microbial communities from Lake Simoncouche, Canada to study carbon cycling - S_130805_MF_MetaG | ecosystem: Environmental > Aquatic > Freshwater > Lake | place: Lake...
AAATAAATTGCGTTACACCGCCGCTGCACCGGCCACGATTTCGGACAATTCCTTCGTGATCGCTGCTTGACGGGTTTTGTTGTAAATGAGTTTGAGTTCGCCGATCACACTGCCAGCGTTGTCAGTGGCAGCCTTCATGGCCACCATGCGGGCCGACTGCTCAGAGGCCATGTTCTCTGCTACGGCTTGATAGACCAAGGACTCGATGTACAACTCGAGCAGGTCGTCGATCACGGCGGGCGCATCGGGTTCGTACAAATAGTCCCAGCCAAAGCTGCCCGCCGCCTTGGTTTCGGCACGCATTTTGTCGTTCGACAAAGGCAGCAGTTGCTCGATCACCGCCTCTTGCTTCATGGTGTTGATGAATCTGGTGTAGCAAAGATACACCGCATCCAGTTTGCCTTCGGTGTAGGCGTCGAGCATGACCTTGACAGGGCCGATCAACTTTTCCAGGTGAGGGGTGTCGCCAATTTGGGTCACATGGGCCAACACGGGCGCGCCAACGCGGTTCAAAAAGCCCAGGCCTTTGTTGCCAATCGCAATGGTTTGCGGTGTGGCGCCGTGGGCTTGCAAATCTTTGAACTTTTGCGTCAAGGCACGCAACACATTGGTGTTCATGCCACCGCACAGGCCCTTGTCGGTGGTCACCACCACAAAGCCCGTGGACTTGGCGGCGTGCACTTTCATGAAGGGGTGCACGTATTCCGGATTGGCTTGGCCCAAATGGGTGGCAATGTTGCGCACTTTGTCGCTGTACGGCCTGGCCGCACGCATGCGGTCCTGCGCCTTGCGCATTTTGGACGCTGCCACCATTTCCATGGCCTTGGTGATCTTCTTGGTGTTTTCCACCGATTTGATCTTGCCGCGTATTTCCTTGCCTACTGCCATGAAGTGCTCCTTGTCACAGGTTGGCGATCAGACAAAGGACTTTTTAAAGGCTTCAATGGCTTTCACCAACTCGGCCTCGGCATCCTTGTCCATGGCCTTGTCTTTTTCCAACTTGGCCAGGAGATCGGCGCACTTGTCTTTGAGGTAATGGTGCAAACCTCCCTCGAAATGCAGCACTTGGTTGACTTCAATGTTGTCCAAGAAGCCTTTGTTTGCAGCGTACAAGGTTGCGGCCATCAAGCTGATGGGCAACGGGCTGTATTGGGCTTGCTTTAACAACTCGGTCACGCGGGCACCACGGTCGAGCTGCTTGCGGGTGGCTTCGTCCAAGTCGGAGGCAAACTGCGCGAAAGCGGCCAGTTCGCGGTACTGCGCCAAGTCGGTGCGAATACCACCAGACAGATTTTTCACCAGCTTGGTTTGAGCAGCACCACCCACGCGGGACACGGAAATACCCGCGTTAATGGCAGGACGGATACCGGCGTTGAACAACGAGGTTTCCAAGAAGATTTGACCATCAGTGATGGAAATCACGTTGGTAGGCACGAAAGCCGACACGTCACCCGCTTGGGTTTCAATGATGGGCAGTGCGGTGAGCGAACCGGTTTTGCCTTTGACTTCGCCTTTGGTGAAGTGTTCGACATAGTCGGCATTCACGCGAGCGGCACGCTCGAGCAAACGGCTGTGCAAATAGAACACGTCGCCAGGGTAAGCTTCGCGGCCTGGTGGGCGGCGCAACAGCAAAGACACTTGGCGGTAAGCCACGGCTTGCTTGGACAAATCGTCATACACGATCAGGGCGTCTTGGCCGCGGTCGCGGAAGTACTCGCCCATGGTGCAACCCGAATAAGCCGAGACATATTGCATGGCGGCTGACTCGGAAGCGGAAGCGGCCACCACAATGGTGTAGTCCATGGCGCCAGCTTGCTCGAGGGAGCGCACCACGTTTTTGATCGATGAGGCTTTCTGTCCGATGGCCACATAAATACAGGTCATGTGCTGACCTTTTTGGTTGATGATGGCGTCGATCGCCACAGCCGTTTTACCGGTCTGGCGGTCGCCAATGATCAATTCACGCTGCCCACGGCCAATCGGCACCATGGAGTCGATGGACTTCAAGCCAGTTTGCATGGGCTGGTCCACGGATTGGCGCGCGATCACACCAGGCGCGACCTTTTCGATCACGTCGGTCATCTTGGCGTTGATCGGGCCTTTGCCGTCGATGGGGTGACCCAAGGCGTTGACCACGCGGCCGATCAGCTCGGGGCCCACGGGCACTTCCAAAATGCGGCCGGTGCACTTGACCGTGTCGCCTTCAGAAATATGTTCGTACTCACCCAAGATCACGGAACCCACGGAGTCACGCTCCAGGTTCAGCGCCAAGCCAAAGGTGTTGTTGGGGAACTCCAGCATCTCGCCTTGCATCACATCGGACAAGCCGTGGATGCGGCAAATACCATCGGTGACCGAGATCACGGTGCCTTGGTTGCGCACATTGGCATTGCCCGTCGAGCCCTCGATGCGGGTTTTGATCAGTTCTGAAATCTCTGCGGGATTGAGTTGCATGACTCTTTCCTTCTTCCTATGTATGGGCCAACCTGTGAGCGGGATGCTCAGGCGGTCAGCGCGACTTTCATTTGTTCCAAACGGGCTTTGACTGAGGTGTCGAGCACCTCGTCGCCGACCACCACGCGCACGCCACCAATGAGCTCGGGCTCGAGAGCCACTTGCACTTGGAGCTTGCCACCAAAACGCTTTTCAATCACCGGGGTCAAGTTGGCCAAGGCCGCCGGTTCAATTGGGAATGCACTGTAAACAATGGCTTTTCGCACACCGCCCATGGCGTTGACAAGCGCATGGAATTGCTTGGCAATTTCGGGCAACGCCGACAAGCGTCCGTTGTCAACCAGGGTGTTCAAAAAGTTCACTGCAACAGCAGGCAAATTTTTGGGGCCCACTTGCGTGATCAAAGCCAGCACCTGTGCGTGGCTGACCTTGGGGTCATGCACATATTGCTGCAAACCTTCGTCAGCGGCCACCACAGCCAAGCCATCGAGCCATTGAGCGGCCTGGGCAGCATCTGCCTTGACCACCTGAAACAAGGCCTCAGCGTAAGGGCGCGCAATGGTAGCGAGTTCAGCCATGTTGTTGCACCCTCAAAGCTCAGACTTGAGTTGGGTCAACAACTCAGCATGAACCGTGGCATTGACTTCCTTGCGCAAAATTTGCTCGGCCCCTTTGACGGCCAGCACAGCCACTTGATCGCGCAGCAATTCACGGCCCCGCAAAATGGCTTGGTCTGCTTCGGCATGGGCTGCAGCAACGATCTTGTTGGCCTCTTCGGTGGCGCGCAACTTGGCTTCATCAATGATGGCCAATGCGCGGTGCTCGGCTTCGGCCATTCGAGCCGCGGCATCGGAGCGGTTTTTGGCCAACTCCACTTCAACATGCTTGTGTGCATTGGTCAATTCAATGTGTGCATGTTCTGCGGCCTTGAGGCCACTGGCGATTTTTTCTGCTCGCTCATCCAAGGCGTTGGCAATCGGGGGCCACACGAATTTCATCGTGAACCACACCAAAATCGCAAATACGATCGCTTGGACAAACAGGGTTGCGTTGATACTCACGACAACACCTTTCTATGGGTGAAAGCGGGAATTACTTCAGAACAAACGGATTGGCGAAGGCAAACATCATGGCAATACCCACGCCAATCAGGAAAGCGGCGTCGATCAAACCGGCCAACAAGAACATCTTGGTTTGCAGTTCATTCATCAGTTCGGGTTGGCGAGCGGCAGCTTCCAAATACTTGCTGCCCATGATGCCAATACCGATACAAGCGCCAATGGCGCCCAGGCCAATGATCAAGCCAGATGCCAGTGCGACATAACCAAGTACGTGTTCCATTTGATGCTCCTAAGGAAAAGTGATGGAAGGTTGAAAAAAAATATCAATGCGCGTCGTGCGCTTGACCGATGTACACCAAGGTCAACATCATGAAGATGAAGGCCTGTAGCGTGATGATCAGGATGTGGAATATGGCCCAGATAGAGCCAGCGATGATGTGCCCCAAGGGCAACAACACCCCCGACAAAGAAGCGGCAGCGGCCCCACCCATGAGGGCAATGAGCATGAACACCAGTTCACCCGCGTACATGTTGCCAAAGAGTCGCATGCCGTGGCTGACTGTTTTGGCGGCAAATTCGATCATTTGCATGACGAAATTAATGGGCCACAAAATGAAGTGATTGCCAAACGGGGCGGTGAACAGTTCATGGATCCACCCGCCTGCGCCCTTGATTTTGATGTTGTAGTAAACACAAACCAACAGCACGGAGCACGACATTCCCAGCGTGGTCGACAAGTCGGCCGATGGGACCACGCGAACATAAGCGTGGTGCGGATCGTGTCCGCTCAACTCGTAGTATTTGGCCCACAACCAGGGCAGCAAATCCACCGGCAGCAAGTCCATGGCGTTCATCAAAAAGATCCAGACAAACACCGTCAAAGCCAAAGGGGCCACCAATTTGCGGCTATCGGCATTGTGAATAATGCCTTTGGCCTGGTTGTCAACCATTTCCAATAGCATTTCAACGGCCGCTTGAAACCGACCTGGCACACCAGCGTGGGCCAAACGGGCGGCACGCCACATCACCCAGGAGCCAAGCACCCCCAGCAAAATGGACCAAAAAATGGAATCCAGGTTGTAGACGGAAAAATCAATGATCCCGGCCATCGGCTTGTTTTGCAGATGGGTCAAATGGTGGCCGATGTATTCACCAGCGGTGGGAGCGTTTTCAACAGACATTTTTCAGCTCTTAATCCATGGATCCTGTTTCAAGGGCGCTGACCGCCAGGCCAACGCCAACCAATACACTTTCATCGTCACAATCAGGCCCGCCAACAAAGCCGGCCAACTCAAATCCTCAACCACCTTGGGCGCCAGCAACAAGGCCAGCACGGTCAGGGCCAACTTGACACCCTCCCACACCAAGAACCCAGCCGCAGCGGTCATGGGGTTGGCAGTGGTCATGCGCGAGGTCAACCCCCGGGCGAACAACGCAGCGGGGATGAAAACCGCCGCGGATCCGTACAACACAGACACTGCGACAACCACCCACCCCGTCCACCAGCCGACCAGCGCAGCCAAAACCACGCCAACGGCAGCTTGCCAAAACACCACTCGCCAAACCGATACAACGGGGTTTCGTTGGCGCCACAAAGCGGCCTGTTCGGCCGTCAGCGGCAAAAAGTCCTCTTCTGAACTTTCTGGGGTTGCGGCATTGCTCGGTTCGTTGGACTGCATTCTGGCGGTGTTTCTTGACATCCAGGTTACGCCTGACGAATCTAGCAAAGCCCCGCATTCTAGGCCAAAAGTTCATGGCCCTGGTTCACGTTGGATTTGAAGGGGATAATTCGCCCATGAACATTTCAACCCCTTTGCCCAGTACCCCCTGTCACCTCAACGGCCAGACCCTGCCTTTGAACGAAGCCAAGATCAGCGTGCTCGACCGAGGCTTTATTTTTGGCGATGGCATCTATGAAGTGGCCCCGGTATACCGCGGCAAACTGTTTCGCTTCGAACAGCACATGGCGCGCATGGCCCGCTCGTTGGCCGAGTTGCGCATCCCCAACCCCCACAGCGAGTCCGCTTGGCGCGCCCTGATCCAAGACTTGTTGCAACAACAGGCCCACAGCCTGGGGCGCACGAGCGCCGATATGGACCAAATTGTGTACATCCAGATCACCCGCGGCGTGGCCCCACGCGACCACGCCATGCCCAGCGGGCTCACGCCAACGGTGTTTGTGATGGTCAATGAAATGAAGCCCATGACCGCCAAGGATCGTGAAAACGGGGTGGCCTGTGTCAGCGCAGACGACTTTCGCTGGGAAAAAGCCCACATCAAAAGCACCAGTTTGCTGGGCGCCGTGTTTTCGCGACAAATCAGCGCGGATGTGGGTGCGCTTGAGACCATCATGTTCCGCCATGGTTTTTTAAGCGAGGCAGCTGCCAGCAACGTGTGGGTGGTCAAAGATGGCCAGGTGTTTGGGCCGCCCAAAAACCATTTGGTGCTCGAAGGCATCCGCTATGGCTTGATGGACGAAATTTGCGCCCAACAAGGTATCGGTTTCGCTTTGCGCGCCATCCCCCGCGCCGAAGTGTTTGACGCCGATGAGCTGCTGCTCAGCTCCGCCACCAAAGAGGTATTGGCCATCACCACCTTGGACGGTCAAGCCGTGGGACGTGGTGCGCATGCAGGCAAGCCCGGACCGGTATACCACCGCATTTATGCGGCCTATCAAACGGCCAAAAAGGCGGCGGGCTAAAGCATGTCTGCATCTGCCAGCCCGCCCAAGATGGAGCGCGCGACCCTGATCGACTTTCCATGTGATTTCCCCATCAAAGTCATGGGAATCAATGACCCTGCTTTTGTGCCCGCCTTGGTCGAATTGGCCAAGGCCTTTGACCCACAGTTCAACGCAGACACCATCAGCCTGCGCGAAAGCCGTCAAGGCACCTACCAAGGCGTGACCTTGACCGTGCGCGCCACCAGCCAAAGCCAATTGGATGACCTGTACCGCAGCCTGACCGGCCACCCCATGGTGAAAGTGGTGCTGTGAACGCCCCAAGGGCCCCGGTTTGATGGCCATGCCAAGCGTTTCCACCGCCACCCTCGCAATTCGCCATTTGGGACTGGTGGATTACCTGCCCACCTGGCAAGCGATGCAAGAGTTCACCGCCCAGCGAATGGGCGACACGCCCGACGAACTTTGGCTGTGTCAGCACCCGCCGGTGTTCACCCAAGGCGTGGCCGGGCGCGACGAGCATCTTTTGCTGGCTGGCGACATCCCCGTGGTGCGTACCAACCGGGGTGGCCAAGTCACCTACCACGGGCCAGGACAGGTGGTGGCCTACCCGCTGATCGACTTGAAACGGGGCGGCTTTTTTGTCAAAGAGTTGGTCTATCGCCTGGAAGAGGCGGTGATCAAAACGCTGCTGCACTTTGGCTTGACTGGCCACCGGGTGGCGGGTGCTGCCGGTGTTTACTTGCGGCTTGACGACCCGCAAGGCCACACCCGATTGCCCCAGAGGCCCCAAATCAAAACCCAAGATAACGCAACACCTGCGCCTGACTTTGCCGGCTTGGGCAAGGTCGCCGCGCTGGGCATCAAGGTCAGCCGCCACTGCAGCTACCACGGCTTGGCCTTGAACGTGGCGATGGACTTGTCACCCTACCAGCGCATCAACCCCTGTGGGCATGCGGGGCTGAAAACCGTTGACCTTTCTACAATGGGTGTTGATGTGGGCCTGTCAGAAGTGGCCCATGTCTTGGGCCAAAAGCTTGCCCTCCAACTGACTCCCAGAACCTGAGCGACCCGCCATGAGCCACACCCGCCCCCCTGCCGTGCGCGACGCACAAGCCCAAGACACCTACAACCCCTTGGCCAAGCAAAAAGCCGCTGCCAAGTTGTCGCGCATCCCGGTCAAGGTGGAGCAAGGCGCACCGGTGCTCAAAAAACCCGATTGGATCCGGGTCAAAGCCGGCTCGGCAAGCACGCGCTTTTACGAAATCAAAGACATCTTGCGCAAAAACAATTTGGTCACGGTGTGCGAAGAGGCCTCTTGCCCCAATATTGGCGAGTGCTTTGGCAAGGGCACGGCGACCTTCATGATCATGGGCGACAAGTGCACCCGCCGCTGCCCGTTTTGCGACGTGGGCCATGGCCGACCCGACCCGCTGGACGCGCAAGAGCCCAGCAACCTGGCCGAAACCATTGCGGCTTTGAACCTGAAGTATGTGGTCATCACCAGCGTCGACCGCGACGACCTGCGCGACGGCGGTGCCGCCCACTTTGTGGCCTGCATCGAACAAACGCGTGCACGCTCGCCGCAAACGCAAATCGAGGTGCTGGTGCCCGACTTTCGCGGCCGCGACGACCGCGCCTTGGACATCCTCAAGGCAGCACCCCCAGACGTGATGAACCACAACTTAGAAACGGTGCCGCGCCTGTATGCCCAAGCACGCCCCGGCAGCGACTACCAATTCAGCTTGAACCTGCTGAAAAAATTCAAACTGCTGTTTCCCCATGTGCCGACCAAAAGCGGCCTGATGGTGGGTTTGGGCGAGACCGATGAAGAAATTTTGGCGGTCATGCAAGACATGCGCGAACACCTGATCGACCGCATCACCATCGGCCAATACCTGGCCCCCAGCACCAGCCATTTGCCGGTGCGCCGTTACGTGCATCCCGACACCTTCAAAATGTTTGAAGCCAAAGCCTACGACATGGGTTTTCAACACGCCGCTGTGGGGGCGATGGTGCGATCGAGCTACCACGCCGACCAACAAGCCCATGCGGCAGAACAGTCTGTGAGCAACCCGTAAAAAATGGGAAAGTTCCGTAAATGATGGGAAAATCCATCCTCAAAGGTACTTTCTTGTTTGATGGAGGATCTCGGCATTTAACGCTGGTTTCACCATATGAACATTCACGCATTAACTCTCGCTTTGATGGGGGTTATGCAGACCATCCTTAAGGAATTTTTCCTTGACTTGCCGCCACCAAACCGCCCTAAATATTTGCAAGGCGCTGAACCATGTCTGGGAACTGCGCCACCATCCGTATCAACAGCGATGCCTGCGCATTGGGCTTCGCCCGGCCTTGTTCCCAGTTTTCAAGCGTTCGCACGTTGGTTCGCAGGTATTGCGCAAACACAGGCCGCGACAAGCGCAATTGTTCGCGCACGGCAAGCACATCTTTGGGCAATAGCACCGGAGCGGGCTTGCTCTCGACTTTAAAAGTACGCAGCGTCAGTTTGCCCTCTCGCTCTGACTTCAAGGCATCAAAGCCTTCGGTCAGTTCAGAAAAAATATCACGCTTATTGGTCATCCTGTTCCCCATTGATTGGCAAACGGTTCTTCACTTCAGTGTTTAAAAGTTGACTCAGCACTTTGCACTGTCCAGGGGTCAAGTCGTCGGATTGGGCTTTGTCATAAATCGCAAATAGCCAGAATTGATCGCCGCCTGACCACCAGTAATAAATGATGCGCAGTCCTCCACGCTTTCCTTTACCGCGTTGCGGGTCTGTCTGACGCAGCTTGCGCTAACCACCCGTTCCTTTGATCACAGGGCCTGCCGTCGGGTTTTCCATCAACGCAAGTTGCAGCAGCCTATAGGCCTGGTCATCCATGTGATCTTTGCGATTTCGCTCGAAAGGCGTAGTTCAACAAGGCTGGCTTGCATTTGGAAAGTATACGTTACTTGCGTACTCGGGCAAGTCTGGGAACCCAGGATTGGCCCGTCTGGGCGAGTACGCTGAAACCTTCGCCCCCAGGCCTGCGGTCAAGCCGAGGCCAGCAACTCCGCCGGGCTGTCGCTGGCCAACACCTGCTGCGCCCAAGGCTCCAAACGCTGCGTGTCGCTGCGCAACACCACTTGTTTGACCGCCAAAATTTGAGTGGGGTGCATGGAAAAACTGCGCAATCCCATGCCCAGCAACAAACGCGTGAGGGTTGGGTCGCCAGCCATTTCCCCGCACACACTGACCGACTTGCCCTGGGCATGGCCTTGGGCAATGGTGTTGGCCACCAAATGCAAGATGGCCGGATGCAATGGGTCGTACAAGTCGGCGACCAACTCATCGGCGCGGTCAATGGCCAAGGTGTACTGGATCAAGTCGTTGGTGCCGATGGACAAAAAGTCAAAGTACGACAAAAACATGGGCACGGTCAAAGCAGCGGCCGGGATTTCAATCATGGCCCCGATCTTGAGCGGGCCATAAGTCACCCCCTGGCCATCGAGTTGCGCACGTGCCCGCGCCAGCAAAGCCAGGGTTTGGCGGATTTCTTTGCCATGCGCCAGCATGGGAATGAGCAAATTCACTTGTCCGTGCACCGCCGCACGCAAAATCGCACGCAACTGGGTCATGAACATGGCCGGGTCGGCCAAGCTCCAGCGGATGGCACGCAAACCCAGTGCGGGGTTGAGGTGTGCAGTTTCGCGCACGTTGCGCTCCAGTGGCTTATCCGCCCCGATGTCGACGGTGCGAATGGTGACGGGCAAGCCCCGCATGCCCTCCACCGCACGGCGATAGGCTTGGTATTGCTCTTCTTCGCCGGGCAAATTACCTGCCCGACCCATGAACAAAAATTCGCTGCGAAACAGGCCCACGCCCACCGCACCAGCCGATAGCGCAGCGGCAGCATCTTCGGGCATCTCGATGTTGGCGAGCAACTCGATTTTTTGACCATCCAAGGTCAGGGCGGGCGTCAGGCGCAGGCGCGACAGGCGCTCCCGCTCCAAACTGGCTTGGCGTTGCTTGAACCCGTACTCGGCCAACACAATGGGCGAAGGGTCAACGATCATCACCCCAGCGTCGCCGTCGATGATGACCCAGTCGTCTTGCTTGACCCAGTGACTGGCGTTGCGCGCGCCCACCACCGCGGGGATGTCCAGGCTGCGCGCCACGATGGCGGTGTGCGAAGTTTTGCCGCCGACATCGGTGACAAAGCCGGCAAACACGCTTTGCTTGAATTGCAGCATATCGGCGGGGGACAGATCGTGCGCCACCAACACCAAGGGCACATCTTCGGTGTCTTCCAGCAACAAGTCCTGCTGGCGCTGGCTGCCCGGGCGACGCACCGCGGGTTGTGGCACTGCACTGGGCGCGCCCTTGAGTTGGCGCAACACGCGTTCGACCACCTGCTCCAAGTCGGCCTTGCGCTCGCGCAGGTACAGGTCTTCCATTTCGTCAAACTGGCGCGCCACCACATCCAATTGGCTGGTCAAAGCCCACTCGGCGTTGTACAGGCGGTCACTGATCCAGTGGGCCACACCTTCGGCCAGCAGCTCATCTTGCAGCAGCATCAAGTGCACATCGAGCAAAGCGGCCAACTCGGTCGGCGCGTCCTTGGGCAAGGCCAACTGCAAGCGCTGAACCTCTTGGAACACAGCCTCTTTGGCTTGGGTCAGTCGCTCAATTTCCCCTGGTATTTGTTCCGCCGTGATGAAGTAATGCGCCACATCAACGCGGCTGGAGGCCACCAACACGGCCCGCCCAATGGCGATGCCCCGTGCAACGGCCAGACCGTGGACCGCAAAAGTCACCGCCCGCTCTCCTGGCGCTCAGCCCCCATGGTGTCGAGGTGGTTCATCACTCACCCTCGCCGAATTTATCGGCCATCAAACCCAACAATGCCTGCATGGCCTCAAGCTCTTGCTCGCCCACGGTTTCGAGGGTCACTTGGCTGCCCACCCCCGCGGCCAACATCATCACACCCATGATGCTTTTGGC
>Ga0114977_10002819_pt1 | contig 11183 bp, 10 predicted proteins | sample S_130805_MF_Meta_FD_87026 | JGI IMG/M metagenome (GOLD analysis project Ga0114977, IMG submission 87026) | Freshwater microbial communities from Lake Simoncouche, Canada to study carbon cycling - S_130805_MF_MetaG | ecosystem: Environmental > Aquatic > Freshwater > Lake | place: Lake...
GATTATGCCGGAGCGATGGCATTTGTTCTTCGACTTGAACTTGGCGATATTACGCCAAGTGCGCACTGCGAAATTGGAAGTGTTAAAGTTGAGTTTGATTTAACTGGCTCTATCGATGTTGTCGCAGAGCGCGCCCGTCTTGAAAAGGATCTTGCAACGGCTCAAAAGGATAAGCAGACGGCCGAAGTTAAGTTAAATAACCAGGGATTTATGGCCAAGGCACCTGATGTAGTAGTAGTTGAAATCCGTGATCGCCTTGAGAAAACTTCTACCGATATTGAACGAATTACTGCCCAGCTAGCGCAACTACCATCCTCATGATTATCTCTCCCGATGATCAAGAGCGTGTAGATGCGATAGAGCAGGCATTACTTGCACGCTGGCCTGAAACTCGAATTGCACCTACTACTGAGCGCATCGCAGCACTCGTAGATATTTTGGGCTCTCCTCAATTAACATATCCAACGATTCACGTTGGTGGCACCAATGGAAAGACCACAACCTCACGCATGATTGACTCGCTTTTGTTTGCCCATGGCCTGCGAACTGGCCGATTTACTAGCCCGCACCTTGAAACCTATCGTGAACGAATTGCAATAAACGGAGAGCCGATTGACCCTAAAGATTTAATATTTGCCTATAACGATATCGCTGCGTACTTAGATTTAATGGATAGCAAATTCGAGAATCCAATCTCATTCTTCGAGGCCGTTACGGCCCTTGGTTTTGTGGCCTTTGCTGAGCACCCAGTAGATGTTGCCGTGATTGAAGTAGGTATGGGCGGAGAATGGGATGCCACAAATGTTGTTGAAGCCGATGTCTCGGTACTTATGCCTATTGGCTTTGATCATATGGAGTACTTAGGACACACACTTCATGAGATTGCAGCAACAAAGGCGGGAATCATTAAAGAGGGTGGCTTTATAGTTCTTGCGCAGCAAGAGCCAGAGGCCGCCAAAGAGTTAATTCGAAAAGCCGCCGAAGTCGGCGCCGATGTTGTTCGTGAAGGAATTGAGTACTCAATCACTTCACGCGCAGTTGCCGTCGGCGGTCAGCTCATCTCCATCGCCGGGCTTCACGATACATACGATGATATTTTCTTGCCGCTCCATGGCAAACATCAAGCAGCCAATGCTGCGAGTGCGCTCGTCGCCGTTGAGGCTTTCTTTGGTGATCAGCCCTTAGATATTGAGGCAGTCAGAGCCGGTTTTGCCGCTGTTACATCGCCTGGGCGCTGTGAAGTGGTGCATCGAGATCCAACAATTATTCTAGATGCCGCTCACAATCCTCATGGTGCAAAAGCCCTTGCCGATACGTTGGCTAATGAGTTTAATTTCGATGAAATTGTGGCAGTTGTCGGTGTATTTGGCGATAAAGATGCGCAAGGAATCTTGCTCGAGCTGGAGCCGATTGTCGATCATGTCATCGTGACTTCGAGCTCATCGACCCGCGCAATGAGTTCGAGCGAGCTGGAAAAAATAGCCTCAAAGATTTTTGGTGTCGATCGTGTATTTGAAGTCAGCGATTTGGATTCAGCTCTAGATCGCGCAGTTACCGATGCAACTCGCCCGTTGAGTGAGGACACAATTGGAATCATTGTGACTGGCTCGGTTGTTACCGTAGGTGAGGCTAGAAGTTATTTGCGAAAGAAGTTTGCCCGATGAGAGTTCTTGGAGCATCGGTCTTAGTAATGGAGTCGTTGACTTTGGGCTTTGCAATCCTTCTGGCAATCAAAGATCAATCCAGCTCGGCAATCATCTACGGCTCAATAATCTCACTTCTCTTATTTCTAACGGCCGGTCTTCTCAAGCGACGTTCAGGTTTCTACGTCGGCTCCGTACTGCAGATTTTCATGATCGCCTTTGGCTTTTTCGTCCCATCTTTTTTCATCGTAGGGGTGATTTTTATCGGCCTGTGGGCCGCGGCCATCATTGTGGGACGCAAGGGTGAGGCCGCTCGCGCCGCCCACCTGGCTTCCCAAGCCGAAAAGGCCTAATACACTAGGCCAGTGAACATTGAGAAAACACTGATCTTGGTAAAGCCAGATGGCGTCCGTCGTGGCTTAGTAGGCGAAGTTATTTCTCGTGTTGAGACTAAGGGCTACTCCATTGAAGCTCTACGAATGTTGAATGCAGATCGTGCCTTACTTGAGCGACACTACGCAGAACACATCGGTAAGCCATTTTATGAACCACTCGTTGAGTTCATGATGTCTGGTCCAATCGTTGCAATCGTCGCATCGGGCAATCGCGTAATCGAAGGTTTCCGCTCACTTGCCGGAGTAACTGATCCAACAGTTGCAGCACCCGGAACAATCCGCGGAGATCTAGCGCGTGATCAGGGCACCAAAGTTGTACAGAATATTGTGCATGGTTCAGATTCACCCGAGTCTGCTGCGCGCGAGATTGAAATTTTCTTCCCTAAATAATCAAGGAGTATAAAAGTATGAGCTCACAAAACAGAATGTCGTTTATCGGCCGTGACATGGCCGTTGACCTCGGAACTGCAAACACGCTGGTTTATGTGCGCGGGCGTGGCATTGTTTTGAACGAGCCATCAGTTGTTGCTGTAAATCAAGATACAGGTGGAATTTTGGCCGTTGGTCTAGAGGCCAAGAAGATGATTGGCCGCACACCTGGAAATATCGTCGCAATCCGTCCCCTAAAGGATGGAGTTATCGCAGACTTCGAAACAACCGAGCGCATGCTTCGTTACTTCATTCAAAAGGTTCACCGTCGTCGCTATTTGGCTAAGCCACGTATCGTCGTCTGCGTTCCATCTGGAATTACCGGAGTTGAACAGCGCGCAGTTAAAGATGCTGCATATGCAGCTGGCGCCCGCAAGGTTTATATTATTGAAGAGCCAATGGCTGCGGCCATTGGAGCTGGACTTCCAATCCACGAACCAACTGGAAACATGGTCGTTGATATTGGTGGCGGTACAACCGAGGTTGCAGTTATCTCTCTCGGCGGAATCGTCTGCTCTCTCTCAATCCGCGTTGGTGGCGATGAGCTCGATCAATCGATTATTAACTGGGTTAAGCGTGAATTCTCGCTACTTTTGGGCGAGCGCACCGCAGAAGAGATCAAGATGGCAATTGGTTCGGCCTATCCTCTTGCAGGAGAGAACGATGCAGAGATTCGCGGACGCGATTTAGCAACGGGGCTGCCAAAGACAATTGTTGTTTCAGCTGCAGAGATTCGCAAAGCAATCGAAGAGCCTGTCAACGCGATTGTAAATGCGGTAAAGAGCACTCTCGATAAGACTCCACCTGAGCTTGCATCAGATCTTATGGATCGTGGAATTGTATTAACTGGCGGCGGTGCATTGCTCAAGGGTCTTGATGAGCGCTTGCGCAAAGAGACCGGCATGCCAATTCACGTTGCTGAGCGCCCACTAGATGCAGTAGTTGAAGGCTCCGGTAAGTGCATCGAAGAGTTTGAAGCCTTAGAGAAGGTCTTAATCTCCGAACCACGCCGTTAGGAGCCTTTAAGAGATGCGTAGAGTCGGTGAAGGGCATAGTCGTCTGCTCTTAATCATTCTCATCGTTACCGCACTCTTTCTTATCACTCTTGATCTGCGCGGAGTCGGTGTTCTTGAAGGCGCACGCCAAGGCACTCAGACAGTTCTCTCGCCATTTCAAAAGGCTGGCAGTGTTGTAATAAGTCCTATTAAGAATTTCTTTTCCGATGTAACGCACTTGGGTCGCACGCGCAATCAGATTGAAAAATTGCGAGTTGATAATGCCAAACTAAGAGCAGACCTGATTAATCGCAAAAATGCAGATGCTCAGTTGGGACAGTTGAAAAATATTTTGAATTTGGCAGGCACTGCCCAATACAAAATCATTAATGCACGAGTGATAAGCCAAGGCTCTAGCCAGTCTTTTTCACAGACAATTACAATCGATGCTGGATCAAATGCCGGAATAAAGAAAAACATGACCGTTCTCTCTGAGACTGGAATCGCCGGCGTCGTAAAAGACGTTTATCCCAACACCGCACTTATTTCATTGGCAACAGATCCTTCATTTCGAATCGGCATTCGTATCGCAGGGAGCCAGCAGATTGGCATTCTCTCTGGGCGCGGAAATCGCTCGGCGGGGCTGCAGTTAATCGATAATCTCACCGACGTGAAGGTAGGAGATATTCTCCTATCTCGCGGCAGCGTTGCTAATCGCCCCTTTGTTCCCGGAGTGCCCGTGGGTTATGTAACTGCAGTTGATAACTCTGCAGGCTCGATTGCGCAAACTGCGACGGTTCACCTTTATACAAATTTTGCGACTTTAGGGGTCGTTGCCATTGTGGTTGGAGCACCGAGCACTAACCCAGGAGATGCGCTGGTACCTGCAAAACCGCAGCCAACACCGGTGCCCACGGTTACGATTTACATCACTCCATCACCAACTCCAACGAATTAATCTCAAATGATTACGCGACAGATTTCAATCTCTCTGCCAATATTTCTGATTATTTATGTCCTTCAAGAAGCGGTGGTAAACCAGTTTCGTCTTCCTGGGGGAGGTTTCTCGCTTTTATTAATCTTTACACTTGTTTGGGCAGTGTTGAGCTCTCCAGAGATCGCAGCCTTCGGCGGCTTTACGGCCGGACTATTGATGGATCTCTCTGGGAGTTCTAGTGGGCCTATAGGTCAATGGACACTTTTGATGATTGCAGCTTGTTATGCAGTTTCATATTTTGGTTCGGGCAATGAGAGTTTGTATGGCAACCCTCTAGGCTTTACTGTCTTTACGACGAGCGCCGTATTCTTTGTTGAATTTGCATATGTCGTGACCGGAGCTTTGCTGGGAGTGCAGTCAGGAAGCTTTGCTCAAATTCTGATTACGATATTTGGAATATCCCTGTGGAGTTTGGTTGCAACTCCCATTTTTCTTCCCGTCTTTTCTCGCCTTCATGCTTTAGCGTTTAATACGCGGTCGGCAATATGAACCAACGCTCGCGCTTAAATCTACTTGTTGTTCAGATATTAATTATTTCACTCATGGTTGCACTCTTTGGGCGTTTGTTCTATCTACAAATCGCTGCAGGACCAAAGTATCGTGATGCAGCGTTAAGTATTCAGAGCCGTGATGTTGTCTCTCCCGCCACTCGAGGATTAATTGTCGATTCATCAGGAGTGCCCTTAGCCCTTAATAAGGTGGGTCTTGCAATTACTATTGATCGAATCGCCATTGATAAGCAGCCTGATAAAGGCGTCGCAGTTATGGTTCGATTGAGTAAATTATTGAAACTTCGATACACCGATATCTATCGAAATACTCGTCTCTGCGGAGAACTTCCCAAAGGTCAAAAGGCTGGCTGCTGGACAGGTTCACGCTACCAACCCATTCCAATTACTAAAGAGGCCGATCCAGATATTGCCTTACAAATCGTTGAGCGCTCAGATCAATTTCCTGGTGTAGATGCTCAGCCCGTAGCGATTCGAAACTATCCTGGAATTGCCGGGGTCAATGGCGCTCACGTTCTCGGTTACGTCGGTCCACTCACCGAAAACGATCTTGCCCGAGGAAATGGCAAGCAGTATTTCCGCAGTGAATCAATTGGTAAGTCAGGATTAGAAATTACATATGATCAATATTTGCGTGGCACACCGGGAATTCGAACGCTAATTGTTGATCGCAAAGAGGCAATTACTTCCCAGGGCAAAAACACTGCGCCAATCCCAGGTAATCATCTGGTCACATCCTTAGATGTGCGTCTGCAAGCGGCAGTGGAGGTTGCATTAGCCGATGCCGTAAAACGAGGACGGGCAAATGGCTACACATCAGACTCAGGGGCGGCCGTTGTTATGGATGTAAGAAATGGTCAAATACTTGCAATCGCTTCTTATCCAACATATGACCCCAACGCTTTTGAAAAAGGTTTAACCGTTGCCCAGGCATCGGATCTTTATAGCGAAAAGAAGGCAGTACCTGCGCTCTCTCGCGCACTGCAAGGTCTATACGCGCCAGCTTCGACATTTAAATCAGTATCCGTAATTGCAGCTGCAGCTGCCGGCTATAACTTAAATGCCACGTACAACTGTCCAGCCGAAGTTCAAGTTGGTGACCGCGCCTTCCAGAACTTTGAAAGCAAGTCTCAAGGAACGATGAGCTTAAAGAAGGCGATCGCAGTTTCATGCGACACAATCTGGTATCGAATCGCCTTTGATGAGTGGCTTCGTGATGGTGGCCTACGCCCAAAATCAAATCCGAATGATTACTTCTTTAAAGCAGCGCAGAGCTTTAATATCACACAAAAAACCGGCATCGATTTACCTTCCGAATCCTCATCTCGCTTGGCCGATCGTGAGTACAAAAAGAGTTGGTATCAGCAGAATAAAGATTTCTACTGTAACTACAAAGAGCGTGCAACTAAGGCTCAACAGACACCCTTCTTGGTTTTACTTGCAAAAGAGAACTGCGTTGATGGTGACAAAATTCGTGCTGGTGATGCCGTTAACTATGCAATTGGCCAGGGCGATACGGTTGTAACACCGCTTAAGTTGGCACAGATGTATGCAGCAATCGGTAATGGTGGATCAATTTGGCAGATGATGATTGGAAAGGCGATTGTTAAAACAGATGGAACAGTTGTTAAAACGATGGCTGCTAAGAAACTAGGTTCGTTAACAGCCTCGAAACAGACTTTAGATTTCTTGCATGGCGCCCTTCGTGAAGTTGTAATTTCAGGAACAGGTGCGGGAGCCTTTGCCGGCTTTCCAGTTCCAGTGAGCGGTAAGACCGGTACAGCCGAAGTATTCGGACGTAATTTAAATGGTTCGCTTAAAGACAATACTTCTTGGTTTGCCTCATATGCACCGAGCAACAGCCCTCGATATGCAGTGGTCATGATGGTCAGCCAAGGTGGATTTGGTGCATCGACCTCAGGAGTTGGTGTTAGGAAAATCTATGAAACTCTATTTGGCGTAAAGGGAAATAAAGTTATACCCGGGGCTGCGATATTCCCTACTGGAAAGCCACCCACTAAACTGCCTAAGATTTCCCCTGCAACCAAGCCAAAGGTGGCGCCATGAGTCAGATATCTGCGCGTCAACGCCTGTATCGCCGAAGTCGTTCCTCTATTTTTCATGGCTTTGATCCTGTACTAACTGTTGCAGTAGCGCTCTTACTCATTATCGGCACCTTGTTGGTCTATGCCGCAACGCGCGATTGGTATGCGCGCAATGGTTTAGACCCTCAGTACTACTTAAAACGTCACGTAATTAACATTGCAATAGGTGGGCTACTTGCCTATGGAACAACTGTTATTGACTATCGATTACTGCGTGCATACACCCCAATTTTCTGGGGCTTAGGAGTTTTAGGGTTGGCAATAGTTTTGATTCCAGGCCTTGGTAGCACAGTTAACGGTGCCCGTGCCTGGATAGCCCTCCCTGGTGGTTTTCAGATTCAACCAGCTGAGTTAGCCAAGATTGCAATAATTATTGGAATGTCGATGTTGCTATCAGAGCGCACGCATGACAGTGATGAGCCAAATTCGCGTGACGTACTGCAGGCATTAGTTGTTGCAGCCATTCCAGTCCTATTAATTATTTTACAGCCTGATATGGGTACGGTCTTTATTATTAGCGCCTCAGTTGTCACTATCATCGCAGTCTCTGGCGCACCTTCACGTTGGGTTGCGGGTCTTTTAATTGTTGCAGTTCTAGGTGCAGTTGTTGCTACCAAAGCGGGCGTGATAAGTCAGTACCAACTAAATCGTTTGCAAACATTTGTCGATCCAACTGCAGATACACAAGGTGCCGGATATCAACTTCGACAGGCCCGCATTACAGTCGGTTCTGGCGGATTAATCGGTACTGGATTATTTAAAGGGCCGCAAACAAATGGTCGATTTGTACCAGAGCAGCAGACAGACTTCATCTTTACCGTTGCAGGTGAAGAGCTTGGTTTCTTAGGATGTGGACTTATTCTCTTTCTCTATCTTCTAATATTAATGCGGGCTTTTTCCATCGCTCGAAGAACTAGTGATCCATTTGGTCGATTGATGACGACCGGTGTTATCGCCTGGTTCGCCTTTCAACTCTTTGAAAATATCGGCATGACGCTCGGGCTTATGCCAATGACAGGTGTGCCGCTTCCATTCATCTCATATGGTGGCTCTTCAATGTTTGCGACTTTGATCGGTTTTGGCCTCTTGCAGAACGTTCATGCGCGCTCAAAGGGGTAAATCAGAGGGATGAAGTAGGTAATTTCGCCCTCCTCTGCCATACTTGAGCCAACAGTTCAGCGCGGCTCGCGAATCCTTCGCGGCAAAAGCCCAGCGCGGACAGGTAAGAAAAAACCTAAACGGGGATTTTTTTAACATTAGAGCGTTTTTAACAGACGCATAGAGGATTTGGTGCCATGGCGATTGAGCCTAAAACACCGCGCAAGCGTGCGGTCAAGAAAGCATCTGCTAAAGCAGAGGCAAGCGTTACTGAGGTAACGAGTGATGAAGTAAAGAAGCCGGTTCGCAAGAAGAGCGCGGTCGTTCCAGTTCCAATTTTTCAAGCAGCACCTGATGAGCCGATCGCAAAGTCGGCTCGCAAGAAGGTAGCAGCGGCTCCACAGGCGCAGTCGGAAAAGAGCGAAGCTCCAGCAGCGGCCGCCTCAAGTGAGAGTTCAGAGGATCAAGAAAACCGCAACCGCCGTCGCCGTCGTGGTGGACGCGGTCGTCGCAAGCCTGGCAGTGATGTCGTGGCAAGTGATGAGGAGAGCACTGAAAGCTCAGAGGATTTGGCCGAAGGTTCAACACATCGTCGCCGTCGCCGTCGCGTAGCTGGCAGCGAAGGGGTCACACCAGGTGAGAGCGTTGTAGAAGATGGCGTAGTAACAGTTGTTAAGGTCCGAGAAGTCCGCGAACGTCCCGTACGTCCTGCACGCACTGAGCGGGCTGAGCGCACAGAGCGCCGCGGCGGACGCACTGCACGTACTGAGCGCAATGACCGTGGTGGACGAACTGAATACCGCGAGCCATATCGCAAGCGCGGAACGATTATTACCGATGGCGAATTCCTAGCCCGCCGTGAAAACGTTGATCGCGAGATGCTTGTTCGACAGATTGCCGATCGCACGCAGATCGCAGTTATCGAAGATGGCGTCATGGTTGAGCATTACGTCAACCGCAATAGCAACGTCTCATACGTTGGAAACGTTTATTTAGGTCGCGTACAGAATGTGCTCCCATCTATGGAGGCGGCTTTCGTCGATATTGGTAAGGGTCGTAACGCAGTTCTATATGCCGGTGAAGTTAACTGGGATGCTGCAGGAATTTCAGAGTCACAGCCACGCAAAATTGAAACCGTTTTAAAGAGCGGACAAAGCGTTCTCGTTCAAGTTACTAAAGATCCAATTGGCCAAAAGGGCGCTCGCCTTACAAGCCAGATTTCATTGCCAGGGCGCTATGTCGTCTATGTTCCAGGCGGCGGAATGTCAGGTATTTCAAAGCGACTTCCAGAGTCAGAGCGCACACGCCTGAAGGCGATATTAAAGAATCTCATTCCTGAAACCGCTGGCGTCATTGTTCGTACAGCAGCAGAAGGCGTAAGTGAAGAGGATCTAACCAGTGATGTTGCCCGTCTTAAAGCACAGTGGGATGACATCTATGCAAAGAGTGAGAATCCAAACTTCCATCCACCTGCCGCTCTATATCAGGAGCCAGATCTTGCTGTCCGTGTTATCCGCGATATCTTCAATGAGGATTTCCGTAAACTTACCGTTCAGGGATCTAGCGCATGGGATGAAGTTACAAACTATCTCGGCTTTATCGCACCTGAACTCACAACCAAGATTGAAAAATACACGGGCACTGGTGACTTGTTCTCCGACTTCCGTGTTGAAGAGCAGTTAGCTAAGGCTTTTGATCGCAAGGTTTATTTACCATCAGGTGGATCCCTTGTTATCGATCGCACTGAAGCGATGATCGTTATCGACGTTAACACCGGTAAGTTCATCGGCAAGGGCGGAAACCTTGAAGAGACAGTTACTAAAAACAACCTCGAGGCCGCTGAAGAGATTGCACGCCAGCTACGTCTTCGCGACTTAGGTGGAATCGTTGTTATCGACTTCATCGACATGATTCTTGAATCAAACCGCGAAATGGTTCTGCGTCGTTTAGTTGAATCACTCGGTCGCGATCGCACGAAGCATCAGGTTGCAGAAGTTACATCTCTTGGTCTAGTCCAAATGACACGTAAGCGTGTTGGACAGGGACTCATTGAAGCCTTCTCAACTACATGTGATGCATGTAGCGGACGCGGAATTCATATCCATATGGAGCCGGTCAAGATGAAGGCGCCAATGCCTCAGCTCGATGTTCCATCATCTCGTCATGAAGATGCCGATGAAAAAGATGCCACCGAGCACGAGTTCCATGAATCACTTAACGCCGATGTATCCGATGATGCACCAGCGCAGATCGAGCCGGAAAAGGCTGAAGTTAAGACTGGTGGCCGTAAACGCCGCCGGGCCTCATCCTCAGGCATTATTACCGCTTGATTTAAGCCCCAATTTGAGCCCCAATTTGAGCCTTAGCGCTCAAGCGGGTAACCTTTACCCTTCACCAACTACAAGAGTCCGGAGTACCACAGCGTGGCAAATATCAAGTCTCAGATCAAGCGCATTAAGACCAACGAGAAGGCACGCCTTCGTAATAAGTCTGTGAGCTCATCTATTAAGACCGCTGTCCGCAAGTTCCGCGACGCAGTAACTGGTGGCGATGCCGCTGCAATCACAACTGAGCTTCGCAGCGCCTCACAGGCACTCGATGTTGCAGTTCAAAAGGGTGTTCTTCATAAGAACTCTGCAGCTAACAAGAAGTCATCGATGGCTAAGGCTGCTGCCAAAGCCGGCGCACGTTAATTCTTCTAACACTTTAAAGCGAGGCTAGGTTCATGCCTGCAATTTCACTTGCCAAGGCGCCGCAACCAGCATCAACTGATCCGGCGCAGATACGTAACTTCTGCATCATCGCTCACATCGACCACGGTAAATCAACGCTTGCCGATCGAATGTTGGGAATTACAGAAGTAGTCGACCCTCGCAATATGCGCGCGCAGTATTTAGATCGCATGGATATCGAACGCGAGCGTGGAATCACAATTAAATCTCAGGCCGTACGTCTGCCATGGCGCAGCGGTATCGATGGCGGCGAATACATCTTGAACATGATCGATACACC
>Ga0114977_10002824_pt1 | contig 11177 bp, 10 predicted proteins | sample S_130805_MF_Meta_FD_87026 | JGI IMG/M metagenome (GOLD analysis project Ga0114977, IMG submission 87026) | Freshwater microbial communities from Lake Simoncouche, Canada to study carbon cycling - S_130805_MF_MetaG | ecosystem: Environmental > Aquatic > Freshwater > Lake | place: Lake...
AAATACCTAAAGAATTCACCCAAATTACAATCCAATTAGTAGCCATTCCTGCAATGACTGCCATTAAGTGATTGGTAGCCAATATTGTAATAAAAGTATTCATGGCACTTATAAAGGAAACAGCAACAGCTGCATTCGTAAACCAAACTGAAACTAGATAACCCCAGGCTACTAAAAAGCCTGCGAAATCACCCAGCCCTTTTTGTGAATAGGCATAAGGGCCACCTTCGGATTCAGGTAATAGCCTACTTAAATTAGCAAATACTTTTGCTAATAAAAATGCTCCAAATGCAGCACAAATCCATCCAATCAAACTAATGCCGCCAATAGAAGCCAATGTGGCGGGCATTAAAAACACACCCGCTCCAATCATATTCCCTAATACCAAGGAAGTGGTTGTCCATAAACCTAATTTTTTATTGGCAGTTTGCATGAACTAAATAAATCGATTAATAATGTTCTCCAAATATTCTTGTTGACCACTAGTGGTTTTAGGTTCTCCATTTTCAATTGCAAAATTTCTTAAATCTTCAAGGGTTAATTTTCCTTGTTCAAAATCTTTACCCTTTCCTGCATCAAAGGAAGCATACCTGTTTGAACGAATTTTTTTATACTCTGATTTTTGTAAAATTGCATCCGCAGTAATTAAAGCACGAGCAAAAGCATCAATACCGCCAATGTGCGCATGAAATAAATCGGCAGCATCCGTTGAATTTCGACGTCTTTTGGCGTCAAAATTGATTCCACCTCCCTGAAAACCACCTGCCTCAATAATGATCAACATAGATTCAACCAACTCATTAAGATTGGTTGGAAATTGATCCGTATCCCAGCCATTTTGATAATCGCCGCGATTGGCATCCATACTGCCTAACATTCCAGCATCCACTGCTACTTGTAATTCATGTTGGAAAGTATGACCAGCAAGTGTTGCATGATTCACTTCAATATTTAATTTAAAATCATTCAATAAATCATACTGACGCAAAAATCCAATAACCGTTTCACAATCATAATCATACTGATGTTTAGTAGGTTCACAAGGTTTAGGTTCAATAAAAAAAGTTCCTTTGAAACCATTTTTTCGAGCATAGTCTTTAGCTGTATGTAAAAATTTAGCTAAATGATCCTTTTCCCTATTCATGTTGGTATTTAACAAAGACATATATCCTTCACGACCTCCCCAAAAAACATAATTTTCTCCACCCAATGCTATTGTAGCATCTAATGCCCCCTTTACTTGCGTTGCAGCATGTGCGAGTACATGAAAATCAGGATTGGTAGACGCCCCATTCATATATCTTTTGTTACTAAAAACATTTGCAGTGCCCCATAATAATTTAACACCGCTTGCATCTTGCTTTGCTTTTAAGTAAGAAGTTAAAGCTTGTAATCGTTTTTCATTGTCATGAACATCGTTTGTAAAATCGACCACATCCACATCATGAAAACAATAATAAGGCAAGCCCAATTTTGTTATGAATTCAAAAGCAGCATCTGCTTTATCTTTTGCGCGCCCTACCGCATCAGCATTATTATTCCAGGGATATATTAAAGTAGGTTCACCAAATGGATCACTTCCATTTCCAACAAAACTATGCCAATAAGCAACTGCAAATCGAAGCCATTCTTTCATAGGTTTACCGGCTACCACTTTGGTTTCATCATACCAACGATACGCTAAAGGGTTATCGCTACCCTGTCCTTCAAATGTAATTTTTTCAATTCCTTTGAAAAATTCTTTTTCTCCTAATACTACTGACATAATTTACTTTTTTAAACGAATTACAAATATTTTTCTAATGCATTTTTCCAATTCAAATATAGTTCATTAAATAGCTTTTCCTTAGTGGGTTCCACTACTTTAATAGGTTTAAAATTACTAAAGGCTTCATGGGCATTTTTATATGCACCTGAACCAATTCCTGCGCCTATGGCTGCGCCTACACTTCCATCTGTATGATATAAGGCAACAGGCACATTTGTTGCATTTACAAAAGCATCTGTAAATACATCACTCAAAAACATATTGGAAAAACCAGCACGGATAACACTTGGTGACATTCCATTTTCACGCATGATATCAATACCATATCTAAATGTAAAAGCAATTCCTTCCTGTGCTGCTCTATAGATATGTGCTTGACTGTGTTTATTAAAATCTATATTGATAAATTGTGCGCCAATTATTTTATTATTAAAAATACGCTCTGCTCCATTTCCAAAAGGCATGATTTGCAAACCATCACTTCCTGTATTGATGCCAGCAGCGGCTGTATTCATTTGGGCATAATCCATTTGAGAGGCTGCCATTTTTTTTACCCAACTATTTAAAATGCCAGTACCATTAATACAAAGTAATACGCCTAATCTATTTAAATTGTCAGTATGATTTACATGCGCAAAAGTATTTACCCTTGATTGTGGATCATAAGTAATACTGTCTGTGACACCATATATAACCCCTGAAGTGCCTGCTGTGGCTGCTACTTCGCCTGGTTCCAAAACATTTAATGATAAAGCATTATTAGGTTGATCGCCTGCTTTATAAGTAATTGGGATACCTTCTTTTAAATGAAGTGCACTTGCAATGTGCGAAAGTAAATGCCCATGATCACTAAATACAGGTTGGACACTGGGTAGCATAGATGGATTTAATCCAAAATGATTTATGATATCCTTGGACAGTTCGTTGTTTTTAAAATCCCAAAAAATACCTTCAGATAAAGCCGAAATGCTGGTCGAAATGACGCCAGTTAATTTCATAGAAATAAAATCACCTGGCAACATCACATGTGCAATTTTTTCATAGATAGCAGGTTCATTTTTCTTTACCCATGCTAACTTTGAAGCTGTAAAATTTCCAGGAGAATTTAATAAATGCGATAAACATTTTTCATGACCTATTTGATTAAAAGCGGCTTCGCCCATTTCAACTGCCCTACTATCGCACCATATAATACTATCTCGAAGTACTTGTTGATTTTTATCTACTAATACTAAACCATGCATTTGATAAGAAATACCAATTGCACTAATATCAGCAGCTTCGTATTTTTTAGTAGCATGTAATTTTAAAATGGCTTTTTGAATATGCTCCCACCACATTTCGGGAGATTGTTCGGCCCATCCAATTTGCAAGGAAGTAATGGCCGATTCGTTATCGGGATATTGAGCAGACGCAATACATTTAGTACTATTTGCTTCTACCACCGATACTTTAATTGAAGAAGTGCCAATATCAATGCCTAATAAATACATAACAATTTGAACATGTTTATCCTTTTTAAAAAAGGTAATGTTGTCATTAAAAATAAGAAATAAATGCAAGCACACCTATTGCTTATAATATAGGTGTTATTTACCTTTCTACTTTTCCCATCCAGTGGACTTTAATGCAGGGTCATTTTCTTTTTTTAGGAAATCAGCATGGGATAAACTAGTTGATTCCCAATTAGTTATAGCATCATCGGCTACTACCTCAATGGGGGTTTTCCATGAAGTAGAAGTTTCATTATAGGCTAAATTAGATTGAGAGGAATAACAAGATATAATAGACCATCTTGCGTTATCAGATAGATTGGCTTCGGATCGATGTAAAATATTACTATGAAAAAATAAAGCATCCCCTGGTTCAATTTCCACATAAACCAAATCCATTGACTTGAGTGCATTTTCAACCATGACCATATCCGCCCCTACTTGCTCTCCAGCAAAGCCATGATTAATACGACCTAATTTATGAGAACCTTTAATTACTTGCAAACAACCATTTTGTTTATTGGCTGGCGTTAATGCCACCATCACACTTAACAATTGATCAGGAAACATAAACTGATTTTTATACCAATATCCATAATCCTGATGCCATTCCCAAGCTCCCCCTACTTTTGGTTCCTTTTGCATGAGCTTAGAATGAAAATGACAAACAGGTGCATCGCTATCTAATAATGCAGCAATACTATTTACCATTTTTTCACTGCGGGTCATGTACCCAAATACATCATTGCCTGGGGTAAACCATAATGATAATTTTGAATTTTTACCCGTTTGATCTGTTACATTAATGGAATTAGTTTCCATTGAATGATCGGCAGTGGCTGTTGTATAAAGCTTTTCAACAGCTTGTTTACTTATAAAATTTTTGACAATGAGATACCCGTCTTTATGAAAGCTAGCAATTTGTTGTGGTGATAATGAAGTGTTTGGCATAACTGTTTGTTTTACTATAGATACTAAATATAAATAAACTACTAGAATTAAAAAAATGGAGCTTAATAATAGTAGTCATGAATGTAAAATTGGTCATTTATTCATTAAATTCATATTTGGAAATATTACAGTGGGTCATTTAAAATAAGTTTATGAGCATTCAAAAAGAAGATATTGAAAAAGCGCAGCAGCGCATTCAACCCTATATACATCATACACCTGTGATGACCAACCAGAGCATCAATGAAATGACAGGCATTCAATTTTATTTTAAATGTGAGAATTTTCAAAAAATTGGGGCATTTAAAATTAGAGGGGGTATGAATGCTGCATTAAGTTTAAGTGCAGATCAATTAAAAAATGGTATCGCCACGCATTCATCAGGCAACCACGCACAAGCATTGGCTTATGCAGCCAAAACACTAGGTATCAAAGCATATATTGTCATGCCTAAATCTTCGCCGCAAGTTAAAGTAGATGCTGTTAGAGGTTATGGCGCCACAGTCATTATTTGCGAAGCCAATCAAGCAGCGCGCGAAACCGCCTTAAATAAAGTAGTCGCAGAAACAGGTGCCGAATTTATACATCCCTATGATGACTATCGTGTTATTACTGGACAAGCTACTTGTGTTAAAGAATTTTTGGAAGATGTGCCTGATTTAGATGTGGTCATTACCCCAGTGGGTGGCGGTGGTTTACTTTCTGGCACCTGTTTAGGAGCATCGTATTTTAAACCAGGTTTAAAAGTATATGGTGGAGAGCCCGAAGGCGCAGCAGATGCCATACTTAGTATTCGATCAGGTAAAGTTGAAAAGGCCCCTTTCATAGATACCATTGCGGATGGCTTAATGACTACATTAAGTGAACAAACATTAGGCATCATTAAAGAGCTAGTAACAGATATTTTATTAGTCTCAGAAGAAGAAATTATAGCGGCCTTAAGACTAGTATATGAGCGCATGAAAATTATTGTGGAGCCCAGCTGTGTAGTACCTTTTGCCGCTGCCATGCGCAATGCCTCCCTATTTAAAGGTAAAAAAGTGGGCATTATTTTATCAGGTGGCAATGTAGATTTAACTAAATTTGGAACATGGTTCCCAGCAAATTCTGAAACGAAATAAAAATTTTAAAATTAGATATATGAAAATAAAAATAACCGCAATTGTCCTAACATTAGCTTTTGTATTTTCAAAAACAAGCTATAGTCAAGTTCTTTCTTTTGAAACTGTGAAAAGTAACAAGTTTGATTATAACAAGCTTGCTCAAATTGATTCACTTGTAAATAAATATGTACATAACCGATGGTTAATTGGATCAACAGTAATAATAGTAAAAGACAATCAAGTAGTTTACCATAAAGGATTCGGATATATAAATGAAGCGAGTAAAAAACCAATGCCTTCGAATCCAATTTATCGCATCATGAGTCAAACAAAAGCGATAACTAGCTTAGCGATCATGCAACTATTTGAACAAGGGAAAATTGGATTAGACCAAAAAGTATCATCTATCATCACTAGCTTTAAAAATCCTAAAGTATTAAAAGATTTTAATTCTAAAGACAGCAGTTACACAACCATACCTGCTAAAAGAGAAGTCACCATTCGTGATTTATTAACACATACATCAGGTATTGATTATACGGATATTGGTACACCAAATATGGGCGCCATTTATACCAAAGCTGGTATTCCATCAGGCTTGGGTGATTTTAATGCAAGTTTACTAGATCGAATGAAAGTGTTAGGTGGTCTACCTTTGTTACATCAACCAGGAGAAAAATTTACTTACGGATTAAATTCCGACTTATTAGGATGTATAGTAGAAGTGATTAGCGGTTTATCATTAGAAGCTTATTGTCAAAAAAATATTTTTGATCCATTAGGGATGAAAGACACTTATTTTAATGTGCCTACTATTAAGGCAAATAGAATGCCAACTGTGTATACCGAAAACGACGAACATCAAATCATTGAATGGTCACCTACTTTCAGAAATATCAACCCTAATTACCCTATTGTACCTAAAACTTATTTTTCAGGTGGTGCGGGATTATCTTCCACTGCATATGATTATGCCATCTTTTTACAAATGATTTTGAATGGTGGAAAATACAACGGGAAACAAATTATTGCACCTAGAACAGCTGCCATCATGGTCAGCCCTCAGAATGATAAAGATGATTTTAGTTTAGGATTTTCAATCACTTCTGAAAAATCTGCCAACCTTAATTTAAGAAATAAGGGTTCCTTTTCTTGGGGAGGTTATTACGGTACTACTTATTGGGCTGATCCAAAAGACAAAATGGTAGTGCTTATCATGACACAACAAAATCCCAATTCACATGGGGAGCTCTCTGGTATAATTGAAAGAATGATTTATGGTAGTAGGGTGAATTAAGATTATTCCAAATGTTTAGCAAATGGAATTTTGCTCCACTTTTTGGTTACTTCAATCCATGCAGCTGTATGTTCAGAAATACTCATAAGTATATCCCAGGCTTCAAGCATTAAACTTTTTTTAATACTTGAACTTTTATACTCTTTATTTAATTCGATTTTACCTACTAGTTCACCATTTAGTAGGTATGCAGTTTGATTAAATATTTTACCAACTACTTTCTTGTTGCGTCCAAAAAAACAATCTCCAATTAAAATTCCAATCACATGCTCATGTTGATGGTCTAAAATCATCATGTTTTCAATATACGCCACTGTTTCTTTGTTTTGATTTTGAATTAGATACATGTTTAAAAAATTAAATTATAAAAATTGTTTATTGTGCAATTTCATTTTGCATTAAAATATCTACAATATCTTTAGTCGAATGAGTTAATGTTAAGGATTTGGGTGTATCATGATCAATCCAGTTTTTGAAATGATTATGAAAAGTATCATCTAGTTTTTTTAAAACTAATACTCCCATATTTTTTAAAGCTTCTGCATTACATTCCTGTTCAAAATGATTTATGATTGGAATGCTTAATACTTTCTTATTTAAATACATAGCTTCAGCAGGGGTTTCAAAACCGCCAGCAGTCATTATACCATAACACCTAATTAAACTATTCGTAAAAGAGGTGCTATTAATAGGGAAGAAAGTAATATTTTTCGAATTCGTAATTTGAGTCACTTGTTTTGTAAACACCTCGAAATGAAATTTGGGTTGCTGATGTAAAAATGGTGTTATTAATTCGATAGTGTATTGAGGTAAGTAAACTGTGATATGCCCGTCATTGATTTTATTAGCCGTTATTATATCTTCTTTTATGATGGGGTTGTATATATTTTGATCATAGGATTCAAAATGTAAGCCTATAAACGAGGTGCTTTTTACAAAATTTTCAAGCACTAATTTCCCAATTGGGTTAATTGATTTGGATCTAGGTGTTAGCTTACTTTGAAAACTTGCTTGATGACCAAATTGAACACTTTTTTTATTTTTAATAGAGCAAGCAAGTGAGGTAATAAATTCAAAATCATTTATAACTAAATCATAATTATCAATAGGAAGACGCTTAGCATCCTTATATAAATTAAATGAAATAGATTTTGCTATTTTAGCATAATCCATGCCCCCCGTATTTTTATAGTGCAAACTAATGCCGTTACTTTTATATTTAATAGGAAGATTGGTATTTAATTGCGTGTTGGAACCGCTTAAAAAAAAGTCAACCTCCCCATAATTTTTCAGATAGGGATATAATTGTTCCGCCCTACTTAAATGGCCATTCCCAGTTCCTTGTATGGCATAAAATATTTTCATTACATTGATACTTGAAAAGCAACCTCTTTCGTGATTACCGTAAGTTCTTCCCTTAAATTGATGATTTTATTTGTAGAACCCGCCTCTTGCACAAATTGTTTGGGATCATAATGGTACAAATTCCATGCATTATTATAATATTCCAGAGAGGTTAAATTTTCAATCCAATCACCGCTATTTAAATAAGTTACTGAGCCTTTATCATTTGTTACAACTCTTTGTTGAGGTTGATGAATATGGCCACAAATAACATATTGATAACCATTTTCAATAGCTAATTCAGCAGCAGTTTGTTCAAAATTATTGATCCAAGAAACCGCTTTTTTAACTCCATTTTTGACGCTTTTGCTAAAACTCATCTTTTCCTTACCTAATAATTTCATTCCCCAATTCAATAAACTATTAATGAGAATTAATAAATCATAACCATAACCTCCAAGTTTGGCTAATAACTTTGCGCTCCCTTTAGTTGTTCTATCAAATACATCACCATGAAATACCCAATTTTTCTCACCATTGATTTCAAAAACAATTTTATCAGTTAATTGTATATTGCCCATTTCAAAATCGGCGTATTTTCGTAATGCTTCATCATGATTTCCAGTAATATAGATCACTTTTGTATCCTTGCTGGCCATGCTAAATATTTGCTTAATCACCGCCATATGACTGGCCGGGAAATAGCGCTTATTAAACTGCCAGATATCTATAATATCGCCATTTAGTATAAGTGTTTTTGGCTTAATACTTTTTAAATATTGTAATATTTCCTTGGCCTGACATCCAAAAGTGCCTAAATGAAGGTCACTTACAATACAAATCTCCATTGGTCTTTTGTCCATAGGTATAATTTACATAAAGAACGTTGTTGTAGGTAACTTCAACATGTCCCCACTGTTACTTTAATATTAATAAATTATGAACAGAATATTACTTAATCCTAGTTTAAGTAAATTTGTGTAACAAAACTGAATATGAAACACGAATTTATACCTCGAGATATTAGCTGGCTTAGTTTCAATGCAAGAGTATTACAAGAGGCAAATGATAAAAATGTTAATTTAAAAGACAGAATACGTTTTTTAGGAATATTCTCAAGTAACCTAGACGAATTTTTTAGAGTTAGAGTAGCTACCTTAAAAAGGATGGTCGAATTTATAGATAAAAAGAAGAGTACGAATATCGATGTTATTGATTCTCCACAATTAATTTTAGACGAAATACAAAGAGTGGTATTAAAGCAACAAAGTGAATTTGCACGTATTTGGACAAATATCAATAGAGAATTAATAAAACGTAAAGTTTTAATTATAAATGAAAGAAAATTAAATGCCGAACAAAAGGAATTTGTAAGGGACTATTTTGATAATGTAGTGAGGCCTTACATTATACCACTAATGATTGAAAACTTACCTGAACTTCCTTATTTGAGAGATAAAAGTTTGTATTTAGCTATTGTAATGAGAAATAAGCAGGATGCTTATCATGAAAAGTTTTCCTTAATTGAAATACCCTCAAAATCAATAGGTCGCTTTGTCATTCTGCCTTCGAGCCCTGGAACTAAGTCCATCATTTTATTAGAAGATATTGTAAAGTTTAACTTACCTATCATTTTTTCACATTTTAAATTTAACAAGTTTGATGCGCATGTATTTAAAATTACAAAAGATGCCGAAATTGACTTAGATCAAGAAGTAGGATTAAATTTTGTAGATAAAATTTCAAAAGGAATTAAAAACAGAAGAAAGGGTAAGCCAGTAAGGTTTGTGTATGATAAGGATATGAATTCGGAATTACTCGAATTTTTAATTCAAAAATTACACCTCAGCAGAAAAAGCAGTATTATTCCAGGAGGACATATTCACAACTTTAGACATTTCATGGATTTCCCAGATGTACTAGTTGAAAAACAAGAAAGGCCAAAACCATTTTCACATCCTGCATTTAGAAAAAAATTCCAAATATCCGAAGTGATATTACAAAAAGATGTTTTATTGCATTTCCCTTATCATAGTTTTGATCCCGTTATCGATATGTTAAGAGAGGCAGCCATGGATGATGATGTGGTATCTATTAAAATTACTGCATACCGTTTGGCAAGTAATTCCAAAGTCATCAATGCATTAATTAATGCCGCCCGCAATGGTAAAAATGTGACTGTATTTTTAGAATTGAAAGCGAGATTTGATGAAGAGGCCAATCTAGAATGGAAAACAATGATGGAGGAGGAAGGTGTCAAAGTTTTAGTAGGGATACCTAATGTAAAAGTGCATGCAAAAATTTGTGTTATACAAAAAAGACAAGCGAATAAACTGATTCAGTATGGATTTATTAGTACTGGGAATTTAAATGAAAAAACAGCAAGAATTTACGCTGATCATTGTTTATTGACTGCGTCAAGGCCTTTAATGATCGAATTAAATAAAGTATTTACCTTTCTAGAAAGCTGGCAATTAGGAGATAAGCCTATAGGCAAAACAAAAAACTTGTTGATATCGCCTATCAACATGAGGAATTCTATTATACAATTAATAAATAATGAAATCAAGTTTGCAAAACAAGGTAAAATAGCAAAAATTATAATTAAGTCAAATTCAATAAGTGATCATTTGCTTTTAGAACATTTATATAAAGCAATTAAAGCCGGAGTTGAAGTGCATTTGATTATTAGAGGTATACTTACTCTAAAAAAGGGGACCGATAAGATGAATGATAAACTAAATGCAATAAGTATAGTGGATCAATACCTTGAGCATGCTAGGGTGATGGTGTTTCACAATAAAGGGAATGAAAAAGTATATATTTCAAGTGCCGACTGGATGGTACGAAATTTAGACCACAGAATTGAGGTTGCCACACCGATATTAGATATTCAATTAAAAAAGGAACTAATTGAAATAATAAATATTCAATTAAAGGACAATCAAAAAGCTAGAATTTTGAACGGAGAATTAAACAATAATTATGTATCTTCCATTGGGAAAAAGCATTGCAAATCACAAGTAGAAACTTACCAGTTTTTACTTGGAAAAAAATAAAATAAATTGATACTCGCAGCAATAGATATTGGAAGTAACGCGGTTAGATTACTCATATGTGAAGTAGTTAAAAAAGGGAAGGAAGTTGAATTTAATAAATTAAATCTTTTAAGAATTCCGGTACGATTGGGTTTTGATGTATTCGAAAAAGGAGTAATTGGT
>Ga0114977_10002825_pt1 | contig 11177 bp, 10 predicted proteins | sample S_130805_MF_Meta_FD_87026 | JGI IMG/M metagenome (GOLD analysis project Ga0114977, IMG submission 87026) | Freshwater microbial communities from Lake Simoncouche, Canada to study carbon cycling - S_130805_MF_MetaG | ecosystem: Environmental > Aquatic > Freshwater > Lake | place: Lake...
CATCCAGATGAGATTTTATTTGTAGTCGATGCGATGATTGGTCAAGATGCGGTTCGAACTTCGCAAGCATTTTTAGATGGCGTGGGCTTCGATGGAGTCGTATTAACTAAGTTAGATGGTGATGCACGCGGTGGCGCAGCTCTCTCCATCGCATCACTTACTAAGCGCCCAATAATGTTTGCATCCAGCGGTGAAAAACTCTCCGACTTCGATATCTTTTATCCAGAGCGCATGGCATCTCGAATTTTGGGGATGGGCGATGTCGCCACACTTGCCGAGCAGGCTAAAAAAGCATTTGATGGGGATACATCGCAAAAGCTTGAGGAAAAGTTTGCACGTGGTGAGGATTTCACGTTGGAGGATTTCCTGGATCAACTCAGCGCAATGTCAAAGATGGGTTCGATGTCTAAACTCCTTGGGATGTTGCCCGGCTCTGCAGGGATGAAAAAGCAGATTGATAACTTTGACGAGGGTGAGATTGTTCGTACTAAAGCCATAGTTGAATCGATGACACCCATTGAGCGGCGTGATCCAAAAGTGCTCAATGGTTCAAGACGATCTCGTATTGCAAAGGGTTCAGGACGCGCAGTCTCGGAAGTAAATAATCTCGTCGATAGATTAGTGCCGCCCAGAAGATGATGAAGCAGGTTAGAAGTGGTGGAATGCCTGCGGGGATGGCCGGTATGGGTCTGCCACCGATGCCTGCAGTCAAGTCCAGCATTGCCCCTAAGAAGAAGTCCAAGTCGGGCAATCCCGCTAAACGGGCGATAGAAGAGGCCCAATAGGCGATTTCGCGTATTAGCGGCCTAGATGGCAGAATAAGCAACCTGTTGGAGGGGCCCTCTATCCCCTAACAACATCCATACAACCGTTAGTTGAATCGTTTTCACCACGCACCCCGCTGTGGAGAAAAGATATGACACACATATACAGGAGATACATTTCTTGGCTACAAAAATTCGTTTAATGCGCATGGGCAAGATTCGCACACCTTTTTTCCGCGTTGTTGTTACCGACTCACGCAAGGCGCGCAACGGTCTCTCAATTGAAGAGATCGGTCGCTATGTCCCAGGACAAGAGCCATCAATTATCGAGATCAACTCAGAGCGTGCTCTGTACTGGCTCGGAGTAGGTGCACAACCATCAGAGGCTGTAGAGGCACTTCTGAAGGTCACTGGTGATTGGCAGAAGCACAAGGGTCTTCCAGGAACTGAAGGAACTCTTCGCGTTGCAGCACCTCGCGTTGGCAAGCACGTTGCATACGAGGCAGCTGTTAAGAATGCAATGGATGAGCCTAAAGAGGGCGCGACAACTCTGAAGAAGAAGGCACAAGAGAAGTTAGCTGCAAAGGCCAACCCTGTAGCCGAAGCTGTGTCCGAACCAGTTGAGAATCTAGACGTGGCAGCGGTTCCAGTTGAAGTTGCGACTACAGAAGCAGTGGTTGAGACCGAAGTTGTGCTTGAAACACCAGCTGAAGTTGTGACTACAGACGTTGTGGTTGAAACACCAACTGAAGAAGCGGCTGCCGAATAATTATGATGGATGAGGCCCTCGAGCATTTAGTAAAAGGGATCGTCGATAATCCCGATGATGTTGTAGTGACTGAAAAGACACATCGCCGTGGAACAACTCTTGAGGTTCGTGTGAATCCTGAAGATATAGGCAAGGTTATTGGACGCAATGGTCGTACCGCTAAGGCGTTGCGTACTGTTGTTAGCGCGCTCGCAGGTCGCACAGTTCGTGTTGATCTTGTCGAGACCGACGAACCTAACTAAGTAGCGATTGATTTAAGCCATGCGTTTACTCGTAGGGCGCATCGGTCGAGCCCATGGAATCCTCGGTGAGGCAACGATTGAAGTCCGCAGCGATGATCCAGATTCTCGCTTTGCCATTGGCGAAAAGCTACAAACTGACGAGCATGGAGTTTTGAGTATAACTTCAGGACGCGTGCACAACGGAATATTGCTGCTCGGCTTTGCCGGCTTCACTGATCGAAACCAGATCGAAAAACTACGCAATACGCTTCTATATGCCGATGTTGATATTGATGAAGAGCGTGATGATGCCGATGATTACCATGTCCTTCAGTTAATCGGCTGCCAAGCCTTTCTTGAATCAGGCGAGCTCTTTGGTGAAGTTACCGATGTGATCAATTTACCTGGTCAAGATCTTCTGGCCATTAAAACACCAACACAAGAGGCGTTGATTCCATTTGTGCACCAACTTGTGCCAGTCGTTGATATTAAAGCCAAGCGCCTTGTTGTGATTCCACCAGATATGAATGGGTCTCTCATATGAAGATTGATGCCGTAACCATTTTTCCCGACTACTTTGCACCACTGCAGTTATCGCTATTGGGCAAGGCAAGTGAGGCAGGAATCATTGATTTTCATATCCATGATTTGCGCGGCTTTGCTAGCAATAATCATCATGCAGTCGATGACACACCTTATGGAGGTGGGGCTGGAATGGTGATGCTGCCAGAGATTTGGGGCTTAGCCCTTGATCCCTTGATGGTAGATAACACCGACCTAATTATTTTAACGCCAGCTGGAAAGCGCTTTGATCAGCCAATGGCAGCAAAGTTCTCCAGCGCTGCTCACATTATTTTTGCATGTGGGCGTTATGAAGGAATCGATGATCGTGTGCGCCAGCATTATTCAAGTGAGCAATACTCCAAGCGCAACATCCGCGTGCACGAGGTATCAATTGGAGATTATGTATTGGGTGGGGGAGAAGTCGCCAGCCTTGTAATGATTGAAGCTATTACGCGCCTGATGCCAGGTGTTCTTGGTAACCCAGATTCACTGAGTGAAGAATCACACAATGAAGATGGCTATCTTGAGTATCCAAACTTCACCAAGCCATCGACATGGCGTGATATCGCAGTTCCTGAGATTTTATTAAGTGGAAATCATGGTGAAATCGCTAAATGGCGGGCCGCGGCGGCAAAACAGCGAGCGGTAGATAATCTATAACTAGCGAGTAACGCTAGTTCTGCCGTAGCGTATGGCCTATGACAAGTGATGCGGCATCGATTCAAGCTCGGTTAATCCGCGATCTCGAACCCGTTGTCGCCGTTGAACTTGAGCGACATTTAGGTGTGCAGAAGAACTGGTACCCACACGAGTATGTCCCATGGTCAGAAGGTCGCGACTTTGCTGGTCCTCTTAATGGCGATGCATGGGAGGCAAAGGACTCACGTCTTACACCCGTTGCTCAAGACTCACTTGTCCTCAATCTCTTAACTGAAGATAATTTGCCGAGCTATCACACTGAGATCGCAATCTCTATGGGACGTGACGGTGCTTGGGGAAATTGGATTGAGCGCTGGACCGCCGAAGAGGCCCGACATGGCATCGCAATTCGAGACTACTTAATGGCTACGCGAGGTGTTGATCCATACGAACTCGAAGATCTGCGTATGGCGCATATGTCACTGGGATATCAGACACCATATGAGAACGATATGTTGCACACAATCGCATACGTTACTTTCCAAGAGTTAGCTACACGTATTTCTCACCGCAATACGGGCAAGATTTCAGATGATGCAATCGCTGAAAATATGATGCAGCGCATCTCCTTAGATGAAAATCTTCACATGCTTTTTTATCGCAATACCTTAGGTGCTGCCCTGGAATTAGAGCCCAATGCAACTATGAGAGCCATTACCGATGTTGTCACTAACTTTGATATGCCTGGAGCAAACATGCCAGGCTTTAGCCGAAAGGCCGTACAGATTGCTCTGGCTGGAATATATGACATGCAGCTGCATTTAGATGAGGTAATCGCGCCTATCTTGCGAGCATGGAAGGTGTTTGAGCGCACTGATCTATCGGGTGATGGTCTCAAGGCTCGCGATGAGCTATCTGCCTTCCTGAAAAAGACTGGCGATGAAGCATCTCGATTTAATGAAAAGCGCGAACTGTATTTTGAGCGTTTGATTGCCCGCGGACAAGAGCCTCTGCGCATCACCAAGTAAGGTACGGCCCATGAGTAAGCGCGTTATCTTCATTGAACACGACCATGCCAGTCCAGGTGGACCAATCTGGGTGCAGTTCGAGCGACGCGGCTATGAAATAACTCGATTCATTATCGTCGATAAGGACAATATCAACACACCTAACGTCACACCTATCTGGCCAGATTTACTCGGCTTTGATGTCGTCGTTGTAATGGGCGCACAATATGCAGTCTATGACGAAGAGCGCATCGGCAACTGGTTATTGCCGCAGTTAGAAAAGATGCGCGAAGTCCATAACGCCGGAATTCCAGTAATGGGAATCTGCTTTGGCGGCCAACTCATGTCTAGAGTTTTAGGCGGAAGTGTTTCACGCTCTCCGCATGCAGAGTTAGGATGGTTTGAAATCGATTCCGTTGATGAGGCTCTTATTCCGCGGGGACCATGGTTTCAATACCACTGGGATCGCTTTACTTTTCCACCTGGAGCTACGCAGATTGCACGCAATGAACTATGTCCGCAGGCCTTTGTTTATGGACGCACTCTAGGAACGCAGTTTCATCCTGAAGTCGATGCTGAAGTATTAGATATGTGGCTGGCGATGGAGGGCGGATGCGCCGAAGTCGAATCTGAGGGAGTTGTGGTCGAGGAGTTACGTGCTCAGACAAAAAGTATTGAGAAGGAGAGTAATCAGCGCGGCTACGATTTAGTCGATCAATTTCTTGATCACATCGCTACCGCACCGATTAAACTCATTTAGTCATTAGAGATAAAGACGTTTTTCACTTCAGTAAATGAATCAAGTGCATCTGGTCCAAGTTCACGTCCTAATCCTGACTGCTTGAAGCCACCAAATGGTGTCCAGAAACGTACAGATGAGTTGGAGTTAACCGATAAGGCTCCAGTTTCAATTCCGCGCGATACGCGAAGGGCTCGGCCAATATCGCGAGTCCAGATAGAACCAGATAAGCCGTATTCACTGTCATTAGCCATTGCGATCGCCTCAGCCTCATCTTCAAAGCTCATTACCGATACAACTGGTCCGAAGATCTCTTCTCGCCATGATCGGGCCTGTGTATTTTTAGGAAGCAGAACAGTTGGTGCCATCCAGTAGCCAGGACCAGTTGGTGCGCTGCCTTTAAATGCAACTGGCTCATCTAAAAATGATTCAACGGCATCAAACTGCTTCTTTGAAATAAGCGGTCCCATTTCAGCCGTTGCAAGATTTGGATCCTCCACACGGAACTTCTTAACGGCAACTTCGAAGTGCTCCATGAATGTATCGAAGGCGGATTTTTGAACCAAGATACGAGAGCGCGAACAACAGTCCTGTCCAGCATTATCAAAAACGGCACCAGGTGCACCTGCAGCGGCCTTTGCAATATCTGCATCGGCAAAGATGATGTTGGAGCTTTTTCCACCGAGCTCAAGGGTGACACGCTTAACTTGTTCGGCACAGCCCACCATGATCTGCTTTCCAACCGTAGTTGAGCCGGTGAAAACGACTTTGCGTACCAATGGATGTGTGACAAAGCGATTTCCCACAACACTTCCCTTACCTGGCAAAACATTAAATACACCCTCTGGGATTCCAGCGATTAACGCTAATTCACCTAAACGAATTGCAGATAGTGGTGTGTACTCAGCAGGCTTTAAAACAACGGTATTGCCGGCGGCTAACGCCGGTGCAAATCCCCATCCTGCGATCGGCATTGGAAAGTTCCAGGGAACAATAATTCCAACGACACCGAGTGGCTCTTTGAAAGTGACATCGATTCCGCCGGGGACTGGAATTTGGCGCCCAAATAGACGTTCAGGGGCTGCGGCGTAATACATCAGAGTGTTTGCAACGTTGTCTGCCTCCCACAGCGCATTGCCACGGGTGTGTCCTGAGTTAGTAATCTCTATCTGGGCTAACTCTTCACGATGATCAGTAACGACCTGTGAAAAACTGCGCAATAAACGTGCACGCTCACCTGGTGCAATATGGCGCCAAGTATCAAAGGCTTTAGCTGCCTTTGCAATTACATCATCAGTGGCTGCTAAATCTAAGTGAGCAACGTTTGTAACTATTTCTTCAGTCGCGGGATTGATTACATCATATGAAGTAGACACGTTATATTTAAAACCTTTCGAAGTTTCGGAATAATTCCCAGTCAGTGATTGCTTTTCCATAAGCTGCAATTTCAATCTTTGCCATGTTGGCATAGTGCCCTTGAACTTCTGCACCAAAGACCTCTTTGACCCAGGCGCTATTTTCCCAGAGCTCTAACGCTTCAGGCATTGACGATGGAAGGCGCGCTGAATCTGATTCATATGCATTGCCTTGAAAAGCTGGCTCAAGAACCATCTTCTTTTTAATTCCATCTAGACCTGCGGCAATGATGCCAGCTACTGCCAAATACGGATTGACATCTCCACCGGCTACACGGTTCTCGAGGCGCAGTGATGGACCATGGCCGACTAAGCGAAGCGCGCACGTACGGTTATCGCGGCCCCAGCGAATTGCAGTAGGCGCAAATGAACCCGGCACAAAACGCTTATACGAGTTGATATTGGGTGCAAAGAGAAGGGTCATCTCACGCAAATGCGCGATCTGTCCAGCGACAAATTGGCGGCCCACATCACTCATTCCCTGCTCTTTGTCTTTCTCATCGGCCATCACCATCGATCCATCTAAACCACGGAAGGAGAGGTGAATATGTGAGGAGTTACCCTCTTTTTCATTTGGCTTAGCCATAAAGGTAAGTGCGTAACCCTCTTCAGATGCAATCTCTTTGGCACCATTCTTATAAATAACATGGTTGTCGCAGTTTGATAAGGCATCAGAGTATTTAAATGCAATCTCATGTTGACCAAAGTTGCACTCACCCTTGACCGATTCAACAACCATTCCAGCCTTTGCCATCGAAAGTCTGATTCGGCGCAAGAGTGGTTCGATACGTGAGCCACCAAGAATTGAGTAGTCCACGTTGTATTGGTTAACTGGAATCAGATTTTTGTAGCCCTTATCCCAGGCCTCTTCGTACGTATCTTTAAAAACTACAAACTCAAGCTCAGTTCCACACATAGCCTCCATACCAGCCTCATTGAGCGCCTTAACCTGTTTGCGCAGAATCTGACGGGGAGAGGCGACAACATCGGTGTGATCTAGCCACTGAACATCGGCTAAAACTAATACCGCTCCTGGCTGCCAATCGATTACTCGCAGCGTGTTCATATCTGGAACTAGGGCAAAGTCGCTATAGCCGCGCTCCCATGAGGACATTTCATATCCAGCAACCGTATTCATATCAACATCAACGGCTAACAAATAATTACAGCCCTCAGTTCCGTGCTTTAGAACCTCATCTAAAAAGAACTGACCATGTATGCGCTTGCCAGTTAAGCGGCCCTGCATATCGGTCATAGCCACCACAACGGTATCTATTGAACCATCTGCCACGCCAGCCTTTAAGGCTTCAATCGACATTGAACTCATAGGGCGATGCTATCCATTTGCCAACGAAATCACCAGAAAGAGAAACCCCTGCCGCTTGCACGACAGGGGTTTCTAGTATTAGTTCTCTTTTATGAGTTGATATTGCTTCGTGGCCCAGTGAACCACTTCTTAGCCGACATATTCCACCATACCCAGAGGATTATTAACGCTCCACCAGTAATCAATGGCGCGTAATTAACTGCAGTCCAAGTGAAGTCTTTGTTTCCTGGAGTTCCAGCGGGTGAGAACGGCAAGATGAAGTAAACAGAGATAATTGCAATCTCTGCAACTGCAACAGTGCACATCCACTTGTATTTTGATCCAAGAGTCCACGCACCGGCTTTGAAAGAATTGCCAGCTTTGAGTCGTAGATAAATAGGAATCAAGAATGCAAGATAGAGAGAGATTACACAGACCGATACAACTGCATAGAAGGCAGTTGGCGCACCAGTTGGGCTCTTCCATAGAGCTGGCAGAGTCATAATGATTCCGCCAAGAGCAGATGCCAACACGGCATTTAATGGAACGTGGTGCTTGTTGACTTTCTTCCACAGGTTACCCCCGGGGACTGCGCCATCTCGTGAGAACGCGTACATCATGCGTGAACATGAGGTTAAGCAGGCAGTAACACAGAATATCTGACCTGCAGTGGTGATAATCATGACGAGCTTAAATGCTACGCCACCACCGAGTGCGCTGTAGAGAACTGCGATAACCGATCCACCACCGAATGGATTGATCTTAGGATCAAATGAGCTAATCATGTCGACCTTAGTTGCAGCAAAGAGGAATGCCATCAGAAGGATATATCCACCGATTGCTGAATAGAAGATTGACTTCCAGATTCCCTTAGCGGCATTGATGTGTGCATCATGTGTCTCTTCTGAAAGGTGAGCCGATGCATCAAAGCCAGTAATTGTGTACTGAGTAAGCAAGAAACCAAGTGGCAGCACATATAGCCAGTATGAGTTATCGCTAAAACCAGAGCTATTGATCTTGGTTGTAAACATCCAAGAAAGTGTCTGGTGCTCAGAAGGAACGAATAGAAGGATTCCGATAACAATTAGTGCGCCAAAAACGTGCCACCATACTGAGATATTGTTAAAGAGAGATAGTAGATGTCCACTATAGATATTAATTAAGGTTACAAGGAGAATAATCATAATAAAGAGGAAGAACTGTTGCTTTATATAGTCGCCACCAAGGAAGTCAGTTGCATAACTTGGCCACTGGCTTCCAAGAATTACATTCAAGAAGCTTGCAGCACCGTAACCTACTGAGGCAGTAACTGATACAAGACCAATTAAATTAAGCCAACCGGTGTAGAAGCCGGCCTTGGGTCCGCCGAGCTTTGATGCCCACCAATAAATTCCACCCGATGTTGGATATGCCGAGGCAAGCTCTGACATACAAAAACCAATGATCAAGATAAATAGCGAGATAAGTGGCCACCCTAGAGAGATTGCAACTGGACCACCGTTGTTCCATGCCTGAGCAAAGGTTGTGAAGCAACCTGCCAAGATTGAGATAATTGAAAATGAGATTGCGAAGTTTGAAAAACCTGACCAACTGCGATTTAACTCTTGTTTGTAACCGAGTTCAGCTAATCGTTTTTCGTCGTCATTTGTAATTGCCAAGATGTACTCCTCCTTGAGCCTTTGGGGTGTAGCATTTCTACTCCTAGTGTGACGTAAGCGAAAGGGGTTTTCGCAAAAATGTGCCGATTAATGGGCTACGTGTCGCCGAATAAAACCTCTTTCCCCGCCATTGTTGGAGATTATTTCTCTGATTTTGTCGCTCTCTCCTCGGTTCACTGTGATGGCTGGGGACTTTCCACCATTGATCAGAGCGGTAGCGATATTGTCTTAAATAGAAAGGTCGAAGCTGCGGCAGAGAGCAGCACTTTCGATGCAACGGTTGCTAAAAATATTGCAGATGGCGCGCTCCTTCACCTGCGCTGGGCTACCAAGGGCTTGTCTATTAGCGAAAATAATACACATCCATTTATGTATGAAGATTATTCATTTATTCACAACGGTTCAATTTTCCCGCCCGATGCAGTCGCGCAATTTATCGATCCTAAGTTTAATTCACTTATAGTGGGTGAGACCGACAGCGAGCATTACTTTTATTTAGTCATGACAGAGGTGGAAAAACTAGGTTTAGTGGCCGGTGTTAAAAGTGCGTTAGCAATAATTAAGGAGCATGGAGATACAACGAGTTTAAATTGCATGCTCATGAATCGCGATTATTTTCTTACTGTGAGCGAGCACGATACGGCCCGCAAGCCCGATTGGGCCCCTGATGATTACTATGAGATTAAATACCTACCCACCCCTGAAGGCGTCCTCTTTGCCTCAAGTGGTTGGAATCAACCAGGGTGGACGATGCTAGAGAATCATCATGCTGCCCTCGTTAACCGTTCGAGCTTTGAGATTGAAGTTATCGCGATCTAATTAAGGCTCTACGATAGGCACATGAACCGCACCTACAGCGTTGAAACTTACGGCTGTCAGATGAATGTTCACGACTCCGAACGCATTGCAGGATTATTAGATGAGGCTGGGTATCTGCCGGCTATCGAAGGCGAACAGGCCGATATCGTCGTTTTTAATACCTGTGCCGTGCGAGAAAATGCTGATAATAAACTCTATGGAAATCTTTCATTTTTAGCACCGATTAAGAAGTTAAATCCCTTGATGCAGATCGCAGTCGGGGGTTGCTTGGCCCAAAAAGATCAAGCCATGATTTTGAAGAAAGCTCCCTACGTTGATGTCGTCTTTGGTACTCATAACGTTGGTTCACTGCCAGTCTTGCTCGAGCGCGCACGCATCGAAGAAGAGTCACAAATTGAGATTCTCGAGTCGCTAGAGCACTTCCCATCAACTCTTCCTGCGCGGCGCTTATCAGCATTTTCTTCCTGGGTCTCAGTATCTGTGGGCTGCAACAACACCTGCACTTTTTGTATAGTTCCAACTCTGCGCGGAATTGAAAAAGATCGTGGCGCTAAAGAGATTCTCGCCGAAGTACGTGCCTTAGTTGATCAAGGCGTCATAGAGATAACGCTGCTAGGACAAAACGTTAATGCCTACGGTGTGGACTTCGGAGATCGTCAGGCCTTTGCTAATCTCTTGCGCGAATGTGGAAAGGTCGATGGCCTCGAGCGCGTGCGCTTTATGTCTCCGCACCCACGTGATTTTACCGATGATGTCATTGATGCCATGGCGCAAACTCCCAACGTGATGCCACATCTACATATGCCATTGCAATCTGGGTCCAATGCAATATTGCAGTCGATGCGCCGCTCATATCGCACCGATAGGTATCTAGGAATTTTAGATCGCGTGCGCACTGCCATGCCGCATGCATCCATTACAACCGACATCATCGTCGGTTTTCCAGGGGAGAGCGAAGCTGATTTCCAAGCAACTTTAGATGTGTGCACACAGGCCAGGTTCGCTGCGGCTTATACATATCAATATTCGATTCGCCCCGGAACTCCTGCTGCGACTATGCCCGATCAAATTTCAAATGTAGTAGTAGGGGAGCGCTATACACGTTTACACAATCACCAGCAGTTGATCTCGTTATCTGTCAATAAGGAGTCAATCGGTAAGAGTTTTAAAGTTTTAGTTGGCGACTACGAGGGCCGTCGAGATAGTATGCAAGAGCGCCTTACTGGCCGCAGCGAGGACTTTCGATTAGTGCACTTTGATAAGAGCGCAATAGTTC
>Ga0114977_10002827_pt1 | contig 11173 bp, 9 predicted proteins | sample S_130805_MF_Meta_FD_87026 | JGI IMG/M metagenome (GOLD analysis project Ga0114977, IMG submission 87026) | Freshwater microbial communities from Lake Simoncouche, Canada to study carbon cycling - S_130805_MF_MetaG | ecosystem: Environmental > Aquatic > Freshwater > Lake | place: Lake...
AGAAGTTAAAAGCGAAGGTTATTTAAACAATCTTGAATTAAGATTTCCCAATGAACCTGCAAGACATAAATTATTAGATGTAGTGGGCGACTTAGCTTTGACAGGCTATCCAATCAAAGCGCGTATCATTGCCAACCGACCTGGACACAGCAGCAATGTAGAATTTGCAAAAAAAATTAAGCAGTACATTAAAAAAAATAAACACATTAAAGATGTGCCAGTCTACGACGCCACTTTGCCGCCCGTGTTTAATTTAGAACAGATTGAAAAAACATTGCCACATCGTCATCCATTTTTATTTGTTGATAAAATCATTGAATTAACAGACACTGTTATTGTGGGTGTTAAAAATGTTACTTTCAATGAATGGTTTTTCCCAGGACATTTCCCTGGCAATCCTGTGATGCCGGGTGTTTTACAAATTGAAGCCTTGGCCCAAACGGGTGGGATATTATGTATCAATGCCATGCCTAAAGGTGAATACGATACCTATTTTTTAAAAATTGATAATTGCAAATTCAAGCAAATGGTTAGACCAGGTGATACCATGTTATTGAAAATGGAATTAACCAGTCCTATAAGAAGAGGCATTTGTGAAATGCGCGGTACCGTTTATGTAGGTGGCAAAGTCACCACCGAAGCCGACTTAGTAGCCCAAGTGGTGAAAAGAGCAGAATAAAAATTGAACAAAAAGAAAAAATTATGACCCATCCTTTTACTTATATCGATCCCAATGCAAAAATTGCGCCCAATGTAAAAATTGATCCATTTACTGTAATTCATGGGGAAGTAACCATTGGTGAAGGCACTTGGATTGGCAGTAGCGTGACCATTATGAATGGAACGAAAATTGGAAAAAACTGCCGCATATTCCCAGGTGCAGTAATTGGTGCTGATCCACAAGATTTAAAATTCAATGGCGAAAAAACAACTGTTGAAATTGGTGACGGAACGACCATTAGAGAATTTGTAACCATCAACCGTGGTACCTCAGACAGATGGATTACTAAATTAGGTAACAATTGTTTAATTATGGCGTACAGTCATATTGCCCACGATTGTATTATTGGCAACCATTGTATTTTAAGCAATAGTGTACAAATAGCAGGACATGTTACTTTAGGCGATTATGCTTGGATTGCCGGGGTAAGTGCGGTTCACCAATTTGTCAACATTGGTCAACACGCTTACATTGCAGGAGGTAGCTTAGTGAGTAAAGATGTACCCCCTTATATTAAAGCGGTACGTAATCCTTTAAGTTATGGCGGCGTCAATAGCGTTGGATTGAAAAGAAGAGGTTTTGATCTTGAAAAAATAAATCACATCTTGGATATCTACAGATATATTTTTAGTAAGGGCATGAACACCACACAAGCCCTTGAATTCATTGAAGAGGAAATACCAGCCACCGATGAGCGTGATGAAATTGTCACCTTTATTAGAGAAAGTGGACGCGGGGTGATTAAAAGATTTGGCAAAGGAGTGGTAGAAGAAGATTAATCATGACAAAAATTAGCCTAAGTCAAGCAGGTAAAAGATTTAATAAAGATTGGATTTTTTCTAATCTAGATTTTCAATTTGATCAAGGCCAACATTATGCCATCATTGGCAACAATGGTTCAGGGAAAAGTACTTTACTACAAATTATTGCAGGCTATGGCAGTTTGACCAAAGGAAAAATAGACTGGGAAGGGCATGATGCTAGCACTATTTTTCAAGACATTAGTTTTGCTGCCCCCTATTTAGAATTAGTGGAAGAATTCACCACCTTAGAACAAATTCATTTTCATACCCAATTTAAGCCCTTACAAAAACAGTTGAGCGTGGAGGCAATCATTGAATTGATTGGATTAAAAAATGCTGCCGATAAACAAATCAGGTATTTTAGTAGTGGTATGAAACAAAGATTGAAATTGGCCTTGGCTATTTTTTCAGATAGCCCTATTTTATTATTGGATGAGCCTTGTAGTAATTTGGACAAGGAAGGTTACGAATTATACCATCAAATGATTACACAGTATGCCATGCATAAATTAATTATTGTGGGTAGTAATGACTTAGCAGAATATCAATTCTGTAAAGCTCAATTAAACTTAATGGACTTTAAATCAAAGCAAGTCACGCGCTAACTTCTGCTGGTAATCATCAAATTTAAATCGGTATACTTTAAATCGAATTTGGCACTGATATAAAAATCAGTCAAGGCCCCTTTGTATAAATAAATACCTTCTCTTAAATGTGCTTGTTGCCAAATAATTTCAGACAAACCGCCCAAATCCCCTACTTGCACCAGTAATGGCATGAGCACATTGCTAATGGCTTGACTTGCAGTTCTAGCAAATCCACTTGGTATATTGGGTACACCATAATGAATTACCTCATGTTTGATGATGATGGGATTTTCATGATTGGTGAGTTCGCTGGTTTCAAAACATCCCCCACGATCTATGGCTACATCAATAATAATACTGCCTGGACGCATGGCTGCCACCATTTCTTCACTAACCACAATGGGGGCTCTACCAAAATCATTTCTCAATGCACCCACTGCTACTTCACAAGTTTTTAATTGCTTTGCCAAAATTTTTGGCTCTAAGACAGAAGTCCAAACTCTTTGGCCTAAATTATTTTGAAGTCTTTGTAACCTGGAAACATTATTGTCAAACACTTTTACACTGGCGCCTAAGGCCAAGGCATTGCGGGTCGCAAATTCACCAATGATGTCGGCCCCAATAATGACTACTTTGGTAGGCGGCACCCCGCTAATGCCACCCAACAAAACACCCTTGCCCTGGTTAAAATTACTTAGGTACTGACCCGCAATTAACATCACCGCACTTCCAGTAATTTCGCCCATGCTTCTTAAGATGGGGTAATTCAGATGCTCGTCTTTAATATTTTCAATAGCCAATGCAGTAATTTTTTTAGCCATCAATTGCACCATCAATTCTTTTTTTACTGCCGTTAAATGCAAAGGAGAAATAATGGTTTGGTGCATTTGCAATAAAGGTAAATCGGCTTCAACTGGTGGCGCCGTTTTTACCAATATGGGGCATTTATACACCGCTGCTTTATCAAAAACAATGGTTGCACCTGCTTCTGAATAATCATTATCGGTATACCTGCTTCCTTCTCCAGCATTCGATTCCATCAACACTTGATGCCCATTGGCTACGAGTACACTCACTGCCTCGGGAATCAACCCAATTCTGTTTTCTTGAAAGGCAATTTCTTTTGGAATACCAATCAACAATGGCTTGCTCTTAGGTGGAATATCCAATACCTCCTCCTGTGTTTCATAAGAAAAAGAAGATGAAATTTGTGGCTTGATGGCGCTCATATCAAAAATTTACTATGAAGGTATAAAAATCCTTCTATGTTCAGGATCTAAAATTTCGATTTCAAAATACTGTGTATTCCCTGGCAAAATCCCCATGGCTTTCTCTGGCCACTCCACAAAACAAAAATCGGCTTCATCAAAAGCAGCTTCCATACCAGCGCGGGCCGCTTCCTTTTCATTTTCTAATCGGTACCAATCCATATGGTAGACTATTTTCCCATTGGCCTCGTATTGATTCATCAAGGCAAATGTGGGGCTTGAAATATTGTCTTCAATGCCCATCTGCTTTCCGATGGCGGCAATTAGAGTAGTCTTGCCTGCCCCCATCGGGGCAAAAAATGCCCAGACTGATTTAGTTCCAAATTGCTTTACTAAATCAGCAGCAATTTCCCCCACTTGTTTTAAATCATAAATCCTATCCATAGGGCAAAGATAGGTGAACGCATACACAATGTATTCGTACCTTTATAGGGTAAATGAGCCCTATGGAAAAAGTACAGTGGAAGGTAGATGGAATGAGTTGCACCAATTGCGCATTGTCGATTCATAAGTATTTGCAAAGCAATGGTATTTTGGAACCCAAGGTGAGTTTTATGGAAGGCGAGGTTCAATTTGAGCTGCCTAATCCCAGCATCAAAGAAAAATTAATCAAAGGCATACAAAGTTTAGGTTATAAAGTGCGCGGCCAGGAAGAAAAAGCACCAAAGAAAAAATTTCTTGACAATAATCGAGACCGAGCTCTTTTTTGTTTCTTGTTTGCAGCACCATTGGTGGCACATATGCTTCCTGGTATTCATTGGCATTTTATGATGAACCCCTATGTTCAACTCATTTTTACTTTACCAGTTTTTATTATAGGTATGTCATATTTTGGAAAAAGTGCTTGGTATAGTATCACCAAGGGCATTCCCAATATGAATGTACTCGTTGCCATAGGCGCATTGGCTTCTTTTGGCTATAGCTTGTATGGCACCATCATAGAACAAGGTGCAAGTTTTGCTTACTACGAAACTACGGCTACCATTATTACCCTTGTATTTTTTGGTAATTATTTAGAAGATGCCTCCGTGCAATCTACCCAACGTGCCTTAAAGGATTTAGTGAAAGCACAGAAGGTGATGGCCAATATGATCGTCTTTGATGAAAATCATAAAGAAATTATTTTTAATGTAGAAAGCAATACTTTAAAAGTTGGTGATATTGTTTTAATCAATGCAGGAGAAACCATTCCCATGGACAGTAAAATTTTATGGGGCGAAGCCAGTGTGAATGAATCTATTGTTACGGGTGAAAGTGTGCCTGTTTTTAAAAAAATGCATGATTTATTATTAGGTGGAAGTACCATTGACAATGGCTCAGTGAAGGCCTATATTACTGCGGTGGGTGACGATACCGTATTGGCCAATATTTTAAAAATGGTGAAAGCAGCACAAGGCGAAAAACCACCCGTACAAATTTTAGCAGATAAAATTAGCGCCATTTTTGTTCCTGTTGTTTTAAGCATTGCCCTGATCACCCTACTTGGAAATTATTTTTTTACTGAAATTGGTTTTGGACAAAGTATGTTACGCGCCATTGCTGTACTAGTTATTTCTTGCCCCTGTGCCATGGGACTAGCTACACCAGCCGCTATAGCCGTTGGTTTGGGCCGAGGTGCACGCAATGGAGTTTTGTTTAAAAATGCCAAAAGCTTAGAAACTTTCAAAGACATCAAACAAGTGGTATTTGATAAAACAGGCACTTTAACTACTGGGCATTTTGATTTAGCCAATTTTAAAGTGCAAGCAGGCCTATCAGAAGAAAATTTTAAAATGATTGCGTATTCCTTGGAAAAATACATAAGCCATCAAATGGCAACAAAATGAAGAAGTAAAAGGCTTGGGCATCAAAGCCACAGACAAAGAAGGTAATATTTATTGGGCAGGTTCCTTTAAAACCTTGGGGCAAAATAAAGTGGAAGATGGGCACAATGTATACATTCAAAAAAATGATGAAATTTTAGGTTGGATTGATGTCGCCGATCAAATCAGAATAGAAGCCAAAGAAATTATTGATACCCTGCACCAACAAGGAATTCATACCGTATTACTGAGTGGTGATAGAAAAGAAAAATGCGCACAAGTAGGCAAGGCTTTAGGCATTCAAGAAATTATTGCAGAACAAAGCCCTGCAGATAAATTAGAAAAATTAGATGCCTTAACAAAAATTAGCCCGACGGCCATGGTGGGCGATGGCATCAACGATGCCCCTGCCTTAGCCAAGGCCACCATTGGTATTTCTTTAAGTAATGCCTCACATATTGCCATTCAAAGTGCGCAAGTAATTTTAATGAATCAAGGATTAAAAAACTTACCCATGGCCTTAGGTTTGGGTAGAAGAACATACGAAACCATCAAGGAGAATTTAATATGGGCCTTCTCTTACAATATCATCGCCATCCCAGTAGCTGCCTTAGGCTTACTAGGTACCTGGGGGCCTACCTATGGTGCCCTCATCATGGGGTTAAGCGATGTGGTATTGGCCATCAATTCACTCAGGTTATTTAAGAAAAAATTAGTTTAGTCTTTTTTGAAAACTGCACAGGACATATTGAAACAGTATTGGGGCTATGATGCATTTAGACCTCAACAATTGTCTGTGATCAACACAGTAATTGAAGGCAAAGATGTACTTACTTTATTGCCCACAGGTGGAGGGAAATCTTTATGTTTTCAGTTGCCTACGCTTTTGCAAAATGGAATTTGCGTGATTATTAGTCCATTGATTGCACTGATGCAAGACCAAGTAAAGGATTTGTTGAGTAAAAATATTAGTGCGGTGAATCTGGGCGGTGAAATCAATCAAGCGCAAGAAGACCTAATTTTATCGGAGGCATTGAAAGGGAAATACCATTTTATCTATTGTTCCCCAGAAAAATTAGCACAAAAAAGTTTTCAAATTTTTTTACAACAATTACCTATCACATTATTCGCTATTGACGAGGCGCATTGTATTTCTCAATGGGGTTATGACTTCAGGCCCTCCTATCGAAAATTAGATAGTATAAAAAAGGCTTTCCCTAATGTACCAGTCTTAGCCATGACCGCTTCTGCCATCCCCCTTGTGCAAGAAGACATCATCAAACAATTAAAGCTTTCCAATTGTATTTTAATCACTGATAGCTTTTTAAGACCCAATATTAGTTATGAAGTGCAAAAGGTGCCGGTTAAATTACAAGCACTCAGAAAGCATTTGAATGAAACCAAGGGCAGTGTCATTATTTATTGTACTACCAGAAACAATGTGGCCCAATTAGCGCAAATATTAAAAGACTATGGTTATCCAGTCGCCCAATACCATGCAGGCATGCCTATTGCCCTTAGACAATCCATGCAATCCAGTTGGATGAATAACCAAACACCCATCATTGTTTGTACCAGTGCTTTTGGCATGGGCATCAATAAACCGGATGTACGCGCGGTGATTCATTTTGATTTGCCCAATAGCCTAGAACAATATTATCAAGAAGCAGGAAGGGCGGGCCGAGATGGATTAGCAGCCATCGCAATTCTATTTTTTCAACAAAACGATTGGGAATATTGGACCCAATTGCAAGAAAAAAAATATCCCTCCATTGAACTTATTAAAAGCGTCTACCAAGACCTAGCCGATTTTGTTCAATTACCCATTGGGACAGGAGAAAAACAACAATTTATTTTCGACTTCGATGCTTTTTGTCTTCGTTTTAAATTGGATAAAATAATTGCGCGCAATGCATTACAATGGATAGAACAAGAAGGCCATGTTAAATTTTCGGCCAGTTCCTTCAAACCTTCCATGGTGCAAGTAGTGGCGGATAGAAACACCATAGAACAATACGAAAAAAACAACCCTATTGCAGGCATAGTCTTACAAACCCTTTTAAGAACTTATGGAGGAATCATCGATGCCCCACAATTCATCAATGAAAACTTATTGGCTACCCTATTGCAAAGAGACCTTTCCTTTGTTCAAAAAACATTGGTTTTTTTAGAACAGACAGGGCAGATCAGCTTTGAACAAAAAGAAAACCAGCCTGTAGTACAATTTCTTTGGAACAGAACCGCTGCTGCATTTATGAAAATAGATTTGGACAATTATCAATTGAGAAAAGCTGCATTTTTTAAGCGAATTGACCATTTTTCAACTTATCTATGGGGGCGGAACATCGAATGTCGTAGTGTTTATCTGGCCAGCTATTTCGGAGAAAAAAATCCAAGTAAGTGCAAAATATGCGACCTTTGTAGGGCAAGCGCCAACAAAGCAATTTAACAATACATTATAAAAACCGCATTAAACAGCATGTTTTTAACAAAAGATTGGAAACAAACAATTTACCAAGGATTTTAAATATAGTTTCTTTGTACTGAAGCAATAAAGCAATATAAAAAATTAAATAAAAAAAATGGAAGATAAGAAAAAATATAAAATACTCCTTTGCGAAGACGACAGCAATTTGGGTTTGGTTTTAAAAAATTATTTAGAACTAGACGAATACGATGTTACCTTAGAAAGAGATGGTCGTTTAGGTTTGGCGGCTTTTCAAAGAGAAAAATTCGATTTGTGTTTATTGGATGTAATGATGCCACATGTAGATGGTTTTACTTTGGCAGAAGAAATTAGAGACATTGATCCTGATGTGCCTTTGTTTTTCTTAAGTGCTAAAACTTTGAAAGAAGATATTATCCATGGCTACAAATTGGGGGCAGATGATTATATTACCAAACCATTCGACAGCGAGGTTTTGTTGTTAAAAATAAAAGCCATCATTAAAAGAAATGAGGAAGACAATAAAGTAAGCGATAATGTGGAATTTGAATTAGGTCGTTATCATTTTAATCCAAGATTAAGAGAATTAAAAATTAGCGATCATACACAAGTACTTTCTCCAAAAGAAAATGAATTGCTTAAAATGTTGGCCGAAAATAAAAATGATTTATTGACCAGAGAAAAAGCATTAAAAAAAATCTGGGGTAGTGATACTTATTTCAATGGCAGAAGCATGGATGTGTACATTGCAAAACTAAGAAAATATTTAAAAGAAGACAACCAAATTGAAATTGTGAACATCCACGGTAATGGATTTAGATTAGTCGTGGCATAGCATACAACTTCATTACATAAAAAAAGACCCGATAACATTGAGTATATCGGGTCTTTTTTTATACCTGTTTTATTATCTAAACAATTCAGGATTATTGGAAGCATGCCCTGAAGGAGGCTTCTTTCCTAAGTGCATATAGGCCTTCTGCGTTACCTCTCTGCCTCTTGGTGTTCTTTGCAAGAAACCTTCTTGTATTAAAAAAGGCTCATAAACTTCTTCAATAGTACCCGACTCTTCTCCAACTGCGGTGGCAATCGTGCTGATGCCTACAGGCCCTCCTTTAAATTTTTCTATAATGGCCGATAAAATTCTATTGTCCATTTCGTCTAAACCATGCTCATCTACATTTAATGCTTTCAAGGCATGTTGTGTGATACCTATGTCTACTTTACCGTCATTCAATACTTGTGCAAAATCACGCACCCTTCTCAATAATCCATTGGCAATTCTTGGGGTGCCTCTACTTCTTCTTGAAATTTCACCCGCCGCATGGCCGTCTATATTGACATTCAAAATACCTGCACTTCTTAAAATTATTTTTTCAATCACCGATGCTGGGTAGTATTCTAACCTAGATTTAATGCCAAACCTAGAAAGCAAGGGCGCAGTTAATAAACCACTGCGGGTAGTTGCGCCTACTAATGTAAATGGATTTAAATTGATTTGAATGCTTCTTGCATTGGGACCACTGTCAATCATAATATCTATCTTATAATCTTCCATGGCCGCATACAAATATTCTTCCACCACCGTGCTTAAACGGTGTATCTCATCTATAAATAAAACATCATTGGGTTCTAAGCTGGTCAACAAGCCAGCCAAATCACTTGGCTTTTCAATCACCGGTCCAGAAGTCTCTTTAATTTGAACTCCCATTTCATTGGCCACAATTCTGCTTAAGGTGGTTTTACCAAGGCCTGGAGGCCCATGAAATAAAATATGATCCAATGCTTCGCCACGCATCTTGGCTGCTTTGATAAAAATATTTAAGTTTTCAATGAGTTGAGGCTGGCCCGTAAATGCCTCCATCTCTTTAGGACGAATACTATTTTCAAACTCCTTGTCTAAAGGGTTCAAATCATTCGAGCTATCTAATATTGGATTGGCCATAGTTTCTATTTAGTAGATCAAATTACAATATTGACCATCTTTCCTTTGACAAAAATTATTTTTTTAATAGGACTATCTGCTACCCATTTTTTTACCAACTCATTGGCCAGCACAATGGCATGCACGTCTGCTTCACTGGCAGTTAAATCTATAGAAATATTCGCTCTCAACTTACCATTGATGCTCACAGGATACTCTTTTGTAGATTCAGTTACATATTTCACCTCAAATACAGGATAAGGGGCGTCTACCACCAGGCCTTCATTACCCAAGGCTTGCCATAAATCTTCTGCAAAATGAGGAGCATAAGGGCTTAACAACACCAGCAATTTTTCAAGCACTTCTTTTTTATGACAATTTAAATCGGCTAATTCATTCACACAAATCATAAAGGTACTTACCGCGGTATTAAAACTGTATCGTTCTGTATCTTCTTCAATTTTTTTTATGGCCTTGTGCAAAACTTTTAATTCAGCATCATTGGCTGCCTCCTTATTCCAAACCTGCCCTTTTAATTCATCAAAAAACAAACGCCAGGCTTTTTTCAAAAAGCGGTGCACTCCTTCGATACCCTTGGTATCCCATGGTTTGCTTTGTTCCACCGGGCCTAAAAACATCTCATACATTCTAAAGGTATCGGCCCCATATTTTTCCACTAAATCATCCGGATTCACCGTGTTGAATTTCGACTTGGACATTTTTTCTACCTCTACTCCACATAAATATTTCCCCTCTTCCAGTATAAATTCAGCATTGGCATAATCAGGTTTCCATTTTTTAAATGCTTCTGTATCTAACTCTATGCCATCCACTATATTTACATCCACATGCAAAGCATCTACTTCATGTGCAGCAGCCAAACCTGCTGAAACAAATTTTTGTGTGCCCCGAATTCTATACACAAATCTTGAACTTCCTTGAATCATCCCCTGATTCAATAATTTTTTAAAGGGTTCATCAAATCCAATATGTCCCAAATCAAATAATACCTTGGTCCACATTCTACTGTACAACAAATGACCCACAGCGTGTTCGGTTCCTCCAATGTATAAATCTACTTGACCCCAATAATCACTCACTTTTCTATTGCAAAATTCTTTTTCATTGGAAGGATCCATGTACCTGATAAAATACCAACTACTACCTGCATAACCTGGCATGGTATTGGTTTCGTATTGCGCTGCTTTCCAAGATTCAATATTGGCCAAGGGCCCTTCGCCCTCTGGTCCTGGAGAATAATTGTCTACTTCGGGCAACAACAAAGGCAATTCATTTTCATTCATCGGATAGGCAATGCCATCGATCCACTTAATTGGAAAAGGTTCCCCCCAATAGCGCTGTCTACTAAAGGCAGCATCGCGCATTTTGTAATTTATCTTTCTTTTGCCAATGCCCAAGCTTTCTATCTTATCATTGATGATGGCAATCGCGTCTTTTTGTACTACCCCATTTAAAAAATCGCTATTAGATAAGATTGCCTCCTTGGTTGGATTGGCATCTACCCCATTAAATGCAGCACCAATAATATTAGTAACTGGAATATTGAAATGTTGGGCAAATTTAAAATCTCTTTCATCCCCACAAGGCACAGCCATGATGGC
>Ga0114977_10002831_pt1 | contig 11160 bp, 11 predicted proteins | sample S_130805_MF_Meta_FD_87026 | JGI IMG/M metagenome (GOLD analysis project Ga0114977, IMG submission 87026) | Freshwater microbial communities from Lake Simoncouche, Canada to study carbon cycling - S_130805_MF_MetaG | ecosystem: Environmental > Aquatic > Freshwater > Lake | place: Lake...
AAAAAAAATTAAAAAAAAAAAAAAAAAAAAAAAAAAAAAAAAAAAAAAAAAAAGAAAAAAAATAAAAAAAATGAAAAAAATGAAAAAAATGAAAAAAATGAAAATAATGAAAACAAATAAATATATTATTTAATAATTTATTATTATATTAAATAATTTATATAATGGACCCAAATAATATTCCACACCAAATAACAAATTTTGTTAATGAACGTTACCAATTGTGGGATAACGCTCATCCAAATCAAATGTGGACTGATGCTCAAAAAAACATTGTAAATGATTTTATTATAAACAGAATTAATGAGGTAAATGAAGATAATGAAGACAATGTATTAAATATGCAAGAAATAAATGAATTAAATGATGCAGAAATAAATGAATTATATCAAGGTTTAACTGATTTATTAGACGAATTATTTGAACAAGCTGAGAATAATCCAGCAAATATTGGATTCTTTCAAGAAGATGATTTAGAATTATTTGGTAATAATAATGTTATTGTTTTTGACGATAGTGATGATGACGATGACGATGATGGCGAACATTCACCAACTACTGTAACTAGAACACCAAGAGGTGGTAGAAAATCTTATAAAAAAAGAAGAAATACCAATAAAAGAAGAAAAACCAACAAAAAAAAGAAGCCTAGCAAAAAAAGAAAAACATATAGAAGAAGAAATTCTAAGAAATCTAACAAGAGAAAATAATATATTATACAAAATCATTTAAAGGTTATACCATAGTATTACTATTAATATAAAATGACTGACGATAACAGTATTAGCGAATCTAAGATTAACGAGGAGATTATAAAGAAGCATGATAAGAATTATCATATTTATAGAAGAACTACGAAGGTAGAAAAAAAGGGAAGAACATATGATGAAAAGTTCAAGGTCGGACTTTACGCAAGCGGTGCTGTTGGAAGCAAAATTAGAGATGCTATTACAGGTATGTATTACGATTATAGGGTTGGTTCTAAGGATGAGGACAGATTTTTTTCTGTAGTAGATTGTACTGGTACAAAGTCAAAGTCATCCATTGTATTTTTTTATCAATCGCCTCATCATTATGAGTCTGTTAATAAGACAACTGTGAATGAGGATAATCATTATAGATGGAATCTATTACAACAGCAATTTGCTTGTTAATCAAAGTATAAAAATTTTATAAATATAAATAATTTATAAAATATATAAAAATTATAAAAAATACAAAAAAATAAATAATTATAATTATTATAATAATTATTTATTCAATATCACTATCAGGTTCTTCAATAATGACTTCATCTTCTTCATTCACATTTTCATTTGTATATTTTTCAAGATATCTATAAATTCTATTAATATCTAACTTAGTGATTTCATAGTTTTCAAAAAGGTCTAATAATTTGTTATCATCATATTTGCTTTTTAATTCTAGAAAAAAAGAAAACAAATCTTTTCTATCCATCCCCAATTGCTGGCATAAATTTTGAATAAATATCGAATTATTATATTCAGTCGAATATTTAGTCAAGACTTTTGTAAATCGAACTTCCGTAGGATTAAATTTCTGCTTCTTTTTAAAATAAGAGTGATACAGCTTATTATTTTTAAATGTTTTAATCATTGAGCTCATTTCATTAAATTGCCATATTTGTTTTTGAAATGTTATTCTATCAATGTAATCAGAAAAACAAATATTATCTAATTGTTTTAAATAAAACGGAATTGAAATACTTTTATCCATTTTCCCAATAACATCAATAATATTTTCGTGCCATAATAGTCCAACAATTGTTCTATCGGTTTCATTCATAATCGTATTATGCTCGTCAATTTTAAACGGTGAATTTATCAGTTTTTGAGTAATTTGTTTAGTATCATCATTATAAGATTTCAATTGGAAAATATTTTCGATTATTTCACTATTAAATAAATCAGGGTTTTTAACATAAATATTATATATATTTTCTAGTTTTCTTAGGTCACCTTGTATAAAATTAATTATTTTATTTTTAATCATATCATTTATATCTGGTAACAATGTTTTGACAATGGTTGACACTTGGGGTTGACTAGGTATCTTTAATTCTACTGTATTACACACCTTCATCAACTCTTTGATTTTTTTATCAATATGATAATTCCCAATACATATAATCGGATTCATTGTTGTTTCCTCTAACTTCTGTTTTTTTGTCTTCTTAGGTCTAATAAGCTTAATGAGTGTATTAATACCACCTTTGTCACCATTGTTCATGCCATCGATTTCATCCATTATAATCGCAATCTTTTTTACCTTTTTATTAAAAAGACTCATTATATTTCTATCAGACATATTATGCTTTGTAATCGTGTCAATAATAGATTTATTTCTAATATCACCCGCATCATATTTAATGATATCATAATCTAATTCTTTCAATATATTAGTTACAAAAGATGTTTTACCGGTTCCAGGGTCACCGTAAACGTATATTCCTTTCTTAAAAAGGACATTATTCTTGTTTTTTTCGAAATTTATCAATATATCCTTAATGTTTGTTGCTTTTTCTTCTCTATTAAGTATTTGATTTATATCTAATTCATTCATATTATACTTTTAACAGTATTCTTTTTAATTATATTTTTAGAATTATAATTAAATAAATTATTATTATTAAGAAATATATATATTTATAGTTTTATAGTTTATAGTTTTATAATTTATAGTTTTCTATTTATATACCATCATAATTAAGAGCAAGGATTTGAAACACCGTAAGTAATACCATCCCACGAAACTTTACAATTATTTGCCCATTTGTATTTATTACATAAACCCTGACTACCAGTAAAAGCAGGTATATTAAAATTCATTGTTTGATGGGCTTTTCCATTTTGTTTTGGACATGTTCCTAAATCTTTTACATTTATACATTGTGTATTTGTTCCAGAACCATCAATTAACCAATAATCAGGGCAAGCTGGAATCATAGGTGGCCAGTTATTGCTTGAAGCATTACTTAAAGCTACACCAATTATAACTAAAGCAAATATTAAAACAATCAATGCACAAAATAAAACAACTTTTTGAAATGTTTCCATGTTATATAAATTAAATAAATATATTTTTTTCTAATTGAGTATTATAAATGAATAGTAATTTAAATGGACGTGTGGATATTAAAACACCCAATACTTCTCAATTGTTTCAAATGTATGATAAAATACCAGCTCATCAGTGTTCATCATTTAGGAATCCTACAGAAGGATTGTGGGACCAAACAACTTTGTCAGTGGCCTTTTTCTCTCAACAAAACATAAACATAATACAAAATGGTATCAGAGCTGGTGTATATAAACTATCAAATGGACAATACACCATAGGTCCTCAAGACTGTGATGCTTTAAAAATAGTTATGCGTAGTATTTATTTACAGCATTCAGCAAATAAGCCAACTGATGTAACATCACAAATAAGAGAATTGAATAAAATGGTGTTAGATTATTGTACTAAACAGGTCTATAGTGAAGCACAAGGATATATGACATATATTAATGACGTCAGTACATTAGCTATACCAATTGCTCACCCAGTTATGTCTAATAATTCGGACAAGGAGCTCGTTTTAAAACCGTGGTTTTAATTAGTAGTTGCTAATTGCTAATTGCTAGGGATATAAAATTTAGAAAATTTTATATAATTATATTATATTATATAAAATGAATTTTAATGAAACAGTTACAGTACATGAAGTGGATGCTCCTAATGTTTATGATAGAAGTTATGGTGATGGTCAACCTGTGAAAACTGTTGTTATTCTTAATATAGCTGGAGACGAAAAGGAAGTATATAATGCTACTATTCCAGAGGATACCACGATTTTAAAGATATTACAAGATATAGATAGAAACGCACATTCTGGTGAAACTATACTTACTATAGATGAATCTAATCGTTACTCATTAAAATATGGTTATGATTTTACCGATAAAAATATTAACCTTAATACACAAATTGAAAATATAGTTACCCATGGAAAACACGCAATCAGACAAGCAATAATTAAAATAGAGTATAATCCTGGGATTGGAATTGGGTGCAATATTATGGGGGGTCGAAAATCTTATAAGAAATATAAGAAAACTTATAAGAAATCAAAGAAATCAAAGAAATCAAAGAAATCGAGAAAATCGAGAAGACACCGAAGAAAATAAATTATATATCTTGTGAATTATTATATTTTACAAAATATACAATCAACAAAGTTAAAACAATTACATTAATAGAACACAAGTTTATATCTTCCAGTGTATCATTATAGTCATATTTTGTATCAAAAAATGTGTCCCAAAAAATGATATCATAATTAGTATTATAATCTACATGATGATTTTTATGTGACACAGGTTTTATAATATCATAATTTATCATATGAACTGTAGAATAAAATAATCCCCATAACAAACATACATAATAATTCAAATGTTTTGTAAAATAAATAAAAACAAAAAACAAACCTGTTTGTGTTAAAAAATTAATTATGAATTCGTATATTTTGTTATTTAATCTTTTATTAATGGAACTATCGTGATGAATATTTCTATGAAAATCAAACATATTACAAAACCAAATAGTCATTGTGTTTAATATTGGATTACGGGTAAAGTAATTGTTTAATTTAGAATAGTGGTCAAATAAATCCAATTTATGTGAAAAATAATGAACAAAATAACCCTTAAAAGATATATACAAGAATGAAATAATGCACCATATGAAACTTGAATTTGTATAATGTGAAATCATATATAAACAAATAATCAACGTTGTATAAAATATATAATTAATCTTGAATGATTTTATTAATAGGTCTTCTTTGTTAAAGCTTGTATCATATTTTATTTCATCTTTTATATCATCTTTTAATAAATTAAAACTTATATCATCTTTTAATAAATTAAAACTTATATCATCTTTTAATAAATTAAAACTTGTATCATCTTTTATTACATTTAAACTAGCATCGCATTTCATAATTATTTACTATTATTTATTAATTATAAAATTATTATTCGTTTTATACTAAAATAGTAATTATCAATCTATTTTAGTATAAATGTTGATTTCTAAAGAAAATAAAAAAAATTTTTATAATTGGTCTGTAAATTTATTAAAAAGATTAAACATTGAAGACAAATCATTAGGTTTTGTTATTAAAGCGATTCATTTTAATATTCCCGCATTTTTAATGTTATTTATGGTTTATGGCTCGAAAACTTTAAATATATTGATTATATTCTATTTATTATCAATATTAGCATTATTTTACTTATTTGATGGCTGTTTTTTAACAAAAATAGAAAAAGAAATTGATGGAGAAGACTTAACCATTATCGACCCTTTATTAGAATTTTGTAATATAGAGAAAACACATGAAAATCGATTTAGAATTTCAATTTATATTTTCTTCACATATTTTTCATTTATATTGTTTGTCTTCTATTTGCGGTTTTATTCTACTTATGAATCTACTAATTTTTTCGATAATTATTTTGACTTAATTGGTTACGTATTTAAACATTATATATTAAGTATGTTTACATCTTCAAAAGTCGAAAATCAACTTATACAATATCAAACCTCAACAGTTTAAAAATAATCAAGGTTGATATTTTGCTTACAATTACACTCCATATATTAATAACGGTTTCTAATTGAACCTCATAATAATGGTCACATTGATGTGAAATTCCTAAGCTCTTTAAAAATTTATTTTTATCAGCAATACCGCTTGTGCCTAAGTATTTTTGTTCACACATTGTTATCGGGCAATCGTGTAAAATAACCATTAATATTAAATCCAATGTAACAATAATCAATAAAATGGTTAAATAATGTATATTCTTACTAAAAAAAATTATAAGACCACACATAGTCATAATAAACAAATGAATATAATAATAATAAGACCCTATTATGCTATCTTTAACAAATGGACCTAAATATTGACATATTTTACGTATATTATTATCTTTTAACTTTTTGCTTAGAGGTTTGACTTTTTTATTTGTTTTTTCATTCTTTTCCTTCTTTTCCTGCTTTTCCTTCTTTTCCTGCTTTTCCTTCTTTTCATTATCATCTTTTTTATCTTTACAACACAAGTCCCTTAATTTTTTACACTTTTTACCCATTTATATTATTTTTACAATAATATAAAAATAAATATTAAACTTAATATTAAGTGTTGTTAATTTTACTCTATATATTTATAGGTCATCAACAACAATAATATTTTTTGTACTTTTCTTTAAACTCGGTGCCTTCTTCTTAGGCTTCTCATCATCGCCCATCATCATTCGTCGTCGTTCTTCTAAAAATGTTCCGTACATATCCTTCAATTCAACCAATTCTTCGCTCCATAACTGAGCCGGTGCCTTTTTTTTAGTTAATTCTAGTTCAACCATCTTATTACCATGTTCCTTAAATATTTTCTCTACATTTTCCTCAGTAACACTGTCCATCGGCAACTTCACTAAATATTTATACTCGTCATCATCATCAATGATTGCGTATTCCTTTTCTTGTAACATTTGAATAACTTGTTCCTTCTTCTTTTTACGCAAATCAATGGTTCCATCCAGATTTTCTTTAATATACTTCGCCTTATTTGAAAGCAACAACAGTTCACGCTCCAAACTATTGATTACATATGCCTTTCGAACTTCATACATTTTCAGTCTTGTCTCAAAATAATCATCCATTATTTCCTCAACTTTATTATACTTTTTCAACTTATCTTCAGCATCAAATAAATGCATATTTGTATTTGTATTTGTAGTGTACAGTTTCAATAATTTCTCTAATCCATTACAATTGTGTTCTAATACAGTAGATTCAAGCTCTTCAATCTTACCTTTAGGAAATGTTACTGTAAAGTCAATAATAGTATCTCTGCTCATATCATCATAATCTTTAATGAACGCGTTTATTTTCTTGCCATCTTTATCTTGACCAGGTTCAACCAAGTATTCCAGATGTTCCTTGAAATTTTCCGTCCATAATCCAACAGGAAGTTCAGTAACGCGTATTTTATCACTAGCTACTTTTTCATATTTACCTTTAATTAAGAATTTAGATTCGCTTATCTTTTCAATTTTGCCTTGAAATCCCTCATAATACGGTATAAAATCTTTGTCGTATACAATTTCTAATTTTGAACCCATTTTAGAGCCTATCTTACAATTCAAATACTCGATTATTTGAAGCGGATTATAACACATAATGTCTGTGCTGAAACCAGTTCCAATACCCTTTGAACCATTTACTAGAATCATCGGAATGATTGGAGCATAAAACAATGGCTCAACAGGTGTTCCATCGTCATTCAAATATTTCAAAATATTATCATCCGCTGACGGAAATATAGTGCGAGTTATTTTCTCTAATCTTGTGAAGATGTATCTTTCAGACGCGGCATCATCTCCGCCTTGAATTCTGGTTCCAAACTGTCCAGAAGGAAACAATAAATTGATATTGTTTGCCCCGACGAAATTTTGTGCCATTCCTTTAATAGCTTGATTTAAACTTGCTTCACCATGATGATAACACGAATTCTCAGAAACATAACCACTAAATTGTGCTACTTTTATCTCAGTAGTCAAATTCTTCTTAAAAGCAGCAAACATTATTTTTCGTTGACTAATCTTGAGTCCATCCATTAAATTAGGAATGCTACGGTCACAATCATATTTCGAGAAATGAATAAGTTCTTTATTAATGAAATCCTCGTATGACACGTTTTTATGAGTTGTATTCAAATACGATTCACGGTCATATTCTTCTAGCCAGTCTTTCCTATCATCAGCACGTTTCTTATTAAAAACCATATCGATTGCGTCATCACTCGTTTTTCCATTATGCTCGAAACCGACAAATTTCTTGTGCTGAAAATATTCCTTGAACTCTTTGCCTGTGCTAGTTCCTAAACCTTTGTAATATTTGACGGTCCAACCCTTAGTATTATTTGCTTGTTTCCATACTTCATATTCGCCTTCATTGTAAAACATCAATTCTTGAGAGCCTTTTCGTGCCTTTAAAATAGGAGTATTCATAAAACCAATGAATCCAGGAATTTCGGCAAGACTCGGCCATTCAGTTTGAAATAAATTAATACCGAGGCCTTTAATATGACTACCATCTAAATCTTGGTCTGTCATAAATAAGACACGACTATATCTTAAATTCTTCTGTACATCTTCCATATTTTTATATTCTTTGCCTGTTTCCAATCCAAGGATTTTCTTGATTTCAGCAATTTCCTTATTTTCCGCTACTCTTTTTACACTTTCACCGCGGACATTCATTATTTTACCTTTCATCGGGTACACACCAATGGTGTTTCTATCTTCTGAAGACAATCCAGATATAATACCGGCTTTTGCTGAGTCACCTTCACAAAATATAATGGTTGTATCACTCGATTTTTCAGTTCCAGCCCAGTTTGCATCCGTCAGCTTAGGAATGCCTCGAATCGTCTTGCTTTTAACTCCATCTGTTTTCTTCGCAGCCTTGTTTTCCTTTACTTCTGTAATCGCACAAGCGGCATCCATTACACCCATCTTTGCCACCTTTTCAATGAATTTATCACTCACGTCACACTTTGAACCGAATTTAGAGGACGGAGTATTCATAAAATCCTTAGTTTGACTATCGAAAGCAGGGTTTTCAATATCGCATCGAATAAATAACATAATTTGCTCTTTAATGCTATTTGGATTTACTTTTACCTTCTTCTTCTTCTCAATAAACTCAACCAGTTTACGAGTGATTTGATTCAAAATATACTCAACGTGCTTTCCACCTTTCGCAGTATGAATGCCATTTACAAAAGATATTTGTATAAACTCGTTTGTAGGGGTTAATGCTACGGCATATTCCCAACGGTCCCCAGCATCTTCATATACTCTTGGAGAAGTACTCTTATCACCTATATATAAATCAATGTATTGCTGGAAATTTTTCACTGGAATAAGCTCGGAATTATACTTGACCTTTAAATTTTTATCTGTTACTGCTCCTACATCATAGACACGCTTCTTCAAAAGCGAAATTAAATCGGGTGTTAATCCAGTAATTCCGAGACGCTTATAGTCAGGAGTGAAAGTAATCTTAGTATAAGGCTTTGTTTTACACTTGGTAATGGATGGTTTACAAATTTCATCTAAGTTATTCTTGAATTCTTGTCTGTATTTAAGACCTCTGACGTGGTCAACCGTTTCAATCGACCCATATGTCGACCATATAAGAACTAATTTAAAACCGAAACCGTTCTTACCACCTACTATTTTTTTCTCGTCTTTATTGTAATTTGTGGATGTTCTAAGATGACCGAAAATTAGCTCAGGAATCCAGATTTTATACTCTGGATGTTCAGCTACGTCAATACCATTACCATCATTTGTCATAGTAATTGTGCCATCAGCATCAATCGTGATGTCAATATTTGTAACAGGTAACGCGTTTTCTTGACCGTTTGCTACTGCTTGAGCCATTCTTACAACGTGGTCACGACAATTTACAATGCCTTCATCGAACAGCTTGAAAAGACCTGGAATATAACTAATATTTTTTTCAATAATTTTACTACTGTCTTCATTTAATAACCAGACTTCAGAATCAACCTTTTCGACAGACCCGATATAAGTATCTGGGTTATCTAATATGTGTTGCTTATCAGTCTTTTGCTGATATTTATCAGATAGATTTGTGTTTTCTTTAGAAGAGCTCATTTTATACTATTATACTTTTCGTATTTCTATATAATTTTATTCAATTTTATTTTTTTTAATTTATAAAAAATAAAAGATAAAAATAAAATTTGTATCTATATATTATGTCATTTATTGATAATTATATTCAGTATTCAATATTAAGTCCTTCAGCTGTTTCAGTAATCGGATTTTCAAGTCCTCCAAATCCATGGAATTTAACTATACCTTCAACAGTTACATATTTATCAAATACATATAATGTTATAGATATTAATACAATAGCATTTAAAAACTGTTTTAATTTAACAAGTGTATCAATCGCAAACAGTGTTCTAACAATAGGCCAAGCCGCATTTTATGCTTGTACTAATTTAGTAAATGCTATCTTACCAAATAACATTACAACTTTAAATGATGAGGTTTTCTTAAATTGTTCTAATTTACCTAATATAACTATACCAAACAGTGTTACAAATATTGGTTATGCGGTCTTTCTATCTTGTACTAGTTTTACAAATATAATCATACCAGATAGTGTTCTAACAATAGGTCAAGCAGCATTCCAACAATGTATAAATTTAACAAGTATAAATATACCACCTACTATTACAATTTTAAGTGATGCAGTATTTTTTGGATGTTCTTCTTTACCAAGCATAACCATTCCGAGATATGTTACATTTATTGATAAAGACGCCTTTTTAAGTTGTCCTAGTTTAAAAAGTGTCACTTTTGATGGTAATATACCATCAATTAGTCCTAGTGGTAATTTTGGTGTATCAGGGGACACTGCTTATTATTATAAAGGTGCTTTTAATACAAATATTTTACTATCTTTTTTTACTTATGTTAAATGTATTGATTGTCCAGAATGCGTATGGAAATGTGATAAAAATAAATGGGATAAGTATAAATTTTCATCTGTTGGAAATAATCCAAACATTTCATATAAACAACAAATATCTATAAAAATAAAAACAACTGTTGGTGGAAGTGTTCAATATGGGAGTTATTATTTAGGAAAACCAATTCAAGTTAATTATTTAGGACGAACTGAAGGACAACTTGGAGGTAGTGGGGCTCCACCAAGAAATAAATTTTAATTCATTATTTGTTAATTGATTTTAATGAATAATCCTTTTAATTTATAAAATTATTTTTTCTCTGATAATTTTATAATGACAAAGTTTTCTAGAACTTCAACTGGTAGATATTCCGTTCAGGGTAAAACATTCGAGCAATTAATTGGCACCCGTGCTCAAGTTTGGCACGGAACTGCGTACAAAACAACAGGTGGTTTGTGCAAGCCTGACCTTATTCAAAACAAACACGGGCGTATTGTTTCTAAAGCGAAGCATGCTACCGCTAAAAGAGAGAAACGTTTAGTTAAGGCTGGTTTTGGAACCAAGAAAGGTAA
>Ga0114977_10002832_pt1 | contig 11159 bp, 5 predicted proteins | sample S_130805_MF_Meta_FD_87026 | JGI IMG/M metagenome (GOLD analysis project Ga0114977, IMG submission 87026) | Freshwater microbial communities from Lake Simoncouche, Canada to study carbon cycling - S_130805_MF_MetaG | ecosystem: Environmental > Aquatic > Freshwater > Lake | place: Lake...
GATGCGATTGCATTTGCGGGGTTTTGAATCCAGCTTTCTTTGAATGCAGCGAGTTGTTTTGGAGTTGGCGGCAAGCCGGTTAGGTCAAAGCACAAACGTCGTGCAACCGTATGTGAGTCCGCTTCTGCGTTGGGTTGTAGCCCGTGCGATTCCCAACCGCGAGCAATCATCGTATCGATTGTGGTGTCGGATGTGGTGTCGGATTGAGGCGTTGCCAGGGGCTGAAATGCCCAGTGCGATTTTCCTTTTTCGATATCGTCGTGGGTGACTTTCGAGTGGACCACGACCCCTTCGTTGATTCGCGGATCGGGAGCTCCCATTTCGATCCACGTTTTAAAGTCATTCAAAATGGAGTCTGGGAGTTTGCCGTTGGGAGGCATGCGATAATCTTGATAGTTCATCGCGTTCCACAAGATGCTCTCTTCGGGTTTTCCTGGTACGACCGCCGGTCCGGATTCTCCACCGTTGGTGAGCGCATCTTTGCTGTCGACACCAAGCCCCCCGCGGATGCTCTGGCCCTCTGCACTATGACACTTGTAACAATGCTCGATCAGCACAGGTCTGATTTTGGCTTCGAAAAATGCGACTTGTTCGCTGCTGAGTTTTTCGGAGTTGGCATTGGGGACCGGATCGCTCTGCTGGTTGGGGGCCGGATCGCCCTGTTGGCTGATCGCTTGGTGCAATGGACAACACAAAGTCAGCGTAAATGCGAGGATCGGAGATAGTTGATAAGCGAGTAAGCTCAGTACATGTCTCATGGTTGACCTCGGTGACTCGGCTTCTTGGTATTTGCGCATCTGAGCATCTCTGGGTATCGACTTCGGGTTGTAGATCCGCTCGAAAGCTTCGCTTGAAAAGCAAGGCTAAAACGTTTTTGACACCATCGCCGGCAAGACTCTCTTATGATCTGACTTATGATCTGACCGGCGAGTGGTAGGAGTTCACTTGAAGATTAATCGTTACGCCTTACCCGCAACCGGGTCGGCCTGAGGGCGTCTTGGGTTGATGTTTTGCCCGCCCGAACCTGGACGATTGGGACGATTGCCTGGGCGCGTCCCTTCGAGTCGTCGCATAGCTTGCTCGATTTCGGCCCGATCGATCTTTCCATCCTTGTTTTGATCGAGGTTGCTCAGTCGTTCTCGCATTGGAGGTGGTATTTCATCATCAACTAGTATTCCATCTTTGTCCTTGTCGCGGGCTTCGAACATCCGCAACATCAGTTCCGGGCTGGGGAGGTTACCCGGTTGGCCGCCAGGAGCGAACATCGGCATTTGAGCCGGGTCGGGGCGCATTTCTTCGGCGCTGAGAATTCCATCGCCGTTTTTATCGAGTTTGAGCAAGGACTTTGAGGCGTTTTCGATTTCTGCTGGCGAGAGCTGGCCGTCTTCGTCGACATCGAGCGTCTTGAGTATCGGTAGGTTTCGCAAAAATATAGCCATCGCTTGCGGGGATATTCCCGGTTGGCCATCGCCGTTAAGGCCAGGACGATTTCCTCCACCGGGGCCTCCTTGCCCCCCTCTTCCTTGCCCGGGTCTTTGCAACATTCCTGGTCTTTCGCGGGTATTTCTATCGGCACCGGGACGCTCGCCATCGAACCGCTGCCTATTCGCTCGCTGGACATTTGGATCTTGAGTGCCAGCCGGTTCATTTTTCGGTGTATCCCCCGCAGATGGCACGGGGTCTGTGGATGGCGAGGGGTCTGTAGATGGAACCGGGTCTTGCGCGACGAGACAATTGTTCAAGGACGAATCCACGAGAATAACCGTTGCTGCAATTGGCGAGACAATCGGGGCGAAAATGGCTGCATTCAAGCTGCTCACCGCAGTTAGAGCTGTTTTTTTCCAGGTGTGGCGGTTGGATCGTTTCATGTTTTCGCAATCGTGGAAGAACTTTAAGGTATAAACAGTTCGGCTTGGAGGTATCCGACACGGAGCCTCCCTCTATACAATACCGTCATCGATTCGGGCACATCCACGGAACTCGGTCGGCATTTTGGGGATTTTAAAATTTACACAAATGATGAAGACTCCCATTGTTTTCACTTGTGAATTTCACCGTCTTCGTTTTGGAATCAGCATTTTTGCTCGTGTCGAAAGGAAATGTAACTGAGCATGTCCGAGCCGCCTGAGACGACCGAGCCGACCGAGTCGAAGAGCGAGAATAGCGAAGTTATCGAAGGTATTGAGATCCGGACCGTGGAAGGGATGACGGATTATTTCGAATCGGTTCGCCCTCGCTTGGAGAAGATTGTCCGATTCCGAATGGATCCTGTTTTTCGCGCACGGATGGATGTGGGTGACGTTCTGCAAGAAGGCTACATCGAGGCCTTGCGCCGATTTGATCAGTGGACTCAAGATGGAAGTATCTCTTTGTTCATTTGGTTGCGGCAACGCGTTTTGCAGGCGCTTTGGGATTTGCAGCGCTTGCACAGCCGTGATAAACGCTCGGTGCAGCGAGAACGCTCCTTGCCCGACGGATTCTCCCCGGATTCCACTAGCCTTTCACTCGCAAGCTACTTAGCCGATGACCTGACTTCACCAAGCCAAGTTGCGGTCAAGGGAGAGGATCGCCGAGGTTTGTACGCAGCCCTTGAGAAAATGAGTGAGATGGATCGCGAAGTACTAGCCCTTCGGCACTTTGAGTATCTAACGAATCAAGAGGCGGCCCAAGCTTTAAACCTCTCCCCGACGGCGGCGAGCAATCGCTACGTTCGCGCGACGATGCGGTTGGCTCAGATCCTGCAATCTGAAAACCCTAGCACCCAAGATCCAACGCGGGAGGGAGCGTAAATGAACCGCGAGAACCTTGAACAACGGCACCCCTTCGAAGAACTTGCCGAAGAGTTCTCCTTGAAGGTTCGCAATGGACTTGCTCCCAGCATCGATGACTATGTCTCTCAGTACCCACAGTGGGCCAAAGAGATCAAAGCCATTTTTCCATCACTGCTCTCGCTCGAACAAGCCTCCTCGGAGTCACCTATCGAACAAGATGACTCGGCTTACCGCACGATGAGCTTGGATGCGACGTTGCCTCTCTCGCAAGGGACGGGCTCGCCGCATTGCAATTCGAACCGGCCCAATTCGAACTACAAAGATTCGAACCACCGAGATTTGAACCACCGAGATTTGAACCACCGAGATTCGAACTTCGCAGATGCACACACATCCCAAAGGGACTCGGCACCTAAGTCTTTCGATGATTTTCAAATCGTGCGACGTATCGGACACGGTGGGATGGGGGTTGTCTACGAAGCGATCCAGCGATCGCTGCAGAGGCACGTGGCACTGAAGGTGATCAACCAAGCCGCATCTTCGAAAGAGCAGCATCGGCAGCGGTTCAAACGGGAGGCGGAAGCCGCAGCGGGATTGCACCACACGAACATTGTCCCGATCTATGGGATCGGTGAAGATCACGGTTTGCAGTACTACGCAATGCAGTTGATCGAAGGAGTTACTCTTGCGGATATCCTTGAGTCGATTCGCCAACGTGGGAGAAATCCGGATGAGAATGCAACGCTCGCCGAGCACCAAGCTGGTACGCTTGCCGAACGACTCGTTTCGGGAAAGCCAACTGAGGAGTTCAGTCAATCGGCGGTATCTGCAAAGCCACCCTTGCACAGCACCAATTCATCAGCATCGTCGGGAATTATTGGGGGCTTGCCGAAGCATTACTTTCGTAATATCTGTCGCTTGATGGTAAAGGTTGCCAATGCGATCGATTATGCGCATGGTGCCGGAGTCTTGCATCGAGACATCAAGCCGAGCAACTTGTTGCTTGATAAAACTGGTACGATTTGGGTGGCTGACTTTGGGTTGGCGCGTCGAGAGGACTTGGAAAGCCACACGCAATCGGGCGAGATTTTAGGGACCTTGCGATACATGGCTCCGGAACAATTCCGGGGGATCAGCGATCAGCGCAGCGATATTTACGCTTTGGGTTTGACCCTCTTCGAATTGTTGACTCTTGCACCTGCTTTCTCTGCTCCCAAACAACGGTTGCTCGATCCGACCAACCACAGCAACGTTGTTTTTGGTCCTCAAGAACGACGCGTTGTACCTTCGGATTTGCAGACGATCTTGTTGAAGGCTTGTGCGTTCGAACCAGAGTCTCGATATCAGCGGGCCAAGGATTTCGAAGAAGACTTAAAGCGATTTTTGGATGATCGGCCGATCCTTGCAAAACGCGCAAGCTGGCTTGATCATTCATTGCGTTGGGCAAAGAGAAATCCGGCCATCGCTTCGATGGCTACCGTCGTCTTCGGGTTGCTTGCCACGCTGGCGATCCTATTGGCGTTGTGGATCCAACAGCAACGTGATTCGATCGAAAAACTCAGTTCCGCGTATTCGCAAGTTGCAAAGGGTTTGAACGAGAAATCTGCCGCGCTGAAGACTGCCGAGGAAGAAGAAATTCGAGCAGAACGCAATTTGGAACTAGCTTTGGAAGCGTTCGAAACGATCACTGATAATGTCGCATCGCGAGGAGTCTCCTTCAATTCGGCCTTGATCGATAGCGAAGATGACGGCAACGCTTCATTTTCCGGCGCGGTGCTATCGGTCGCGGATGTCGAGTTGCTGAAATCTTTGCAAGTGTTCTTCGAGAGGTTTGCAGAAGAGAACAACACCGATTTGCGGTTTGATGCTGCAATTGCTCGAAAGCGAGTCGGTGAAATCGAAAGACGCATAGGGAAATTCGATGAGGCGACTGATTCGTTCGCAAAAGCGCTTCGCGATTTGGGACGCTTGAGATCGAAGCTTTCGGATGCAGACTCGAAGGCACCCGTCGGCGGCGTTGCTGATACAGGTGGTAACAGTTCTAGCGTTATAAGCATCGATGCCGTGGTGCGAGAGGAATTGCTTTGCCGCGAATCCTTGATCGCGATTTTCTCTCAAAGGGGAATGATGCCCAGAGCGGTCGCGGAATTAGAAGCTGCAAAGCGACTGCTGCGAGAGTATCCGAAATTTGGGGAATCGGACGAAGGTGTCTTTGCCCTCGCAAGCTTGCTGAATCAGATGAGCAGCGCAAGTGCTCGTTTAGCCTTTGATCGACTGAGCAACGATCGACGTCGTCGATTCGGTGGCGGCTTGATGCAACGCTCAGGGGGTGGCAAGCCCGATGCGGTAGCACCACAGCAACGCATGCGGCTTGAACGAGATCTTATTGGAAATACCGAGGCGATCGGACTCTTGGAGAAACTTTGTACAAACGAGAGCGAATCGGCCAATAACCCATCTGCCAGTAGTAATGCGGCCAGTAGCAATACAGCCAGTATTAAGGCAGCTAGTAGTGAATCACCAAGTATCATCGATTATCGCTTGGCCCTGGCGCGAAACTACCGAGACCGAATGGGACTCTGCCGAATCTTAGGCAATGCATCTGAAGCAGACATCGCGTTCGAAAAGGCCGAAAATAGCTTTAAGGCATTGATGGCACACAAACAGGATTCGGTGGTCTTGAAATACGAACTAGCGAATCTCTATGCGTGCAACCTTACAAATGGTTCACTCGATGAGAAGTATCTTAAGGAGTCAATGAAGCTTGTCGAAGAAATCCTCAGTGAGCAGCCGAGTGTTCCCGAGTACCAAACGCTGTTCGCGAATCTGCTAGTTCGTTCGGCATGGCAAGATTATTCCAACAATATCGAAGGAGCCCCGCTGGTGGAACGGGTTGAGGGAAGTGTCGCAAAATTTCAACAAGCGATATCCATTCATGAGTCGTTAGTGGAGAGGTTTCCTGATATTCCTATTTACTCGCTGCATCTGTTGCAAGCGACATCACAGTTGTCAGAGTATTATGGAACCATTCGCCGTCCAGAACGGGCAAGGCAGGTGATGTCGCAGGCAGTAGAGATTGCTGAAAAACTCGCCAAGTCCGGAACGAGCCCACCCTTTGTGAAAACAATCCTTGAACGCATGCGGGAACGCCGCAGTGTGCTTGAGAACCGCCAAGAACCTACCAAGAATCCATGAACCGCCTTCTTCGCCGAATCCATTATTGGGGCACTCCGCTAATCGCCCTTCCGTTGCTCGTTGTAATAAGCACAGGGGTGCTTTTGCAGATCAAGAAGCAGTGGGTGTGGGTCCAGCCGGCTGAGCAGAAGGGTGCGGCAAAGCTGAGTGAAATCAAGATTGATGCTAGTAATCCTCAGGGAGGTATGCCAGCTTTGGATTTCGCAACGCTGTTGCAGCGACTTCAAGAGTGCCAGTCGGTGGAAATCAAAACTTGGGACGACGTGCAACGAATTGACATCAGGCCATCGAAGGGGATCGCTAAGTTCAGTGTGCGGGGTGGTTGGGAAGTGCAATTAGATTTGTCCGATGGACGGATTTTGCAAGAAGCCATCCGGCGAAGCGATTGGATTGAGTCGATGCATGACGGATCGTTTTTTGGAGGGGATTGGGCAAAGCTTGGCGTGTTCCTGCCCGCTGCTCTCGTACTGCTTGTGATGTGGGGAACTGGACTATGGTTGTTCGTTCTACCATTCTTGGTTAAACGGCGTCGGGCGATACGTAAGAACAACACTGTGGCAATACTTGTCTTGAGCACAGCTTGGTATGCTTGTAGCAACGAATGTTTTTCGAGTGAAGGGATTTCGAGTGAAGAGAACATTGCGACTGCATCGCGGCCCAATATCGTTTTTATACTTGCAGATGACTTGGGAGTTTACGAGCTAGGGTGCTATGGGCAGACGAAGATTAAGACACCGAATATCGATCGGTTAGCACGCGAGGGGATGCGGTTTACTCAGCACTATAGCGGCGCGCCGGTGTGTGCTCCGTCACGATGTGTCTTGATGACGGGCAAACACCTTGGACATGCACAGATTCGAGGTAACAAACAAGCAAAGGTTAGCTTTCCGGAGTTTAACGAGGGGCAGCATCCGATAACCGATGATGCGTTGACAATTGCTGAAGTGTTGCAGCGCAATGGGTATGCGACAGGTGCTTTTGGCAAGTGGGGATTGGGGCCGGTCGGAAGTTCGGGAGATCCGAACAAACAGGGGTTCGACAGGTTCTTCGGTTACAACTGTCAGTCGATCGCCCATACTTATTACCCTGAGTATCTGTGGGATAACAACCTCAAGGTGCGCATCAATCCGGAGCCGACCCCAGGGCATAAAAAGCAACCTTTGGGAGACGTGAAAGCCGAAGAGTGGATCGGGCAGCAATATGCACCTGAGGTCATGATCGAACAGGCGCAAGCTTTTATGGCCGATCATCGCAATGACCCTTTCTTTTTGTATTTGCCCTTTATCGAGCCACATGTCGCGATGCATCCTCCTCTGAAGGCACTTGAGAACTTTCCTTTGGAATGGGACGAGCGACCTTATCGAGGAGGAAATGGGTATTTGCCTCACCCACGTCCAAGGGCCGCTTATGCAGCCATGATCGAAGAACTTGATCGTCATGTCGGAAAGGTTCTCGATGCGCTCGATCGATTTGGATTGAACGAGAACACGCTGGTGGTCTTTACCAGTGACAATGGGCCGACGCATCCTGGGGCTCAAGATCCAGAATTTCACATCGGTGGAGCCGATCCGAACTTCTTTTCTAGCACATTGGATTTGCGAGGTTACAAGGGAAGCGTTTACGAGGGAGGGATCCGTGTGCCGATGATTGCGCGATGGCCAAATCATATTCCGGCAGGGAGCGAGCATGATGCCCCGAGCTACTTTGCGGATTGGTTTCCAACGCTGTGTGAGATTGCTCAGGTACAGGAGCTACGCGATGATGACTCAGAGATCTTCGATGCGCTCGATGGTGAGAGTCTCCTACCGGTGCTTGAGGGACAAGTCCGCTACGGGGATTTTCAACGCAACTCCCCGATGGTATGGGTGTTCCCTGAGTATACAGGTCAAGTCGCAGTGCGATGGGGAGATTTCAAATTGGTCCGACGAGGATTAGCGACTTCGTCCCCGATGGGGTGGGAATTATACGATCTAGCGAACGATCCGGGTGAGGGAGTCAATCTGGCGGATGCATATCCTCAGGTGGTGGAAGAAGGTAAGTCTATTCTGACTTCTCAATCGGAACCGAATAGTGTCTTTCCGGTTCGCTTCGATGGAGCGCGAGACGAGGGAAAGTAGTGAAAACGCAAATGCGTTGGAGGTCGGAGCATGGATCGGGCGATTGAGGAATACTTGAAACGCTGCACGGACGGGCAGCAATTCAGTGTGACGAAGTTTCTGTTGGAGCATCCGGAGCTTCGAAGTGATTCACGAGTCTTGCGAGAATTGGTGCTTGCCGAAATGGGATTCAGGGTGCAAGCCGGCGAGTCGCTTAACGCCGCCGCTTGGAGAGCCGAGTATCCTGAGCTTGGTGATGAAATTGGGATGCTTGTTTCGCAAGCCCAATCGAACAATGGCGGGCTATTGAAGGACGAGACCTTTAGTACTGGGATATTGGATGCCGGTACGGGGATCTTGGATGCCGGTACGGGAATATTGGATGCCTGTACGCTTCCTCCAGGCGATTTAGCGCACGAGACTAAAAGTCAAACATTGGATTTCTCGACGAAGTTCCCCGATCCGTTCGACACCTTGAGCAATCGCGAGGCGTCTGCCGAAGAAGTGGTTCAGAGCAAGGGGGACAGTTTTCCGACGATTCCCGGTTATGAGTTGCTCGATGAGTTGGGTAAGGGAGGTATGGGGGTTGTTTATCGAGCCAAGCAGTTGTCGATTGATCGGTTGGTGGCCTTGAAAGTAGTTCGCCAGGAGATGTTGCAGGCAGTCGATGCGCAGACACGTGCGAATGCGTTGGAACGGTTTCAGACCGAGGTGCAAGCGGCGGCGAGTTTACAGCACGATAACATTGTATCGGTCTATGGGGTGGGTGAAGTCCGTGCGGGTGGGGGCGTAAGCACACCGCTGCGTTATTACGCAATGCGTTATGTACAGGGGGAGAGTTTGATAGACAAGTTGCGCGATGGTCCGATGGAAGGACTGCGTGCGGCGAAAATCATGGCGACGGTCGGGCGAGCTTTGGATTACGCCCATTCTCAAGGGGTGTTGCATAGGGACTTAAAGCCCCACAATATTCTGATGGAGCAGACGACAGATCGCCCGATGGTCGCGGATTTCGGATTGGCGAAGCTTGTGCATCGCGATCAGTCACTTACGTATGCAGGGCAAGTGATGGGAACACCATCGTATATGCCTCCCGAGCAGACGCGTGATGCAGGAAAGGTCACCTCGGCGGCGGATCAGTACGCGTTGGGTGCAACGCTTTATCATTTGCTTGTGGGGCATCCTCCCTTTGCCGGAGCGACGGTACAAGACACACTTCGGATGATCGTCGAGAAGGAGCCTGTTGCGTTGCGGGAGATCAATCCTACGATCAACGTGGACTTGGAGACGATATGTTTAAAAGCCTTACAAAAAGATCCAGGCAAGCGTTATGAAAGTTGCAAGTCCTTCGCAGAGGACTTAGAGCGATTCCTTGATGGCAAGCCGATTGTTGCTAGGCCGGTTGGGCGCGTTGAGAGAGTTTGGAGGTGGGCCAGACGCAATCGCGCGATGGCAGGAATGATCGGAACGGTCATCGCATTGGTGATTACTACATTGGTAGCGATTGCTATTGGATATCGAGAGACAGTTACAGCTTTAGCGAAATCCGAGGCGCGATTAAAGAAAGCTATTTCGGTTGTTGACGAGCTCTTCACGCGCGTGAGCGAAGATGAGTTGCTTAACGAGCCGGGGATGCAACCTCTGCGGAGGGATTTGTTAGAGAAGGCTTTAACTCATTACAAATATTTTTTGACCCAGGCTGGGACCGATGCGAAAATGCTCGACGAGGTTGCCGGAGCGAATTACCGAGTGGGGATGATCGAGCAGTTGACAGGCAACGAAGCAGTAGCCGAGCGAGCGTTCGCTCAAGCGTTGGAGATTCAAAAGCGGTTGGTCGACGAGAATCCGAAGGATGAGAGTCGTGTTCGCGCGTTGGGTGATACGTTCAATGCGCTCGGTGGACTTTACAGTGGGACGCAGCGTTATGAAGAGGGGCTTCGAAGTTTCCAGGAGTCCCGTCGATACCGTTCGCAGTTGGCGGAGGCTTGGCCAGATCGATCCGATTATGAGCGGTTGGCGATCAATGCTCTGATGAATATTGGGTTGACTAAGATTGCGATGGGTCAGCGCGAGGAGGGGTTGCAGGACATCATGCGTACCGATGCGCTTCGCGGTGAGCAATTAAAGCGACATTCGGACGATGAGAAGATCCAGCGCGATGTGGCACGAGGGAAATATAGTTTAGGAAAGTTCTATTTAGAGGATGGGAATCAGCAAGGTGCAATCGAGAGTTTTCGGCGAGCGACCCAGATGTTTCGCAAAGTGTTGGAGGGCAATCCGCGTTCTCTGAGTGGTCAGTTGGATTGCTCGATTGCGTTGCGCATGTTGGGGGCTAGTTATTCTGAGCAAGGAGATGACCGGGCAGCGATCAAGGAGTATGACGAAGCGTTTTCGATATCGCGTGAGTTAGCTGATCGCAACCCAGAGGTGGCGACCTACCAGAAGCAATTAGCGATCTTGTCCATGAGTCTTGCGGCAAGTCACGGAACGCTTGGAGATGTTGAGAAATCCAAGACATACTGGTGGGATGCCAGCGAGAACTTGCGCAAGCTTTATTTGGTAGATATGCAAGACAGGGAGGTGCTGAGCGATTTGGTGGCTTGCCTCGATGCGCTTGCGGAGATAGCAATTCTAGGTGGTGATCAGCAGGGTGCTTCGAAATCTTTGAAAGAGGCTATTTCGTTGTTGAAGGAAGCACAACCCTTCGATGAAAGCGATCGTTTGTTGGAAGAGCAGTTAGTGCGACTGCAAGAGAGTCTTGGTCAAATGGAAGAGCTTGTTCCGGCGGTTCCATAGGGTCTTGAAACTCGGGTTGGTGTCGTGTGTGATTACCGATGTACTTGAGAGTGATGGGAAGACTCATCTCTCTGATGCTTCTTGATACTGTTGCCTCGTTGATACTTCGTGTTACTGCTTGCTGCTACCTCGTTGACACTTCGGGTTACTGTTGGTGGCTGCAGGCCACCCGACGCCAGCAACTCGAACCGTCAGGGAGGCATCGGCAGTACCCGCTCAATCCTTGCACATCACGGTTCGCGTAAGAGCGATGCGCAGCGTGCGGCAACAGAATGTATTCGTGCTCAGAATATTTTTGCCA